>Ga0080004_1115215_pt1 | contig 102317 bp, 113 predicted proteins | sample WasSprMetagenome_FD_69207 | JGI IMG/M metagenome (GOLD analysis project Ga0080004, IMG submission 69207) | Sulfidic aquatic microbial communities from Washburn Spring, Yellowstone National Park, USA - WS (SPADES assembly) (version 2) | ecosystem: Environmental > Aquatic > Thermal springs > Hot...
AAAATTCAGAGTACATTCTAGCATCTGTACTACCTATAAGTACACCCTTCAATGGCATAATCTCCCTTAAATCCCTCTTTTTCCCATTAGAAAACTTTAGAGTAAAAATCTTTAAAATTATGATTAAACGTTTTCTCATAATTTTAAAGATTTGAAAAGGTTACAAAAATTTGATAAAAGAATTTCCCTTTCATCAGAAAATCTCTTAAGTAGTGTGCCGTAGGTTCTGCCAATCGATAATCCAATATTATAGATAATGAGCACGCCACCAACCCCAAACGTGCCGACAATCGCATCTATTATACTATCCCAGCATACAGCGGGCATTTCAACAGTATGTTCAAGGGGCATCTTATTTGAGGGAAAAAATTTTTCAACAACTTCTTCAGACAATTCAATCTTGTAGCCTTTTATGATACCCTTTTCCTCCATCCTCTTTATCCTTCGAGCAACAGTCCTGTCGGAGACACCGACCCTTTTAGACATTTCATTACATTGCGCACGTGCATTCTCCTGCAAGAACTTTAAAAATTTCTAAGTCTATAGAGTCAACGCTTTCCCTAACCAAATGAATCAATAGGGATGATGTAGCGGATTATAAAAATATTGTTTTAATGACAAATTTTAAAGTAAAAATTGACCATAAAATCCATTCTTGACACTAGAAGACAAGATATAGCCTATTGCTCATTTTGGTAACGTCCCCTATAGCCTTCCTTAGCCTTCCTCTCACATCTGATTAGAATAAGCTGAGCGAACCTTGCACCCTTCTCGATAACAATAGGATTTTCTACATTCAAAAGTACCTTAGAATATCCAACATAGCCTGAATCCCATAAAGCTGAACCAACCTGAACACCCATCCTAACTAGAGAAGACCTGGGCAAACATATGCCAACAGCATCAAGAGGTATCGAAATCTTTTCCCTAACTTGAACAACATACACGCCTTTTTCAAGAAAAAATTTGCCGTTATCACATTGGACTTCAAAATATTCTGGAAGCTTAACACTGTCACATAATATTGCACCAACACCATTAAGCCTAAAAATCTTTTCAACAGTCAAATCCACTCCATTAACTTGCACCTGTTCCCGACTAATATTTTCCAAAAAGCTTGCAACATCCTCACCAGATAGAACACTCATAATTAGAGCATAGAGAATAGTAGGATATAAAAATAGAGCTTAAAATTGGAAGCGATAAAAATATATATCCAAGGTTTAGTGCATAATTAGTGTCCCGGGGTAGCTCAGCCTGGCAGAGCTTCCGGCTGTAGAAGTTTGCCCTGGCAAACTCATTCAGCCTGCTAGGCTTACAGAAACCGGAGTGTCGGGTGTTCAAATCACCCCCCCGGGACCATAAAAAACAAGTTTTTGAGTACAAAATTTTTTATAAAAAAAGCTTTAGTTTATATTCTATTTTTGTTTTAGTTAATTAATTTATTTAATGTTAGGATAATGTTTATAAATTATGGTATTTAATATGGTTGGTTAATGGAAAGATTTTTGACGATAGACAAGGGGTTAATGGGTAGCTTCTTGGAGAGGGTGATGAAATATTATCAGTTGATAGCACCGGTCAGGACAGAAAAGGGGGTACTGTTCGAATATATTTCAGGGAAGGAGGAGGTTGACTTAACTTATAGTGGGCACACAATTTTACCGCCTAAAAAATTCTTTTTTCCCCCAGTAGAGGAAATGTTTGTTTACGAGTACGAGGATTCTGGAAATATTAGATTATATGATTTGCTTGATGAAGTTTCAAAAGGAAAACGTGTTATAGTTGGTGTAAAACCTTGTGATATAAATGGACTTCTTGTACTCGATAAAGTATTTACAGGAGAACATAATGACCCATACTATACCGCAAGGCGAAAAAATACGCTAGTCGTCGGTCTGACATGCAGTAGAGCAATGGAATACTGTTTTTGCGCATACCTTAATACGGGACCCTCTATAAAAAGAGGATTTGATATTCTACTTTCAGACCTAGGCGACAGATACGTTGTTGAAGTTGGAAGCGAGGACGGGTGGAGGCTTGTAAAATTTAACCTTGACCTTTTCAGTGAAGCTAGAAAGGATGATATTGAAGAAAGGGAAAAGCTACTTATTAAAGTTGAGGAAGATATTAGGAGTAAGGGCTTACCATACCTTGAAACTATAGAAAGAGGTTTAAGAGAAAAGTTTTCGGACGAAATTTGGGAAACGTATGGGAAAAAGTGCCTTGCATGTGGCAAATGCAACTTTACCTGCCCAACTTGCAGATGCTTTACTATTAGTGATGAACCTAATCCAGACCTTAAAAGTGGTAAAAGAGTTAGGATTTGGGATTCATGTCACTTCCTAAGCTTTACAAGGGTGGCGAGTGGGGAAGTTTTTAGAAGGGATAGACCTTCACGTTTTAAGCAAAGAATATATCATAAATTTGTTTATTCAATAAATGAGATAGGTTCAATTTCGTGCGTAGGATGTGGTAGATGTGTTGAAGTGTGTCCGGCAAAGATAAATATAATGGATGTTGTAAAAGAGGTGACTTTTGGTGTCAAACCCCTATCTGCCAAAATTGGCTAAGATTGAATCAATAAAAGATGAGGCGCCTGAAACGAAAACTTTTAAGATAAAAATTTTAGATGAGAGGATAAGGAACAGTTTCAACTTTTCACCTGGACAGTTTATAGAGTTAACTGTTTTTGGATACGGTGAAGCACCATTCTCCATAACATCATCTCCCATGATTCACGAAAGTTTTTCTATCACCGTAAGGAGGATGGGTAACGTTACAAAAGGCCTTTTCAGATTAAGGGAGGGAGATTTTGTTGGAGTACGAGGGCCTTTTGGAAGAGGTTGGCCGATTGAGAAGATGAAGGGGAACGATGTCCTTGTTATTGCAGGAGGAATCGGATTAGCACCTTTAAAGCCTTTGATAGAGTATATAATTTTGCATCGAAAAATGTTCAATAATGTTAAATTGTTTTATGGTGCTAAAACGCCTAAAGATATAATATACAAGGACTTTTTTGATGAATGGAGAAAATATATTGATGTTGAATTGACTGTCGATTTCGCGGAAAAAGATTGGAGCGGCCACAGCGGGCCTGTGACAGTATTATTCAAAAATTTTAGGCCATCTTCAGACAACATATATTCGGTTCAATGTGGCCCACCTATAATGATGCATTTTGTTACAAGACAGCTTTCTAGCATAGGATTACCGCCAGAAAAGATATATTTTTCATTAGAAAGAAACATGAAATGTGGTATGGGTTTTTGTGGAAAATGTATGACTGGAGGAAGATACGTGTGCAAAGAAGGGCCTGTGTTCAATTACAGTGAGGTAAAAAATTTTCTTGAAACGCCAGTTTAGGTGAGATATCTTGGATAAAATTAGAGTTGGAATATTTAATCTTTCCTCGTGCGAAGGATGCCTTGTCCAGATACTGAATCTTGAAGACACACTATTGAATATTTTGAAAACCTTTGAAGTTGAAAGCCGTGTACTTGGAACATTAGGTAAAAGTGAACCATATGATATTGCATTCGTAGAGGGGTCAGTAATGTCAATTGAAGATGAAATTGAGCTTAAAAAGGTTAGGGGTGCTAGCAAAATTCTTGTTGCATTAGGGGAATGCGCCTGCCATGGCGGAAACTTTCTAGTAAAAGATTTTGATGTAGGAGAAATTAATGAAATGTTTCCAGGTTCAGAGAAATGGTACTCTCATCCACTAGACAGGTATGTTAGAGTCGACTATCGTATACCAGGCTGCCCAATCGATAAAGAAGAGTTTTTTGCAGTATTTAAGTCCCTTTTGCTGGAAAAGTTTCCCGAACAAGCTTCTTCCACAGTATGCAGTGAATGTATTCTAAAAGAAAACAGTTGTCTAATAGAGAAGGGGTTAGCTTGCATGGGTCCAATAACTAGAGGAGGATGCAAGGCAATATGTCCAACGTTCAATAGAGAATGTTATGGGTGCAGGGGATTGAGTGATGACGCCAACATCGAGGGACTCCTACACACATTTAAGGAGAAGAACATAAGTGTACAACCTTATATGCTGCCACCTAAAAAAGGTGAGGTGAAAAAGCTTGAATCATGAACTTGTTGAAGTTAAGGGTGTTCCTAAAGTTGAAGGGGCAGTTGACGTGCTTGTTAGACTAGTGAATGAACATTTTGAGGTTAAAGTAAAAGCACGTGAGGGTATAAGGTTGCTTGAAAGACTTCTTATCGGAAAAAGTTACAGGGAAATACCCTTTATTGTTTCAAGAATGTGCGGTGTATGCCCAATAATTCACAATATCACGTCAGTTCAAGCGCTAGAAAGAGCGCTTTCAGTAACGGTCGGTGATGAGATCAAGAAAGTTAGGGAGGCGATGACGATTGGAGGACATTTACAGAGCCATCTAATACATTTGTATGTGTTCACTTTACCGGACATTGTTGGAAGAAAGAATATTGTAGAAATTATTGGAGAAAATGAGAAAATTGTGAAGACGGTTTTCAGACTTAAAAAGATTGCCAACACCATAACAGATTATCTTGGAGGTAGAGCTGTCCACCCAATAACTCCTACAGTTGGAGGACTAACAAAAATTCCATCCAAGGGTGTCGCGGAAACACTTTTGAGGCAAGCACAACTTTTTAAGGAAACGTTAAAAGAGGTGCTTGAAGTTATCCTAGCAGCAGAACTTCCCGAATTTGAGGAAAAAACGCAGTATCTTTCGCTAAAATCTAATGATTTTTATCCGATACTCGATGGTGGACTTACAATATCAAATGAAAAATTTTTTGAACAAAAGGAATATGAGGACTTTATAACATATGTGAATGAAGAATATTCTACAGCAAGACATTACCTTTTAAACGGTAAACCATATATGGTGGGTGCACTTTCTAGGGTGAACAACAATTATGATCTACTGTCAGATGAGGCTAAAAAATACTGTGAAGTATATGGCTTAAAATTTCCTTCACATTCGCCTTTCATGAACATAAAGGCGCAGGCTATTGAAATGATACATTTATCTAGCAGATTAGTGGAAATTCTAGAACAGCTTTCATCAACCACCTTCAAGGAAGATTGTGTAAAGTATAATGTGAGGGCAGGAGAAGGTGTATCGATTACAGAAGCACCAAGAGGAATTCTGATACACCATTACAGGGTTCATGGAGATGGAAGAATTCTTGAAGCAAATATAATAACACCTACAGCCCAAAATTATAAAAGCATAGAGCATGCATTGCAAAAGTATCTTGCAACAATTGTTGAAAAAGATTTAAACTTGATTTCAAGAAGGGTTGAAGAGCTTGTTAGGGCGTACGATCCATGCGTATCTTGTTCAGCAAGATTTTTAAGAGAACACTAAACCTTTCCAAATTACAAAAACCCATATTATTTAAAATCTCCAACAAAATTTATAAAAATATGATCACAAATCATTTAGTAGGACAAAGATGACTGAATTGAAAAAGGAATTTGAAGAAACTTTCAACTTCGAAGAGTTTGAGTCTATAAGGAAGTATTTTGACCTAATTGGAGCAATGGTTGTAGTATTGGATTTGAGGGGGAATGTTAGGTTCATTAATGATTTTGGATGCAGCCTGCTAGAATATGATTTTAATGAGGTTGTTGGTAGAAACTGGTTCGACAATTTTATACCATCAAGGATAAGAAGAGAATTGAAAGAAGTTTTTTCTAGAATAATTTCCACAAGCGATGGGGTTAAGAAATACCACTACTATGAGAATCCAGTTCTAACAAAAAGTGGAAGAGAACGTGTGATTGCATGGAATAATATTCTGATAGAGTCTAGGGATGGACAAATTTTTGGAACATTGAGCACTGGATTGGACATTACAGAGCGCGCTAAACTTGATACAATGGAGAAAGCTTTCGAGGAAAAACTTTCTATACTAAACTATTTTGCGAGCACATTGAATACTGCAAAAAGTTTAGATGAAGTTTATGAGTATGTTGTTGATGGGCTTACAAAGGCCCTGGGATTCGAATATGCGATGTTCCTTGTTATTGAAAAAGATAAGCTTAAAGTTAAAGCATACAGGGGACTTAAGCCATTTATCAAGGAAATGTCTTTAAGTTCTCAAAAAGGTTTAACAGTTAAAGCGGTAAAGAGCCTTAAAACTGTTGTTTCAAACGATACTTGGAACGACAGGGATTACGTGGAGGGAGTGAAGGGTGTAAGGTCGGAGCTTAGTACGCCAATAATTGTTAACGACAACGTTTACGGCGTTATAGATGTACAGAGTAGGAAAGTTAACGCGTTCAGCAGCGAGGATATAAAGCTTGTTGAAATTCTTGCAACACACACTTCTACAGCCATAAGTAACATAGAAAGACAGACTTCGCTTGAAAAACAGTATAGGCAACTTTCGAGCCTAATGCAGTTTTCAATAGAAATTATTAGAGCATCTGACCTTAGAACTAGATTGCAGAAGGTTGTGGAGGCGATAGAAAGTCTTGGATGGAGACGTGTAGTTTTGAGCCTAAGAGATGAAAATTTAGAGGTAAGGTCGCCAGATGATATTATAACAGCAGGGTTAAGTGAGGAAGAAAGAAGATTTTTGTGGGAAAACCGTACTCCTGGAAAGATATGGAGGGAGAGGCTTAGCTCAAACTTTAATCGCTATAAGGTGGGCCAATTTTACTACATACCCTATGAGGATCAGTCAGCCCAAGAATATTTTACTGGAAGCGCACTAGATAGTAGATTAAGTCCGGAAGAAACGGTTGATTGGCATCCTCAGGACCTTCTCTACGCACCATTAACTCTACCGGATGGTAGGATAGTTGGAATTTTAAGTGTAGACGACCCTGTTGATGGTAGGAGGCCGACAAGATATTCTCTAGCGCCCCTAGAACTATTCCTAAACTATGCTGCGATAGCAATAGAAAATGCTCAACTGATACAAAAGCTTGAGGACGCTCAGAAGAAGCTTAAAGAATATGCTGATGAACTTGAGATTAAGGTAAAAGAGAGGACTAAGGAGCTTGTGGATGCCCAGGAAAGGCTTTTGAGGTCTGAAAGGCTTGCCACCATAGGCGAAGTTGCCGCTTCAGTCGGTCATGATCTAAGAAATCCACTTCAAGTTATACTCTATGAATGTTTTGCTCTAGAAAACCTTCTTGAAACCATTTACAGAGGAAATGATAGTAAATCTGAGTCTGCGATAAGGCAGCATCTTCAGAGGATAAGGGAACAAATAAATTATATGAACAAAATAGTTTCAGACCTACAAGATTATGGTAGAAAGATTACAATAAAAACTGTTAAAGTTGACTTGAATAATTTTGTAAAAAACGTTCTATCGACAATTAAGGTTCCGGAAAATGTTAAGGTCGTAGTCGATGTTCCACCAGAATTTACCTTGGACATTGACCAAGAAATGATGAAGAGAGTCTTCGTGAACATTATAACAAACGCTATCCAGGCAATGCCTGAAGGGGGTACATTAACCATATATCCTAGAATAGAGGGTGATAAAAAAGCAGTTTACTTTAGAGACACAGGAGTAGGGATACCGAAAGAGAATTTGGATAAAATCTTTCAACCTCTCTTTACGACAAAAGCTAAGGGTACTGGCTTAGGTTTAGCAGTATGCAAAAGAATAGTTGAAGCGCACGAGGGAACAATCGAGGTAGAAAGTGAGGTTGGAAAGGGTACAGTGTTTAAGATAATGATACCGATAAAAAGTTAAAATACCTCCAAATTATTAGAATTGTGTCAAAAAGAAATAGGTGGAATATATGGATGTGAAGGAAAAGGCTAGAATACTTGTAGTCGACGATGATATAGACATATTACAGAGTTTAAAGGAGATTTTAGAGACAAAAGGCTACGATGTTGAGGTAGCTGAGTCAGGTCAAAAGGGCCTTGAGTTGGCCAAAAAAAGGTTCTTTAACCTAGCAATCTTGGACATCAAACTTCCAGACATGGAGGGTACGGAGCTTCTAGCAAAAATACATAAGGAGAAGCCTCAGATGATGAAGGTTATGCTTACAGGATATCCTTCACTTGATAATGCGGTTCAAGCCCTAAACCTGGGTGCTGACGCATACCTTATGAAACCAGTTAATCCAGAGGAACTATTGAAGGTTGTGGAAGAAAAGTTGAGGGAACAGTTTGAGGCAGAAAGCATGACCGAGGAAAAGGTTGCTGAATGGATTGAAAGACGAATTCAGAAGCTTGAGCAGCAGAAATAGTTTAGAAAAAATATTGAGCAGTCTATCGGATATTTGATTTAAAATGTTTACTATAGGAAATTGATTTTCACCCTATTTTTATTGAACTCACTTCTTTTAAAGTACTAACATCGTTTACTTTAACGATTTTATTTGAGATGGTGTAGAGGTAGTCACCTATGTATATGGCCCTCTCAATAAACTTTGTGTATTCGTCACTTGAAATTCCTCCACTAATGCTTTGGCTCAAATGTGTAATTTTACCCCTAAGCAGTATACCATGTTCTATTGTCAAATTGAACACGTATAAGCCTTGCCAGACTGGTTCACCGTAAGCGTATGGTGGTACAGTCCCAGGATACTTGCTCCTGTCAATCATTGAAACCGTGACAGGTATGGCCATAAAACCTCTTTCGCCATCAAAGAGGAGAGCCCTATGGTCTCTTAGTATTGGAGAGTCTGTACCTCTTTCACCAATAACATATTTTGAAATTTCTTTTGGAGCACTCACATTTTTTACGTTAAAAAGTGAGATTTTTAGACCCTGATACCATGCGAAGTCACCTTCTTCAGCTTCAACAGTCTCCTTACCAATTCCAATGACATGATCATTGCCTAAAGGATGCAGATAATCTGAGTATCCTGGAATCTTCAGCCAACCTAAAACCTTTGGAGCTCTAACATCACTTAAGTCTATTACGAAAAATGGGTCAACCTTCTTAAAGGTAACAATATAGGCTCTTTCACCCATGAACCTTGCAGAATATATCTTTTCACCCTTCGCAAGATTTTCTAATTTTCCGACAACCTTAAGATTCATGTCGAGAACGAATATGCTATTAGATTCGCTGGAGCCCACGTCCCTAAGCCATGGATAGCCTAAAGTTGTTGCAATCCTAAAATATCCATTATACTCGTCCATAGAAAACTGGTTAAGCACATGACCTGGCACCATCCCTTCAGCTTCAAAATTTATGCTATTGCCTTTAACAGATATTCTATACAATAATGTTCCCTCTAAAGAGGTTCTAGCATTTTCTGTAATAAAATTGTATTTTGTTATAGCCAAATATATGTTGTTTAGTGAAACGTACATGCTGCTGGCGGCTCCAGTTAATATAGTCTTTTTAGCGATAGGTTCATTATCTTGGAAAGCGTTTAGAGCGACTATAGTTGTGAAGGTGTATGATACATCAGGAGCATTAGTATAGTATACTTCCTTCGGGTCTATGGACAGACGTTCACCATTAACTGTAATTGATGGCAAAATTATTTCGTTATCAAAGTAATATATTGGGCTTGTTGTTACCAGATAAACATATTCCTCTATCATTCTAGCATTCAAATAGTAGCCTTCCAAGGTAATATTTCTTACAAGCTTAGGAGCGCTGATGTCAGCGAGCTCATACACTTCAATCTCACATGCGATAGGATAGTATCCTGAACCGCCTACACCAACATTCTTTGGAATGTAGCTTGTGAGGAAAACGATAAGCCTATTCTTGTTAACAAAAAGACCTATTGGAACAACATTTTCAGCCCAAACAATCTTAGAAACCACCTGCATGTCTTTGGGAGGATATGCTCTAACAATCACAAGCTCCCTGTCTCCTGGCACATAATCTTGCCCACCTTTTATGTAGTAAATGTATGAGCCGTCAGTTTTAACGATATCAGACTCGTCTACGCCAGAAACCTGAACATTAGTTTGAGAATACTGTGGAGAAGCTTCTGCAGCGGCTGTGGTAGCAGCAATTCCTCCGAAAACAGCTCTAGGCGCAGTTGAAATTTGGATACCGTAAACGCCAAACCATTTACTTGATAATTCAACATTATTTTTAACAAAATTTTTCAGCTCATTGTATGAATTGAATCTTTTTAATTCATATGATTCGTTTTCTCCTACAAAAAATTTGTAGTATAGCGTGTAAGCTGAAGCTAAAACCAATATGGTGGCCGTTGCAATTACTAGAATTCTTTTCCCAAACATATCCTGTCACATCATCTATAGCTTTAACCATATATTATTCCATATTGTAGAACATGTTTAGAACGATTTCATAATAGAATGTTCTAGGTTTTGAACAGTATTCAACGAAACTCTTTTAAGAAACTTTGAATTAAACAATGGTGCTTGTCGAAAATAACATTACCTGATTCAACGGTAATAGAGTCTGAGTTAACTGGCAAGACTTTGCTTGTGTACCTTTATATGCTGAAAAGTAAAAAGGAGACGTTTGGAGTTAGAGAAATACAGAGGAAGCTGGGATTTTCAAGCCCAAGCGTGGCAATATATCATTTAGAGAAACTAAATTCTCTGGGACTAGTTGATAAAACCGAGATTGGAGAATATTATATTAAAAGGGAGGTTAAGGTTGGTGTACTAAAATTTTACACGAGGCTAGGAAGCCTTCTTCTTCCAAGATACCTATTTTATTCAATATTTTTTACAGCAATGATATCATATTATCTGGCATTTTTTGAGCACACATTTTCAGTAGATCAAATTGTTGCACTAATTTTTGGGACAACAGCATGTATAATACTGTGGTTTGAGACATTAAAGATATGGAGGGCTAGACCATTTTAGGTGTTCTAAAATATGGAATTAATAACATATTTACTGTAAACCTTACGGTGACAGGTAATGAGAAGACTTGCAGCATCAGTCATTTTTGCAATACTATTAGCTACAGTAGTAATGTTGATTCCAGCTTATTTTATGAGATATAGTGCAGGACAGGTGCAGAGAATCGGCTCAGAAAGCTATGAGACTGTAAAGTCACCTCAACCAGTTGCAGCCATAGAGCCTTCGCCTACTACGACAGTTACTCCGACAAAAGGCATAACTTACACAAACGTTCTTGTAATGCTATTTGTGTCAATAACCATCTCAATATTCGTGACAATATTGTTTGTGAAAATTAGGGGGTAGATGGAGGCTTTAGAAGTCCGCAGGCTTGCAAAGCACCTTCCTAACTCTTAAATCGAAAAAGTTCATTGAATAAGCCGGCCTTATTAAAAGTGCTGTATCAGCACCTCTACTTGTTCCAGCAACACATATTACGTCTTTGTCGACTGGAATTAGGCCTGCGTCTGCAGCCATCAGTGAAATTTCTACACATACCTTTGTACCCTCTCCAAAACATTTTAGAGCATTTGCAATGATCTCAACAGGGCCTATAGTGTCAAATTTTTTCCTAAAAGCTCTTTCCACGCCACTAAGGGCATGTGTTGCAACAAGAACCTTTCCGCCATTTCCTTCAATAGCACGCCTGTAATCTTCGTTTAGCTCCAGACGCCCTGGCTCTCGGAAACCGGCACAGTGGGTTACAACAACAAGATTATAGCCTTTGAAAATTTCTGAGAACCTTAAACCTGTCTTGCCTGTAGTAGATGCAACTACAATATCTCTAATGTTGTTTGCTTCAGCATATTTTTTACAGAATTCTAGAACTTCATCCGTATGGTCTCCACATTTATCAAAATATATTACATCTTCCATAATTTTATGGTATATATGATTAGGGTATTAATCTTTTAACTTTTTTATACTCAAATTTTTCACTTACAACTGTGCTAATGTTATGAAGGGAAGTGATTATGTAGTTTATTGTTTGGCACAAGAGAACGTTGACACAATCTTTACTGTAGCAGCTGAAAACATCTATCCACTACTGCAGTCAAGCTTAAAAGGTGGTTTAAAGGTTGTAAACTCGAAACTTGAGCTTTCAGCAGCCTTTATGGCGCTCGTATACTCTAGACTGAAGAGGAAGCCTTCAATCTTAGTAGTGACTGGAGGGCCTGGAATCATAGGCTCACTTTCACCTATAGCTGAAGCGAGAATAGAAGGCGATCCGATGCTCATATTTTCGACATCACCACCAAACGATGGCAAAAGAACACACATGCACCAGTTTATAGAAGATGAGGATCAGACGAGAACATTGGTGCCGATAACAAAGAGTCAATATAAGATTAAAGAATTTAAGATGATACCTGAGGTTATTTCGAAAGCGTTCAAGGAGGCGGTTGAAGGCAAACCTGGACCGGTTTACATTGAATTTTGCGTGGAAGTTTTTAGAGAGGAGGGTGATCCAATTGGATATGAAAGAAGCAAGCCCATTGTAAGAAAAACTTCAGTCAAAGAGGTTGAAAGGGTCATAGATTACATTTTAGACTCCAAATTTCCTGTTATAGTTGCAGGTAGAGGAGTTTATCTTTCAGATTCTGTGGAAGAGATTTTAAAACTGTCCCGGATACTGGACGCGCCTCTCACTACCACTATAATGGCTAAGGGAATTGTTCCAAAAGACTTTGAACTTTATGCTGGCGTTGCTGCTGGAAGAAGTGGAAATATTACAGCGGAAAAGGTTCTTGAAAAATCTGATCTTGTAATTGCTATAGGAAATAGGTTTAGTGAAATGGGGACTGGAAGGTATAGTCTTAAGTTTTCAGGAAAACTTGTTCACGTTAATGTTGCAGAAGAGGATTTAGGTAGAGTTTTTAAGCCGGATATTGCTGTAGTTTCAGATGCGAAAGAATTTCTTAAAATTCTCTTGAAAAAATTGGAGGAGAAAAGTGTTAGTAGGAAATGTGATGCAGGTAAAATTGTCAAGGGGCTTTGGAGAATGGAGAACGAGGAATTAGAAAAATTATATAGTTCATTAAGGGAGGGGCCTATAAAATCTTGGGAGGTAATTGATACAGTAAAACAGTTTATTGATGAAGACGCTATTATTGTGGGTGATGTTGGAGCACATAGAATTGAGACGTTTATAATGCCATTGCATGCACCACAGACATATATTGCGACGACAAGCTATGTTTCAATGGGCTTAGCTGTGCCAGGGGCTGTTGCAGCATCAATACTATTTCCCGAAAGACAGGTTATTGGAGTTGTTGGAGATGGAGGATTTCTTATGACAGGCCTTGAGATTTCTACCGCAGTACAGTATAATGCTAAACCAGTTATCATAATATTCAATGACTCATCTTATAAGGTTCTAAGAATATATGAGCGTGCAAGATATCATACGGATACTGAAGAATTATATAAGCTTCCTTCAACAGACTTTTCAAAGATAGCTGAAGGACTCGGTGCAAAGGGTGTAGAAATTTACGAAAGAGAACAACTCTATCAAAAATTAAAGGAGGCATTTGAGTGGAGTAAGGGGCCTGTTGTTGTCGACGTCAAAATCGATCCTGAAACAATACCAGTCCCATACCAAAGACTATATTCGAGCAAAATGATTAGTGAAATATGATAAAAATTTTTGTGCAAAAAAGGGTTATATAAAAAAAGGGAAAATTTAAAAGAATAAAAAAATGTGGTAAGAGTGGACAGTGATCAAGTATGCCGATAACAGACCCTATTAAAAAACAGATTGCACAGCAGAGGAGGCTATTCTTTAAAATATGTTTAAAGTGTGGTGGAAAAAATAGCATACGTGCTGAAAAGTGTAGAAAATGTGGTTCAAAAGAGCTTAGACTTAAAAACAGGCAGGTTGGACCGAAAAAGTAGGATAAGAGTGGGCCAGTGGTCTAGACTGGTAGGACGAATCCCTCACACGGATTAGGTCGTCGGTTCAAGTCCGACCTGGCCCACCATTTAATATTCGATAATATTGAACCAACCTTTTCAAGTAACATTTGTAAAATTATATTCTGAAATAGTTTTACAGTTTCAAGAACTTTTACTAGTTTCTTCCCTATTTCTTTATATAATTTATAATGTTAGCATTTGAGGAAGTTAAATGATGCTCTTATACGCTTATAATGAAGCTAGTGCAGGTAGATGATTGGTATGCCAAATGCTAGAATCCTTCGAAGGATGCCGCCTAGATAGAGGCTGCTTAAATGATTGTCACTTACGTGAATGACTTATGCGAGCACGCAAACGATTACTGTGAATGTAGATGGTTTGTGTGAGCGAAGGTTTATACAATGGATTTCAGATACTAAAATCCATGCTAGCCATACTTTCCCTTTTTCCGTTAGCATGGATTATTGATGAAGAAAGTACGATCACCATTTCAAATCACGTTAGAAAAAGTATGACATCTCAAGCATATTTAAATCGTGAACCAATCAGTAGCGAAAAAATCTACTCTAAACTTTACGGTATAGATCGAAAAAGTAGAGGATTTAAAGGAGGTGATATAATATGCCCATCATAGTGTATATAGATGGGCTTTGTTAGCGAGCCCGTGAATCCTAATGGTGTTGCAACCTATGGTTTTACCGTTTACAGGAACACTGATAATATTATGCGAGGCTATGGTGTTGTTGGAGAAGGTGAAGGTATGTCAAATAATTTAGGTGAATATGCAGCATTGTGCGAGGCGTTAAAGACTCTTATTAGATTAAATTTGACTGGAGAAGAAGTGGTTGTTAAATCTGATTCCAAACTTTTGGTTAATCAGATGAACGGTGTTTGGAAATGTCATGGGGGCTACTATATTTCAAAATATATTGAGGCGAAAGAGTTGGTTAAATCTTTTAAAAAAATTAGATTCATCTGGATTCCAAGGGAAGAGAATAGTGAGGCAGACCAATTGAGTAGAAGAGCGTATGAAGAATACTTGAGTTCACATAGAAAATAGTTTTCTTTAAGGAAGAGTTTGAAAATAAGCGAAGATAAATTTAATGCACTTACTATGTGATTTGAACAAATTTTTTATCTCAAATGCATCAAAGTGGGCTGTTAGAATTGATGTTTTTCAATCACTTCATTTTAAATTTAAATAAGTGTCATTTTAACCCGTAAAATGATAGGATAGAAATGTATACTTTTGTTCCTACAAAATATTTTTTGACAAAGGGAGTGGGTGTTCATAAGGATAGACTTGCAAGTTTCGAGCTTGCACTCAGAGACGCCGGCATCCAGCATTGTAATATTGTTCAAGTTTCTAGCATAATACCGCCTACAGCAAAGAGGATTCCAAAAAGTGAGGGTCTAAAATATATTAAGCCAGGCCAAATAATATTTGTTGTTATGAGTAGGAATGAGACGAACGAACCTAATAGACTTATCGCTGCATCTGTTGGTTTAGCTATCCCCCAAGATAAAAATATGTACGGATATCTTTCAGAGTTTCATGCATACGGTATGACAGGTGAAAAGTGTGGTGAGTATGCTGAGGACCTAGCAGCATACATGCTCGCTTCAACATTAGGGCTTGAGTTTGATCCTGAAAAAAGCTACGATGAACAGAAGGAGCAGTGGCTTATTTCTGGAAAAATCGTTAAAACATCTAATATTACACAGTCAGCTGAAGGAGATAAGAATGGTAACTGGACAACGGTTATTGCCGCCGCAGTATTTTTACCATAAAATTTTCCGCTAAATTTTTTATAATATAGTTTAAGAGATATGGTTGAGTGGAGATGCCTAGGGAAGTATTTGATATTAAAGAATTTACAAAGATAGCTTCAGGCGCAAGGGAGATAAGAATTGTTTGGAAAGATGATTTTGCAAAGGTTAAGGCGAGAACAAATAATATTCTTTACACTTGCAAGATGCCCTTTGATGCAGTTGAAAAGTTCCTTTCTAACTATAAGGGTACGGTAAAGGAGTTTAATGAGAGGCCTAAGATAGAAGAGAAACCAAGAAGGTCGCAAAGACGGAAAGCAAAACAGGCAGCGGAAGGCCAGGAAGCATCTTCCTCCTCTCAAGAAGGAGGAGGGTAGCTAGTACACCAATTTTAACCAGAATAATTGAAGTTAGAGCCAAAACTTCTCCTCCAACACTGTAAGCTAAACCTGTTGCAAGAGAATAGAAGAGTAGGTCGCCCATTCCAACTTCTATGTCCTCAACCTTTACAAGAAGTAATGAGATTTCACTTGAATGAAGACTGTGTGCTAAATGCTTTAAGGGGCCCTTAAAAACTTCATATAGGTCGAAGAGGGAGAATCCTACAAGAAGCAGGCCTGTAGCGAGGTCTGAAAACATTAACTTTATAAGGAAAGCGCTTGCCCCAGCCATGAAAATTGATATTATTAGATTTGGTACAGCAAACTTTTTCCAAAAGATGTATAATGTTGTTGGAAAAAATATTATGCTTATAAAGTTGATTAATTCTTCCCAATAATATGCGGTGCCCTCGAGAAGTAGGGAGGAAGATATCCAGAATAGGGCGCAGAAGAGTAGACTTTTGAGTAATAGGAGAACATATTCTAATCGTATAACCTTTTTTCTCACTATCCATAGAAAGAGGAAGGATACGGCTAAAGAGATTGTTATCAGATATAGTGTGTTTCCTGTTGCAACATATATGTCTGATGTTGCTGGAACAAGTGGTTCACTGTAAATTTTTTTGGAAAAGGAGAGTAAGGTTAATGTTATAGCTTCTGAAGCAAGGATTATTAGGGATAGTTTGAAGAATATGCTTTTTACCATATTCACCTTAGTCCCTTCAACTTTTCCCTGCAATTGTTGCATAGTATGGGGAGCTTGTCGTCAACCTGTTTTATTGTGTTAGCGAACGACATTATGCATGTTGATTCAGGACAATGTGTTAAGCCTAGAAGGTGGCCTATTTCGTGAGCGCTTTCCTTAAAAATTCTTTCTTCAACAGTTCTCATGCCAGTAAAAAGTTCTTTTGAGACTACTGTTAGCCTTGCAGTAGAGAGTATGGCAACCTTTTTAACGGTGTTGGTTACTCCAAAAACAAAGTTCATGTTGGGCATAGAAATGTCTATTGCAGTCACTCCTAAGGTTTTCCCCTTCTTATCAGAATCTCTTACGGCAGCAATCTTTTCTATTATAAGGTCGGCCTTAAACTGTCTTCTTACACTATCATATTCTTTAGAAGAAAGGGGTATAACGTTTACAGAAACGTCCGGCTCCCTATCATAGAATCTTATTGCAGCCTCAATCTGGCTCATAAACTTGTATCCGTCCATGTTGTAGACGGGATAGACTGTAATCTTTTCTCTAAAGCTCATATACTCCACCAATTTTTGGTGCTACAGCTTCTAGGCCGAACTTTTCCTTTAAATCTTTTGCGAATTGGACACAGTTTTCTTCTTCACCATGCATTGTAAAAACTTTCGGATTACCCTTTATCCTCTTTATCATATCGAAGAGCTCACTACGCCCACTATGTGATGAGAAGTTAAAGTGTTTTATGTCAGCGTTAACCTTCTTAGGTCTACCATTTATTAACGCAACCTTTTCTTCGAGAATCTGTCTTCCAGGTGTACCCTTAACCTGATATGATACAAACGATATCCCATTTTTTGGATCCTTACTAACCCTCTCATTATAGAATGCTGCTGCACCACCAACAAGCATACCGGCTGGAGAGATTATGACACAGGGTTCTTTAACTATCCTCTTCCTATCCTTCCAGCCCTTAACCTTTTTAACCCAATTCAATGTTTTAGCAAGGATATTTATGTCTCTAACATACTCTCCATGTCTTAAGAGTAGTTCGTTAGCGTCCAACGCCATCCCATCCATGTACACGTCATGCTCAAAACCTTCCTTGTACAGTACTATTGCAATTTCCTGAGCCCTTCCAACAGCGAATGCTGGAACCAAAAGTGTTCCACCACCTTCAACTATTTCACGAGCATATTCAACAAAACTTTTTTCAACCTTCTCCCTGTTAGGATGCTCCTGCAAAGCGTAAGTACTTTCTGTTATGACAATGTCAACTTCACCAAAATCTAATTTAGCTCCTCTAAGAAGAGCTGTCTTTCTAGCATTTACGTCGCCAGTATAGAGAATTGTTTTCCCATCTAAGCTAATTTTAACACATCCAGCGCCAGGCAAGTGGCCGCCTTCACTAAACTCTATTACAGAATCCTTTAGCTCGATCGGCTCGTTAAACGAAACCTTTCTAAGATATCTTCTCATGTTAAGCATGTCTATGTACTCGTATGGTAAATAGAAGCCTGAAAGTCCTATAAAGTCTTCAATCAAAAGTTCGGTTAGTTCATAGGTGAGGTCAGTTGTTATCAGGGGGATTCCACCACTAATATATAGCATTGGAAGAGCACCCGAATGGTCTAAATGCGCGTGGGTAAGTATGGCAGCATCGACCTCCCTAGGCTGTACATGGATTGGGAAACCAGGCTCTTCCCTAGAAAGCATTACACCATAGTCTAGCAGTAAACTTGTCCTCTCCCCTTTTATAAGGACACCCGACTTTCCAACCTGCCTGGTGCCTCCAAGAAACTTTATACGCATATTCTCTATGACAGCATAGACATAAATTTATAGGGCTTTAACCCTTTCCCTAGCGATGGCAATAAAAGTGTATGTTGGTAGGGAAAAGTTCGAAGACTGTACGTTTGTTACTGGCTTCCATGGAATAGGATTTACTGGATACTGGAGTATAAAGTATCTTATACAGCAGTTGAAGGCAGAGCGCATAGGCTTCGTTGAAAGCGTTTTCGCCCCACCAATTTGTACTGTTTCAGGCGGGCGCATTGTTACACCGTTTGAATTGTATCAGAAGGATAATCTTGTATTTTTTAAAGCAGAAGTTGCACCTCCAAGAGAAAGAGAGTACCAGTTCTTTACACAATTAGGAGAATGGGTTACTGCTTCAGGATTCAAGGAAGCTTGCTTGATCGGTGGACTTGATTCGACACTAAAAAATGATGATACAACATATAGGATAGTTTATACGAGCAAGTACACTCTTCCTGACACACTTAAAGATTCTATAGTGCTAGAGGATGATAGGTTAATTGTTGGACCTATAGCAATACTCTTAAACCATTTTGAGGCGGTAGGCTTTCCAGCCTTTTCCATTCTAGCATATGCTGCACAAAATCGTCTAGACCCAAGAGCATGCGCTGAAGCAATAACTGTGATTTCAAGAATATACAATTTTGAGGTGGACTTGAAGCCGTTGATAGCTGGTGCGGAAGCAATTGAGGAGGCTTTAGCTAAACCGCCTACGAGGGAGGAACGTGGCGAGAAAACATTAGGCACCTTCTATTCCTAGCTTTCCAATTTCTTCTAGAATCTTTTCAAGCCGTCTATCAGCTAAAACCTTTAACGTAATATCTTTTCTTTTATTAAACCATCTTATAATATTATCATATTTTCCATTAGAGTGGTCGATCACAACCATTTTTTTGAAACCAAACTTTTTCATAAACTTTTTGAACCTTAGAATAGATTCTCTCCTCATTTCCTCGTCCAGCGGCAAAGATATTTCATATTGTGAAAAGGGATATATGTCGCAGATTTCTATTGGAGCTATTGCCATTGGAAATATTCCAGCGCAAAATTGGATACTGTCCACCCTATCTCCGAACCTTTTTTCAGCCTCCTTCCTAAGCTTGTACAAGAACGTGTGATCATTTGAAGTGGAAAGGTACAGTACTAGTATGTCCCTTTTTATTTCAAGATTTTCCAGGATCCTCTTAAAACAGTGTTCAGCTTCAGGCCTATACTGGTCTGGCGTGCTACAGAAGAAGAGACCCTTCTGTTTGAAGACTGGTGTGCCTTCACTCAAATATGAACTGTATTCTTTGAAAAGTTTGAAGGCGGACCAAGCTTTAGGATGGGCCCTGCATTTTACACCAACGTACTCCCACAGGCGACCATCCTCAATCGCCTGCTTTACACACTTAATCTCTTTTGAAAGGATGTGAAGGTTATGTAGGGCGAGAAGTCTAACCTTTTCCGGACTCTCTCTAATATCTTTAACGGAGTATCCGCTGCAAATCTTACACTCGCATGGGAGATATTTTAGTTCATCCAATTCTTCTGTACCGTATTCGGTCATGTATGCACCCCTTTTCGCGTAAAGGATGTAGGAGGCTGAATCGAATAGGTCACAGCCTAGGGCTACTGCTATGGGGATTGTTAGAGGGTGGCCTGCTCCAAATAGGTGTAGAGGCTTATCTAGTGGAAGGACCTTTTTAACCGTGACAACCATTTTTGCAATATTTTCGAGGTCATATTTTTCCATCAACTGTGTTGGACTACCTAATGCGTAGAGGTCAAAATCAAAATTCATCATTTCCCTAGCACATTTTTCTAGAAGGTCATCAAATATTCCTCCCTGGATTGGGCCAGTCCAAAGGGTTTCTGAAGGTTTAAAGTGTTTGATAGACCTTTTTGCAGCATCTATTGTCTTATCTACTGTTTCTTCAGCTCTCCTCCTGTCTCTTGTAAAGCCTGTCGGCGTGTCCAATATTACACCTATATCGCTTCCAATAGACTTTTCAAACTCAACAATTTCTTCAGGTGTTGCTTCGATTTGGCCATATTCTAGAATCTGGTATGCGCCTGAATCTGTCATAATAGTTTTTTCAAAGTCGAGTAGTCTGTGGACATCAAACTGTTCTCCTGTGAGCCTACTTTTCTTTAATATCATATAAGAGTTAGTCATTACAGCATCAAATCCAATGCTCAACATTTCCTTCGGCTTTATTGTCTGATTAAATGGATGTATTACTGGAAGTATGGCAGGTGTCTCTATAAAACCATGCTTTGTCCTAAGCCTGCCTATTCTTGCCGCTAGATCCGTCTTCCTTACTTCGAAGGTGGGCATTCCATCATTGTCTCTTAGCGGTTTCCCTTAAATATTCTTCGAAAATTTCTCTTACTCTAACAGTTGCAAGACCTGTTCCTTCAACACCCTTTTCAGTAACCTTGATCTTGTCCATAACCAATATTGTTCCAAGCTCCTCCATAAGCTTCACATTGTTTGGAAAATATTTTTCTAAACGCATAGCTAAAGCTTTTAAGTCAAAAAGTTTTTCCACCAACTCTATCCTCTTAACAAAATTTCCATTAATAACAACTTTACTAACATTTTCCCCGCCAACAACATTACTTAATATTATGTTTAGGTTTTCACTTATACCAGAAAGCTCGCCACTAAATTTTAGTCCGTCAACCGTTTCCACAGTAACCTTTTTGCCCACCAGATTAGCTAACTCTTCAGCAAACTTTTTACCTGCAATAGACATTTTACAACTCCATACTGGCTATTGTCACCCCATATTTTAAATTTGTCCATCCCTCACACCCACACAAAAAATATTTTGCACAGCAAATAGAATGTATAGCCCACTCTAAAGAAAATTTTGTACACGTACTTTAGAAAAACATGCATGAAATGTCCACCATTTTATGGAAAAAAGCGTTTGCCCACTCTGTAATGGTAGGCTAATATGTGTAGACGATGAACTCGTATGCCAGTCATGTGGCTATGTTCTACAGGAGACACTAGCGACACCAGCTGTTACTGGACAGAAGATTTTGTACGAGCTTGGAAGCCAAATGGATTTCAAAGGCTTAAATGGAGATGGAAAATTTTCTGGAATTGGAGAAAGTTCTAGTATAAGATACTATAAAAGACTTTCAGAACATTGGCTGAAGACGTCAAAGGAAAGCGAAGAATATTATTGTATGAAGGTGATATCGAGAGTTTGTGAAAAACTTTCTATCCCCGAAAATGTTGCATTATACGCTTTTGAGCTTTCCAAAAATATTCTTTCAAAAAAGGAAGGTTTTGGCGACATTAGTGTTCCAACAGTATGCCTATACACATTAATTGTTTCATGCAAGAGGGCTAAGATAAGTAGGATAAGCATCAAAAGGCTTTTCAAAACTTTTAAGACGCTAGGATATCGTGTAAGTTTAGCTTCATTAGCAAAGGTTTCATGCATATCTAACATGGCTATTGAGCCGAAGCCTGTAGAAGAATATCTTACAACAGTAATTCCGGCAATAATATCGCATCCCATGATATCAGAGAGGCTAAAGGGGCACTATCTTTCTCCAGTAGATTATGAAAGAAAACTTTATCGTGCAACTGTTGCAGTCCTATCTTATGTTGACAGAATTAGGAGGGGAGGACACAACCCTTACGCTGTAGCAACTACAGCAGTATATGCTGGAGAAATAGCCCTCTCTAAGGTTGAGGGCAGGCGACCACTATTTTCTCAGCGAATGGTTTCAGAATGCGTGGAAGTTGCAGAGTATACCGTTAGAGAGCAGTACAGTGAACTTTTCAAGGAGGCAGTCTACATGCTATTAGCTAATCTCAAGTCTTAGAGGACGTTCATAGTACACTATAATATTGTTTGAAACACCTTCCTCAAACATGCTTACATAAACTGTAGGATATGCCAGTTTATAGTGTACTTCAACAAAATTTTCATTGACTGAAATATTTTCTATAATAGTGTCACAGTTAAATAGACTTTTAACCAAACCAGTAACTTCACAAACTATTTCACTAACATTTTCTTTACTAAGCTTCTCAGAAAACTTTGAAAAAAGCTGTGATTCAAAAAATTCTCGTGCACCTTCAAGCTCGTCTAATATTAGCCTAAAATTGAGGCTGCAGGAAATGTAAAACGAGTCTTCACCGCAAACGTTTAGGCCAGACAAATTTGAAATATTATAATTTAATGTCACATAAAATTTTGTTCCATCATATTCTGGAAGACCATCTAATCTTTTGTCACAAGAACCCTTTAAAGAAAAATGGGCTTCAAAGAATGTTGAGAAAAAACCGTCACTATAGGCTCTCTTAAACGTTTTATCTTCAACAAAATGTAAAAGTTCATCATATGAAAAGTTGTTCTTCGATAACATTACAGTATCCATTGTGTAAAGAAAGTCCATTGCAGCGTTCAGCCTACATTCTAGAATCTTATTTTTGGCTAAAGCATACTGTTCTTGGAGAAGGTAAGAGTTGGCAACCTGCCTTTTAGCGCCTAAAATAGCTAATGTGCATGAAAAGAGTATGGTGAAAACGATTATGACAACCGTTGTCTGAACCACACCCTTTCTTTTGAAGCATACTATTTTGTAAACCAAATATTTAACACCATACTCCTGTCTCCCATAAAAAGGACAAGCTTAACCGGGGTTCCTGAAAGTCGTCCAGCACCAACAGTAATCTTTTCAGACTCAAATTCTACAACTATAATTGTATACTCGTATACTCCATTTTCTTGGAGAAAATGTTGGAGAAGTGGGCCAAGTGTACCCCTTTCCGCTTCATGAAATAATCTTATTACATCGTATTCTTTTAACATCTTTTCTAGAAGTTGGCAGCATACGAGCCTACTATAATATCCTTCCTCATATTCTCTTACATTCAGAGAGTAAAGGTTGTTCAGGCACGAGGAGACAATAACTGCAACAATTATTAGAGAGAAGGCTTTGTCTATAAGCTTAAACACACCATTCAACCCTCCAACTCTAATAGGATATTGTATGATAGGATCGCTAATGCCAAGAGGATGGCTAGTATGAGAATAAGATAGAATGTTTCTAGAACAAAATCGAACACTCTACTCAAAGCTTTCCACCAAAACCTTTCCACCGATTTTTGAAACAGTAACCTTTTCATGTAATACAACTTCTTCTCTTAGAAACTCTATTCCATCACATACCATCGAATAATATAGCCTGTCGTCTAAGATTATGCTGACATTGTGTCCATCAGCTTTAAAGATAATCTTTTCACATGAGACAGGCTTTTCTAAAAGGAATGTTATACACATTTTTTCATCAAGCATTTTTCCAGCACAGACCAAAGTTTCCAGAAACTTTTTCACTTCAACCTTCTCACATCTAACGTGAAAGTCTTGCAGTGATGGTACAAAGGATAATATAAGTAGGCCTATTATAAGGTATAAAATAAAATCTAGAGAGGATTCTAAAATTTCAGTCGGCATCCTCTATCACTATAAAAATTGAGCCATCATCTTCAGTGAATGAGATTTTAGAGAAACCTTCAGAAGTCCTATGGTCTTCTACAATTATGTTAAAACTGTATTCGCCTACAATGAAAACTTTATCTTTAAACAAAATTTTTAGTAAGCCATCCTCAAAACAGAGGTATAAGTCTTTAGGAATCGTGTAGAAAAAGAAATACTGCCTCCTAAACATGTAAGCAGTTTTAACTGCTTCATCAACTTCTTTAGCTAAAAATTTTATCTGATTATCCGAAAAACTTTCGTACACTCTTAAAGAAGTGTTGAAAATGGATGGATACAGTGATAAGGCTACCATAAAACTTATTCCTAAAACCAAACACTTTTCAAAAAGTTCAACCATACCTTTTCCCTTAAAAGATGTTGTTGGCGTATTTAAGCACAGATAGTTTTTCTATATGATGAAGACCAGATTATTGAAAAGGAAAGTGGAGAGTGCGAAAGCGGATGGGCTCAGACACCTTTTCATAGAACTGCTTGACGATGAGGGAGAAGCATCCTATATAGAGAATTATGGGTTAGGATATTTTGAAGTATTTTTAAAGAGGTTTAATGCTAGAAATTTCTATATTGTAAAATGCACTAAAAAACTTCATGAGCTAATAGAAAAAACGTCTCAGGCACTAGACAAGATCTTGGAAAACCCTAATCTGCTAGAGTTTCAAGAAATATCATTTAAGTCCATTGTAGAACATATTTCAAGACTATTCTATTCTAGCATTGAACAATATGATTTATTGGAGGACGAGAAAGAGTTTCTTAGCATACTATACGCTTTCGAGTTCATGGGAATACCTCGTCTACTGCCTCTAATGCTTGACGCACACGTACAAGAATTTTATGTTGACTCTCCAGACACCAGAATATACCTTGACCACGAAAGGTGGGGAAGATGTTTAACTAACATAGTTTTGACAGGGGAAGAGGTTGAAGCAATTAAGACGCACATGCAGACCTTCAGCGGATATTCTATAGATTATTCAATATGTTCTCTAAAAACTGACTGGTACTTTAAGAAGGCAGCTTATAGGATGTCACTTGACACGTCACCATTATCGTCTACAGGATTCAGTCTAGATGCTAGAAGAATTTCTTCACAGACCTATACACTTCCACAGCTAATCCATTCTAGAATGCTTTCAAAAGAGATTGCACTATTCCTCCTCTTCTTCCTATATTTTGGGAGAAATGTTACAATAATTGGGGAAACAAATTCTGGAAAGACTACACTGCTTAATGCTCTAGACCTTTTCCTTCCACCAGAGAAAAGGAGAGTTTACGTTGAAGACGTTCAAGAGTCACTTGACCTTCTAAGATTCAACTATCATCAGGCGAAGTATAGAGTTTCACCCTATGATGTAACTTTAAGGGGAAGCAAGTCGGCTGAGGTTACTAAAATTTTGCATCGGTCACCAAATATTATTATTCTTGGAGAAATACAGTCTGAGGAGCATAGCAGAGCATTATTTAATTCGCTTTCCTCGGGAATAAGGGGGCTTCAGACATTTCATGCCACATCACCCCTTCAAGCTTTTAGAAGATGGGTATTTTCGCACAAAATTGACCCAATAAGCTTACTCGAACTAGACATACTTGTCTGCATGGGAAAAACACACAGTTTTCCAGTCAAAAGGTTCGTTTCAAGCGTGTACGAAATTTTATTGTCAGACGGATTAAAATTTTCTCTCGAAAATTTTAGTATTTCATTAAACGAAATATTTACTAGAAACGTTAGCGAAGACTTCGTGAACCTAGTTCCCCTAGAGAACACTCACATGTTTAAAAAACTTTTGGCTTCATATTCTGAAAGTTTTCTCAAAAAATTTTATGAAAAAATGTGTAAAGTTTTTGAACCAATTTTGGAGGGATGCTCAGACTTTGAAAACCTTGTAAAAGAAGTTCCAAGAGCCTGGGTGACTTTAAAAGATGATGTCGAAGGATGAGCTTTTAAAAGCCTACAGGTACTTTGGAATTAATTTTAGAAACTATTTTTTGGGCGCAACAACATTTTCTATAATCGCTTCAACAATCATTTCAGCATATTTTCCTTCACCAAACAATTTTCTTAAACTAACATTATTTTTAACCATAATTATCCTATGCCAATACCTCTTCTTAACATTCCCATACCTACTATTTTCAAGACATGATTTCATAATCTCCCTTTTCGGCTACATAATATTGTCGGACTTAAAATTGGTTACAAAATATTCTTCACTCTACAACGCATGCCTTCACATTTACAGGTCAAATTATCCAATAGTTTCTGAAATGTTCAAAAAGGCGCTGGTCTTTGGGATTAGGGGAAAAAATTTAAAGGAAGTGCTCAATGATATTGCAGTTTCACAGCCCTCTCAGACGTTTAGGGAGGGACTTCAAGTGCTACTAGAAAAGGGCCTTAGAAAAAGAGATTTTTTCAGAACATACGAGGAAGCATATGACATTTACAGGGATTTAACTTCAAAGATTGAGACAAAGTTTTCGATTCTTATGGCATTATGCTTTTTTACACCAATAGTGGCAACAGTTTCAGTATCAATGTATTTTAAAGAAGTTGGTTCAATTATCATAATACTTTCTATAACAATATTTTTGCTTTCAATAGTCTACCTAGCACTAGCTAGAGGACTACACATTCATAGGATGGCGGAATAGGAATGTTTAGAAAAAGTAAAGACGATAAGTTTGATGAACTACTTTTTTTGGAGAAAGTTTCTAAAAAGCTTTTGGATGGACTATCACTTGAACATACTCTCCTAACTGTTTTGAGGGAGAGGGAGTTTAGAAGGTTTAGGAATAGACTTATTTATCTTATCAGAGGTATGGGAGCGTATAAGGTTGTAGAGAAGCTTCCCTTTAAAACGCATTTACCACAATATGTTGCCGAGATCAACAGGATAAGGTCAGTTTTTGCGGGAAAAGTTTTAGATGAAACTGTACAAGTAATCCTGTTAAATAGGAGATATCAGAGAGAACGTATGATGCTTTTAAATGTCCTATATTATAGGAGTATTGTTGTAACCTTTATTTTAGGTATTACATTATCTTTCCTATCACATATGGCGCCACTATTTTCTGTACTAACACAGTTCACATTCACAAACAGGATAGAATTTAGCTTGAATCCAAGCATATCCTACTTTTCCTTTATTTTGGGCCTATTTTCTTCACTAATCCAAAATCTGATTTTTGGAAGAAAAAGGACCATAAACGCTACCATATTATATGCTATAGCGTTCTTGATAGGCTCAAACATCACATTACCACTACCACCATAAACCTTTCATTTGACAATATTGGTGATTATATACAAAGTTATAATATTATTTCTTGGTGTTGAAGTTGAAGAATAAAAGATATGCGGTTCAGTTGGTTGAAGAAGCAATACTGATTTCAGTGGCACTGGTTGTTCTAACACTAGTAATGGGTGGAGTCGAATCAGTCTTGAACAAGGTTTCTCAAATGACTTCAAGCCTCTGGGAAACTATTTCAAAGTCTATAGAAGACCTCTTCGGCTTCCTCTGGAAATGGTAGGATAAAGTTGACTGAAATTTTGGACAAAAAGTACGTTTGTGTAAGGAAAGACGATAAAGTTAGACTGTATTCTATAATTTGCTTGAAACCTAAGAAAATGTATTCTAGCGTATATAATGAGATTTCTTCAGCTGATATTCTTGTAGCATACAAGAAGGCTATAGGATTTTTTGAGGGAATACATAAAGCAGGTATACCAGTGCATTATCTTGTTTCAATATCTCCAAGGCCTCAACCAGTATTCAATAAGGTTATGGAGTTGATTAAAGGTGATGAGAAGGAGAGTGAACCTATGTTCGAGCAGTCAATTTATGCTATAACTTGGATTGATGGTAAGGCGTCCAGGATAGAAATGTTGAAAGCTCAGGTTGAGGAAAGATGTAAAATTCTCTCCACAGCCTTGAGCGTTGGATACGAGAATTTTGTTCCCGAAAATGTTCGTGGCACGGAACTTGAGCATTTTATTAAGTCGATTACAGTGCCTGGCTATGAGCTGGAAGGTGTTGAAAATGTTAAGTCAGCTCAGCTTCCATTTGCCCTAGCATATTCTCCATCTCTTCCAACACAGTCTAGTGAAGAAAATATTCCACAGTTTTATATCCCAAACTTTGATGAGTCAGGTTCTGAAGGAATATATTTGGGGCGTATAATGTCAAGAGAAGGGTGCCTCCACAAATTCTATTTAAAGGGAGAAGATATTTTGCAGCACCTTTGTGTAGTAGGAATGACTGGTTCAGGAAAATCTACAACATGTAAGGTTATACTTTCACAGTTGATTAAAATGGGTGTAAAGGTCATGGTTCTCGACTGGCATAATGAGTATGGCTCCTTTTTTAAGAGTATAGGATGCAATGTTGTTAGTGCTGGAAAGGATGATTCCTTTACATTAAATCCTTTGGACGCGATAAATGTAAAGGACATTTATGAGCATATTGCACTTATAACCGACATTTTTGCTGAAGTGTACAGGTTCACAAGCCCTCAAACTTTCACGTTCAGGAATGCGTTGGTAAACCTATATGGTGACAAGCCTAAAACATTTTCTAGGGCGCCGATATTATCTAACCTCGTAGACTATATTGAACAGAATCCAGCGAGGTCCATGTACGATAATGAGACAAAGACAGCTATACTAAGGAGGCTTCTTCCATTAACACAGGGCCAAGCTGGGAACCTGCTTAATGGTGAAAACACATTTTCTATGCAGACACTGCTTTCGGAAAACGTTTGCATAGAATTAGGGCACCTAAGAGATTTTGAAACAAGGATAATATTTTCATCTATTCTCTTGAAGATGATATACGATTTTAGGCTTCTTTCAGGCCCGTCTAAATTGGAGCATGTGACAGTTATAGAGGAAGCACGCTCAATTGTTCCAGCCAGAAGGACGGAGGATCCGCCTTCAATTGGGGAGAAGATGGTTTCTGAGCTTAGAAAGTTTGGTGAGAGAATGATATTTGTGGCACAATATCCTACACAGATTTCTTCAGAGATTATAAAGAATTGTGGTTTAAGGATTGTTCATAGAGTTTCTTGGATGGAGGATATTAGGATATTAAAGGAAACTTTAGGTTTAAAGAGCGAGCAAGCCGACTTTCTATCTCTACTTAAAACTGGTGAGGCTGTAGTTAGTGTTGGAAGAATACGTTCACCATTTCTCGTTCAAGTTGATGCTTCAGTAGTAGGAGTCGGGGAAGAATCGGCTCAAGTCACCCCTATCGGCGACAAGCTGTAGCCAATCTATTTCTAGACCAGAAAACCTTCTCTTGCCATTTATCGCGTCAAGTGCATCTGATAAAACTTCTTTCGGAGACTTTAGTGAAGTTTCTATAACATGAATCTTTTCAATCCCAAACTTTTTGCATGCTTCAAAGTAGCAGTTACCTAAAATTTCTGCACCCACATTCATCAAAACCTTCTTTTCAGGATAGCCTCTTTTCCTCAACCTCTCTTCTAAAACGTATGGATTACATCTTAAGACTATTACGATATCAACCTTTTTTGATGAAATAACATGGGGAAGTAGGTGGCCTACAAGTATAAAATTTTTTGAAACTTTTTTAGAGATTATCTTCTTAAGCTTGTTTACGTCTGCAACTATACCGTATGCGTCTCTTCCAATTATGGCACCCTCTAGCACACATATCCTATTTATGTTGAATACCTTGAAACCTGTCGCCTTCGAAAGGTTCTTTGCCAGCGTCTTCTTGCCTGTTGCCGGTGTACCAGTTATACCTATCCTATTAAACAATACTAACTTTCACTTTAGTCAACTGTCTGCTGTCTAACGGACGTTGGAGTAAATTCTATGACAAGCGAGCTTTTGCACTTTTTACATAAGCCGCTTAAGTATATCTTTCTTACTGGAGAATCCTTAAAGCTTATCTGTTGATTTAGAACTATATCGGTTGAATTACATACTGGACAGTTCATATTGTTCACCAATTAAAGCCCATAAACGTCAACATATTTAAAATTTTTTCCAATTTTACAAAAGTTTTTAAGTGCAAAGGTTTAGGCTGCGAATATGATACCATTAGATGAGGAAAAGATTGTTAAGGCAGTTGAGAAGGCGAGCAAGTTTGTTGTCAGCGTAAGCACAGTCACACTGGTTTCAGATTACATGTTTTATAGTATGCCAGTGAGCGGTATAGGTTCAGGGATAGTTTATGATGAAAGAGGATTTATTGTTACAAACAACCATGTTATTTCAGAAGCTAGACAGATTAACGTAACATTACCAGACAATAGGGTTTACGAGGGAAAGATTGTGGGCAGCGATCCATTAACGGATGTAGCAGTTTTAAAGATATCTAGAACAGGTTTAGCGGCTGCAGAATTTTATGATTCAGACACACTTAAGGTTGGACAGATCGTACTAGCTTTAGGAAACCCATTCGGTTTAGTTGGAGGGCCGACTGTTACAGCAGGAGTTATAAGTGCTTTAAAGAGAAGGATACAGGCAAAGGGTGGGCCAGTCATCGAGGAGCTTATACAGACTGACGCGGCAATCAATCCAGGAAATAGTGGAGGGCCACTAATTAACTTGGAAGGAAAGGTTGTTGGAATGAGTACGGCGATTATACCATATGCTCAGGGTATAGGATTCGCTGTCACAAGCAATACTGTTAGAAGGGTTGCTGACGAGATAATCAAGTTTGGGCGTGTTGTCAGGCCATGGCTCGGTATAAATGGGGTTGACATGAATCCTGGTATTGCAGAATATTATAATCTTGCAGTAGATTTTGGTGTACTCATAGTTTCTGTTATAGAAAATAGTCCAGCATACTATGCTGACCTTCGCGAGGGGGATATTATAGTTCAGGTTGATGGAGAACGTGTTTTGAACATGAGCGACCTACTTACAATATTGTGGAAGAGGAAGGTTGGAGAAGAGGCTTTAATTAAGGTTATTAGGGGGGAGCGTGAAAACAGTTTTAGGGTAAAGCTTGCAGAGTCACCCTTTTACTAAACTTCTGGAACCTCTCCGACAATAACCTCTTTCCTTGCACCGTCTATGTAGAGCTTGTAAAGTTTACCCTTATACTCGTACACTATCTGCCAAACTGGAGCGTGAACATAATTTTTTTCCAAAACCTTAGCTTCAGTGCTTATGCTGGTTATTTTATCAACTTCTCTTTGAACAAGATATTTGTGAAAGCTTTTAACAGCTTCAACAGCCCTTTCCTCAGCCTCCTCTGAACTTATTTCACTGTTAAGTACAATACTATATTTTTCTATCCTACTTACGTCGAAGGGCACCTTTAACGCTGGACCAAGATGATATTCCCTTTCAGGAAATAGTGCGCTTTTTCTTGCTACGACAACCCAATCATATGAACCTTTAATCGTATCCCTCCTAACAACAGATGGGCCTAGACGTTCAAAGTAGCCTTCATAGGATGTTACGGCATTCAAGGACATGATCCACAAAGGTATATAAAGCAAGGTTTTTTCAACAATTCTACCACGTCTTCTTAGGTCAGGAGGCTTTAGAAAGCCTTCACTGAACCAGTCTCTGACAAAATTTTCCACCATGTCCTTGTCAAGTTGGTTAACGAAAAGGCTATGTTCGAATGTAAAGGACTTGCTGACATCAAAAACACCCGTGTAACCACAATATTGGCATGTGAATATTATGTCACCCTTATCAAATTTTAGGGGTGCACCACAGTGAGGACACCTTATCTCCTTTAATATTTCTGACATACCAACAAGCTTATTAACCTAATATATTACCTTATTTAATGTTATTGTATGTGTTCTGGCCTACGTTGACTTGCCTAAACCCTAATCTTCACCAGGTCTTGTCCCCCTCCAATTCATTAGGGACTCAGCATCGCCCTCAAACCCAGTCAGACCAAATTCACATCACACATCCCATCTCAGGCCGTTTCCAGCCGAGCTCATCTATTTGAGGAAAGTTCCCTACATCTTAGGATCCTTCGCATAATCTGATATGCTCACGCTTCTATATATAAAAAGTGTGGTTCAAATCTATTTAAATCCATCTATTCTATAACCGCTACCTATGGCAACGTTAGTTCAGCTTAAGGCCAGAATGTTTGTTGTACTCTTAGCTCTATTCATATTCTTCACACTCTTCTTTCTACTAATAGCTTACCTGTTTAATGTAAGCCCAATATACAGCTTTATTTTAGCAGGACTATTTATACTAATACAGTTCATTATTGGACCATACATGGTTCAAATTTCAACTGGACTAAGATATTTGAGGGAAGGAGAGAACCCATGGCTTGAGAAGACGGTTAAGGAACTTTGCGATAAAGCGAAAATGCCTTTACCAAGGATTGCAATAGTTAATGATCCTTCACCAAACGCATTCACCTTCGGCTACACAAGTAGGAGCGCAACCTTAGCTGTACACAAAGGCTTACTTGAAAAACTTAGCAGGGAAGAGATTGAGGCAGTCATCGGACACGAGCTAGGCCACATAAAACATAGGGATGCGTTTGTGATAACAGCCATTTCAGCCCTACCCCTCCTAGCATACCTGATTGCAAGAACAACATTCTCCTTCGGAAGAGTCTCCGACACTAGAAGAGGGAAAGGTGGAGGGTCAGCGCTAGCAATATTCTTGTTGGCGATACTATCATATACAATATACATTATAGGACAACTTTTCGTTTACGGCTTCAGTAGAATGAGGGAACATTATGCTGACGTTTATTCAGCAATTTTGACAAGAAATCCGCGTTCACTAATAGGAGCGCTTGCACGCATATCCTATGGTCTAGCTCTCGCACCTAAAGAAAATGCTGCAGTACGGGCATTCTACATCTCTGATCCAATATATGCTTCAAGAGAAGTTAGGGAGATTTTGGAAAAAGAGGAAGTTTATGACCTAAACAAGGATGGAGTCCTTGATGAGAGAGAACTGGAGATTGCGATGGAGAAGGAGGCTCAATCTACTTGGGTTAAGGTTAACATCATGTTTTCAACACATCCACCAACCTATAAGAGGATAATGTTACTTAAACAGATAGAGAAGGAGTTGAGTACAGGCAATTTTAGTGAAAGAAGCCTATATCGCCTAATCTAGGCAGCCTTCTTTATCTCCTCCCTAAGCTGTTCGTCAGTCTTTCCTGTAGGGTCTATTCCAAGAGCCTTTGCAGCCTCTTCAAGCTTAAGCCTTTCAGGAGACTTATTCAATTCCTTTGAAGCCTTCTCTATCTCCTTCTCTACCTCAAGCTTACCCTTCTGAAATTCTCCTGTAGCCCTGCCTATGGCCCTAGCAAGCTCTGGAATCTTGCTTGCACCAAATAGCAGAACAACTACAACAATAAGAACCCAAAACCATTCCACGCCCAAAATGTCGAACGTGAGCTCCTCCAGCATGTTCTCACTACCACTTAAGTTGGTGGGGCTTCTATTTAACTGTTTTCTTGGCAAAGTAGTATCCTAGAATGTATAGTATGATCATCGGTACTGCAACAAACCACATTGTTATACCACTGCCATCGGGGGTAATGAATGCGCCATAGATTACTGAGAAGACAACAAAATACCTAAAATACTTTTTGTATGTGTCCGGACTAACAAGTCCAAGCTTTGACAGACCCCACATTACAGCGGGAACCTCAAAAGTTATACCCATTGCAATACATAATAGGGCAATGAACATAATGAAATCATTTATTGTAATATATGTTATTATACCAATACTTGAGGCATACATGTAAAGGAATTCGAAAGCAAATGGAACTAGAAGAAAGTAGCCGAAAACACACCCTATTATAAACAATATTGTTACAGGTAAAGTCAACTTAACAATAATCCTCTTTTCATGCTCGTACAAGGCTGGGGCTACAAAAGCCCAGACTTCGTAAACTATAATAGGCATTCCAACAATCACGCCCAAGATTATGGAAATAAGCATTTCAGATATGAGAGCTTCAGAAGGTGATGTTACGACAATCTTAACATAAGATGGTAAAACCTGTTCTTCAAGAAACTTTATCAGGTTTGCGGCAGTATTGTGAAAGACGTTTGGATATGGGTATGGTATGTAAAAGTGGCCTAGATCAAAGAACCTTATTTCAAAGAAGAAAAAGAATAATGCTAATCCGACGACGACAGCAAAGATTCTTATAAGCCTCTGTCTAAGCTCTTCAATGTGCTCCAGTATAGTCATCTCTTTGCCGGGCAAAGGTAACCGCCTACAATATGATAGTCTAAAAAGGTTTTATAAAAATCTTTTAATTTCTCTAGCCATCTCCCTTATCTTTTCTTCAGGATTAGATGCTTTAACGATGCCACTTGCTACTAGAACACCTTCAGCGCCAAGCTCAAGAGCTCTCCTAACATCTTCGCCGCTAACGATGCCTGCACCACATATAAGCCTAGATTTGGAGCCAACACTTTTTACAGCGTTAACAGAGTCTGTTATAACCTCCGGCCTAGCCTTCGAGACAGCGATGCCGCTTCCTATAAGCTCAGGAGGCTCTACAGCCACAGCATCAGGCTCCATTTTCGCGAAAACCTTTGTCTTTTTGGGGTCAACAGCACATACAACAGTATCCATGCTCAAGTCTTTCAGAAGGGCTATAGTCTGCTTAACACGATTAACTGGAAGCTGGTGCTCGCTATGATTTATGAGAGAACCACATACACCAAAGCTTTTAACATATTCTGGTGGAATAAAGCCTGTTGTACTGCCAGCCTTGACTACGTCAACATGCTGTGCGTACACGGGTATGGAAACGGATGAGGCTACAGAATAGAGTATTGGTGTTGGAGGGGCGACGACAATGTTTACTCCAAACTCTTTCGCAACCCTTTCAGCAGCCTTAGCCATTGCAACACCCTTTTCTCCAGAGGCTTCAAGATAGTTCTTCATATTAACTATTAGGACAGGAAATTTTAGCATACTTTATCTATTGGGGTATAATTGGATGCCATAATTAAGTTTGCTAAAAAATATTTTTGATGTTAGAATTTTTGTTTAAAATAAATTTGGTAGGGAGGAATTAGAATTCCTCCTCTTCCTCTTCTTCTTCCCAGTCTTCGTCCCAGTCCTCTTCCCAATCTTCCTCGAAGTCCTCTTCAAATTCTTCTTCAAATTCTTCTTCTAAATAGGGCATAATAACACCGTCTTCTAATCAACTTTAGAATACCATTTATAAACTTTTATTACATATATTACATGGGTTAAGATAGGATGTTCATTCACGTCAAATCAGGTGAGAGTATACCTTTAGCTAAAAGGGTGCTTTATAGTGGAGGCATAATAGTTTTTCCAACAGAAACAGTTTATAAGGTTGGATGCCTTCCTACAAGCCAGAAGGCTTTACAGAAACTTTATACCATGAAAGGATATGATTTAGAATATCTTGTACTTTGTGAGAACATAGATAGTGCAGCAGAAATTATAAAATGGAATCCGTTAATAGAGAGGTTGGCAGAAAATTTTTGGCCTGGGCCTCTAACAATAGTTGGTAAATTGAAGAAGGAGATTAAACTTGAAAGATTCTTCGGCGCATCAGGTAAAGTGGCTGTAAGGGTACCATATCACACGTGGGCGATCAGCCTTCTCAAGGAAGTGGGATACATAATCTGTTCTAGGGCTAACAGGCAAGGGTATGAGCCTCCAACAACATTGTCTCAGACACTAGTAAGACTTGGCAGAAACGCTGACTTGTACGTTGATGGAGGGGAAACAGTTTACGGGAAAGAGTCTACAAAGGTTGATGTCAGCGAAGGAAAGGTTGTAATATTGAGGGAGGGCGCTTTACCGGCTACAGAGTTGAGGCAGAAGATTTGAGCTTATAGTATTTTGAGAATACAGCCGCACCCTTATCACATAATATTTTCCCAACACCATAGTTTTTAACTTCATCTTCTGAAAGACCATGATACCTTGCTAGGAATTCAAGCTTTTCTCTAGAGGGCTCTAAAATTTTTTCGTCAAAGGATCCAAATGATTCTAAAAACTTGACCATTTCCATAACCTTTTCACTGGAACCAAATCCAGCTAAAACAAACTCTTTAACATCATCTGCTGGAAAAGCATCCTTTAATGCACTTTCAATCTTTTTAGTACAAAGAAATTTTAGAAGGATGTCGACTCTAGCCTTTTTAGCAACATATAGGCCGCGCTTAAATGCTTCAAAAGCCTGTAGGAGTGTCAATCTTGCATGTTCGGCGTCGGCTACAAAATGTTTGTCCAAAGCCTGTACGACAATGCCTCCGAAACCTTCAAGAACGTTTTGAATGTATGCGGCACTATATTCCTCCTTAACCTTGAAACCTAAACAGAATAGAACAATCTCATCTTCTATACTTTCTATCATAAAAGGATATCACTTTATCCAAAAGCCTGGTGTCAGCACCCCTATCCTCAAAAATCTTTTTTACATCAACCCCGTTAGCCTTAAGCTCTTTATAGCATTCAAAAAGCTCCCAAGGATAGATTATCCAGGCGCTAGTTTCACTAACATACACGTCTGGACTTATCACCCTATGAGGTTTAACATGCAATGTGAAGATTTTGATGCATTTTGGGTTAAGGCTTTTAAGGTATTCGACTGCAGCCCTCAAACTTTCCCCAGAGTCTATAACATCGTCTACAACCAGAACATTTTTCGAGTCTATGAGGGTTTTAGATATTTCTCTAACTATAGGCTTCTCACTTCTCTTGCCAATTCCAGTATAATATTTTACATCAATTACGATCACATCACCAATTTCCAGTAGGTCAGACATAATCCTAGCTGGAACCAGGCCTCCTCTTGAAAGAGTCACTATCACATCGAACTTTACACCCATATCGATAACCTTATAGGCGCCTTCAACACACATTTCAAAAATATCGTCCCATGATGGTGTAATGTACTCCAAACTAACCACCATGTGTTACTGGAACTAAGGTAATAATATCTCCTTCATTAACTTTTGTATCTAGGCCATTCAAGGCAGAAACTTCAACACCGTTTACAAGAATAAGCGTGTTCCTTCTATCCACGGAAACAGACTTATCCAACTTTATCCTATTCAAATATTCAAGAAGAGAACGTATGTCTTCAACCCTTTCCTCTAGAAGAAGATATTCTTTTCCAAAAAGCATCTTAAGATGTCCTACAAAGACAACCTTCATAAAGAAACCTTCCCTAAAAATAAAGCTAACTCTGCCCTTCCACACCCTTACCCTCTTCAACCCTATCCAGCTTCTTCATATAGCTTGTAATGTAACCGGCAACCATGTTCCTCAAACTTTTAGAATAAAATTTAACGTACTTTTCAACAACCTTCTTGTTTGCTTCAAAGTCTGTAGTAAACTCTTTACCATACTTTTCAATCAACATTAAAGCAAGATTTCTAACTTGACCCAAGACTATTCATCTCCAAGCAACCTTCGGCCCAAGTAGCTTTGCGAATTCTCCCATATAATATTTAAAGTTTCTTCCAAACTTTTTCCAAATAAATTAGAAACAGCATAGACTATACTTGACAAGAGTAGGGGGGAGGAAATGAAGCCTTCAAAACATACGCCATATGATACTGGAGCATCGGTTTCAATCAACACTCTTGAAAAATCACACTTTTGAAAAAGTTTCCTCGTAGATCTACTGTAAACGATGGTGGGCCCGAAACTGAAAAAGCAGCCCATATCAAGCCCCTTCTTAAGCGCCCTTTCGTCACCGCTAAACCAGTGCAAAAGCACTCCAGAAAGTTTGTATGATGAAAGCGTTTCTATAACCATGTCATGAGCTCTACGTGAATGAACATTCACCGGCAAACCATATCTTTCAGCCAAAGAAAGCTGTTCTTCAAAAACCTTCTTCTGAACATTCATTGGCACAGTATCAACATACTTTCCATCCAAACCAATTTCGCCAACACCACTAACACGCCCAATATTTTCCTTCAAAAAATTTTCAAAATCTATTGTAGAATATGATAGTGCACACCATGGATGAACACCAACAAACGCCTTAACAAAACCATTTTTTAGGGAAAGATCCAAATTCAGCTTACTCGAAAACAGATCCATACCGTTAGCAAAAACAATAACATTCCTGAGCCTGCAAGAAGACATAATCCAGTCCAAATATGGTTTAAGCTCATCGTCTACAAGATGAGCGTGAGCATCCACCAAAGAAGGCATACTCCAAGTCTCGACCCAAGACTTTAAAAATATTGCATAAAATTTTATATCAGGCAAACTAATGAAAAATCCTCCACCATTTGTCCAACGAAAGGCAATGCAGATAGCATTAGCACAAATAGTGAACTTGTTCCGTCTGCCGATGCAACTTTTGAGACGTCAGCCATTTTTAGGATGGCAAAGTACAGCAACCATGATAAGGCGCAAGCAACTCCAGGAAGTGCTATGAAAAGTAAAGCACACAAATTTTGTTTATATCGTTTCTTTTCTTTTTAAATATTCGTTTTCTTTAACTTTATATTGATTTTTGCGCCCAAAGCTTGAATTCGTCCAGAATTACAAGTCTTCTACGGGCTAGGTTTCCTTTTTTTGCTCTCGGCCATGAAATCTATTTTTGCATCCCTAATTTTTTCTCCTTCAGATACACATCAGTTCAAATGAGAAAATATCATACTAAATTTTGCATGCACCATTGTTTACGACAAATTTGGCTACAATTGATTTATCTAGGCTTTCAAGCCAAAATTCGGGCTCAGAGATTTTTAGCAGTTTTGCCCCAATTCTTTCTTCGAGAATTTTGGAATAAGATTGATTTCCATTCCAACATTCTGTCCAATAAACCACGATAGCATCTTACTGTTCTGCTGTGGCGATTTATTAATTTTTAGAAAGTTTAAAAAATAATAGCACCTTAATATTGCCTTATGAAATATTCGTTTAAAATTGGTTCTGTTTGGGGAATTCCAGTTGAGCTCCACATAACCTTTATACTACTGTTGATTATTGTTGCATTCTTTTCAGCCTACTATTTTCTCCTAATCGTCTGCCTATTTTTCTTTGTGACCACCCATGAATTAAGCCATTCTGTAGTAGCAAGGCATTACAACATAAAAGTTCGCAAAATAGTTCTATATCCAATTGGCGGCGTTTCAGAGATAGAGGAAATTCCTGAAAAACCTAGAATTGAGTGGAGGGTAGCTGCAGCGGGTCCCTTGGTTAGTTTTGCAATAGGGTTACTTCTACTTGCCTTGGACCAGTTAATACCGATAAAACTGCCTTTTGCGGAAGCACTTCCATTTACCGCAAAAGTGCAAACCTTTATTTATGATTTAGCTATCTTGAACTTAATTCTCGGCGGCTTCAATTTGATTCCAGCTTTTCCAATGGATGGTGGCAGAATTTTAAGAGCCCTTTTAGCCGAGAGAATGAAGTTTTCTGATGCAACAAAATATGCCGCGTTTATTGGCAAGATTCTGGGCATACTAATGGCGCTTTTCGGAATTTGGTATGATCTTTGGCTTGTTGTAATAGGCATATTCATCTATATAGGTGCCACTGAGGAAACAGAGTCAACAATAATATCGACGACTATTGCGCAAGTCCGAGTTAAAGATGTCATGTACTCTGAAGTGGCTTCTGTTAAACCTGAAACCACTCTCTCAGAGGCTTTAGAAGTGATGTTTAAAGCACGATATCATGATGTTTTGGTTGAAAAAGATGGCATCTTTCAAGGAATTGTCACATGGAACGAGATCATGAAGGTTAAGCAGGAACAGAGAAACAAGCTACGGATAGAACAGTTGCCAATGAGGAAGATCTCAGTCTTTTCTGACGAATCAATACTTGAAGCCTATAAGATAATGCTTCACGAAAAAATTGACCTAGTGCCAGTGGTTGAAAGAGAAACTCCAGGCAGGATTGTAGGTGTTGTAACAAGTGAAAGTGTAGTATACGCCTACGAAAAAGCTAAGGCTCTCCGCTAAAGCACAAAATTTCAGATATTAAATAAAAATCAATTTGCACAGAATGCTGACCGTCGCCTGAACCCCGTCTATTGAATTTAAGCTAGGTAGAATTCGGTCGAATAAGCGACAAAAAATTGGCTTATTAACTATTTGAATGTTTAAATGCTAAAAATTAAAGTGGCAAGCCTATTGCTGTCATTTGCATTTCAGCGTCCTTCAATGTTCGAATTAGCACTACTTTTTGCTGTTGCTTGCTATGAGTATCATTATTTTGGTTGCCAAAATTTTGCTTCCATCTTTCCAGCCGCCATCATAACTGCAGTAGTTTGGTTTCTCACAGGAGACCTCTTCCGGGCCGGAATCTCCTTCCTAATTGTAGCTTCCATATCGTTACTAAAGCATTAGCAAAGCAATGATGCTGAAACATGCTAAAAGTTTAGGCATAGGGGAAAGTGAAGCTCCACGTAAAGCACTTATGAGATACCAAAAAGCGAAGACGTATATGCTTGTGAATTGAAACCTCAATTTGTAGCCATTGCAACTTTTTCAAGAACCGTCACGCGATAATCTTACAATTCACTCTATTTCTAATTTAAATGTATGCCAGTCATAAGGCATAGTGACAAGGATTCTTTGTTTCTTTGACACTCTCCACGACTGAAAGTTTAAGTAAGGATATTACAGAATCGAATCTGGCTGAAATAATTGGGAATAGTGGAATTTGCAATAATAGCCATTACATCCATGGTCGCCATAATGGAACCATTCAGCACAATAGCAGTTTATATAACCCTAACTAGAAATATGGAGCCAAGAGAACAGCGTAAAATTGCTGCAAAGTCCATGAAAATATCCTTAATTGCGTTAATATTTTTTGCGTTAACCGGTCATCTTCTTTTCTTAGTGTTTAACATTACAGATTATGCCTTCAAGATTGCTGGCGGCATCCTACTTGTCGCAGTTTCATTAAGAATGTTGTATCCTGGAAAAGAGGAGCATTCTGTTGATGAACGCGAAGATATCGCTATTGTCCCGCTGGCTTTTCCTCTCACTGCCGGTCCAGGAACCATTACAACAGTAATGCTTCTCGTTTCTGAAGCAAATAATCTTTTAGAGTCCTCTTTCGTTTTTGTTGGTATTATCATAGGAATTTTAATATCCTATGTTGGGATGATATACTCCTCTAAACTTTTCAGACTCTTAGGCGAAGAGGGTCTTCGCGTAGTAACAGCGTTAATGTCCATATTAATATTGGCTATAGCGATTCAGTTTATAATAAATGGAATTGCTGAGGCTGTACCTAAAATTTTTTGGTAAATAAAGGTGATTGGATAGATAATATTTTATCATGCTAAAAAATTCTAGGCTCTAAAGCTGAAGCTTTTTGAAAACCTGATATTTGAAAGGCTCTATAATTCCAAATGTGAACAGAGCTGAAAAGGCTAGGATAAAGAGAACCTGATACAGCGGCAGAGGTGGAATGATTATGCTGAATGGTTCGTATGTTGAGGGGAAGACGTATAGGTCTACAGCAGTATAGTATAATATTCTTTCGTCTTCTGAAACGAACCCGAAAACGGTAGATAATTTTATTTTTCTTCTAAGTCTAACTGCAGTTTCTCCTACATTTGAGACATTTTTGGTGCTCCGGCCGGGATTTGAACCCGGGTCCGCGGCTCGAGAGGCCGCTATACTTGGCCGGACTATACTACCGGAGCATGTTGTGTGAGGGTTTTCACTTTGGGATAAATATCCTTTGCCATAGCATTAGTATTCTTGGCTTTAATTTCAGCTTTTTATCACATATTTTGTTGCAAGCCTTATGTCTTCTGCTTTTATCGTCTTTCTTCCCGCGTGTGTTGAAAGTTCTACCGCGTGCCTTCCTATTTCCACACCTATTTGGTCCAAGGTTTTAGCTAGCTCTATTAGTGCGTCTTCTCCAGCCCTTGTTGCACCAGCCTTCTTAAGTATCCTATATATTGGGGCAAGCCCGAATTCAAACTCTTCTGGCGACATCTTTACCCCTTAACACCCCCTTTCTTATAAAAGTTTATTTTTTTGGCTATATTTGTTTTATGGTTTTAAAAAGGGGGAATTTTGGTAAAAAGAATCTTAAGAAAAGAGTATGTTATCTTAGGAACCTATTTTTGGAATAAAATTATTATGTTTCAGTTTGCACAAACTGTTCTATGTTAATATTTAATACAATTTCTGCGATATCACTCGCATATTCGGCTGTTCTACGTATGCTTTCTGTAATTAATTTTATGGTTGATGTATCTGTGTTTTTTATGCCTTCAATGTATTTAATAAATTCTTTTTCTAGGTTTGTAACCGATTTTGCTCTTGTAATGACGTTGTCTGCTAGTATGCAATCTTTTTTGTAAAGAGAGTTTATAGCCTCCTCAAACATGTTTTTTGCAAATAGGCCCATAGCACGAATCTTTTCATAAGTTAGATTATCAATTGGATCCTTTAGTGATAATACATTTTCAGCAATTTTTACAGCATGGTCTGCAATTCTTTCCACAAACTTCGCAATAATCCTGTAGCCCAAACAATCTCGTTGACTTTTTAGACCTATTGACCTAAGTATAGTTTCATTTTCTACAGCCGCCTTCAACTGTCTTACCATATAAAGGTATAGACGGTCAATTTCGTCGTCTACACTGATCACTTCTTTAGCAAGTTCAGTATCTAAAGTTTTCAAGGCTTTCAGAGAGTCTTCCAACATAGAAATTGCAATAATATAAGCACGTCTAAGCGAATCTTCTAGAGAAAGTTCAGGATATCCTATCAAAACCCGTACCTCCAACTCATTTGGAGACTCTGAGAGAATTTCGGCTCCAACCAATTTTTTCCTTATAAAATTCTTGATTTCATCCTTTTGCTGGTACAGTATTCGTTCTTCTCTGGATTTCACTCTAATGATATTGTAGCCTATTAGGTATAGTGAAACGATCTTCCTGATAATACTATCGACTTTGTCCTTTTCAGAAACTATTACGGTTGCTGTTTTATGCTTTAAGGGTTTTATTAGCTCCTTTGGCGTTATCATAAGTGTTGTATTATCCTTCTTTGAAATTAGGAGTTGGCTTCCCGGCTTGAGGTTTAAACTTTTCACCCACTCTTTAGGCAAAGAGATAATGTATGTTGAGTTGCCGGTCAACTGAACCTTTCTAAACTCGACGTCTGCTTTATTATGTTCAACATTATCTAAATAGTCGTATATAGACATTATAGCCCACTATATAGTATTGGGATAATTTATATAAAATTTTCTATTTTATCCCATCTTGGTTGGATGTAAATGAATAAGAAAACGTTAGTCATCACGGGACTAATAACTGTATTGGTACTGCTTGGCGCCTATTTAGCCAACTTTTATATGCAAGAAAATAAAACCGTAACAATAACTTCTGCGACAACCGTGACCACTTCAGTAACAACAACTTCGACCAAAATGATATCAATTAATGGTGCTGGAGCAACTTTCCCCTATCCTCTCTATTCCAAAATGATTATAGAATACAATAAACTTTATCCAAACATACAGATAAACTACCAGTCTATTGGGAGTGGCGGAGGCATTAGACAGCTTATAAACAAAACTGTAGACTTTGCAGCCAGCGATGCACCTTTAAACAAGGCTCAAAGGGAGGCAGCACCTAATACGCTGCATATACCTATGACAATAGGTTGTGTAGTAATTGCATACAATCTACCAGATATTCCCAAAGGCCTAAAATTGACTGGACAGGTGACTGCAGACATATTTTTAGGAAATATCAAGAAATGGAACGACCCTGCTATAAGGGACTTAAACCCAGACTTAAAGCTCCCAGATAAGGAAATAATTGTTGTCCATAGGTCTGACGGTTCTGGAACAACCTTCGTGTTCACAAGCTACCTATCCCTTATCAGTTCTGAATGGGCTAACAGGGTGGGAAAAGGGACTGCAGTTCAATGGCCTACAGGTCTCGGAGCAGCAGGAAACGAAGGAGTAGCTGGTGTGATAAGAGGCACGCCTTACACAATAGGATATGTGGAGCTTGCTTACGTACTGCAGACTGGAATGCAGTATGCTAGACTTCAAAACAGGGAAGGCGAATTTGTTGAACCAACATTAGCTACTACCGCTGCAGCCGCTGAAGCTTTGGCACCAAGTTTACCTAAGGGTGACGAAAGCTGGGAAAATGTTAACCTACTTAATGCTCCAGGCAAAAACAGTTACCCTATAGTAAGCTTCAGTTACATACTTGTTTATAAAGAACTTTCCGTGCTACGAGCGATGGATATTGATAAAGCGAAAGCTTTGGTTAGATTTTTATGGTGGGCTACACATGATGGCCAATCCTATGCGCCAAATCTTCAGTATGTACCTTTGCCAGAATCTGTGATAAGAATAAACGAGGAAACCATCAGGTCAATAACTTTCAATGGCCAGACTCTATTAAGCTAGGAGGGTTAAGGCATTGCCTAGCCTACTTCCTATTTTTTTGGTGAGGCTAAAATGTTAGGAGACAAAATTTTCAAATATGCAACAGCTTCTGTTGCTGCATTATCAATTTTAATTTTAACCTTTATGGTTTTAGAATTGTTTAGGAACTCAATGCCTGTTCTTAGCTTAAAGTTCATTTTTGGTGTAAACTGGAATCCTGTAGTGGGAATGGAAGAATACGGTGTTCTACCATATATTCTGGGTACTCTGGTAACTTCAGCTATAGCGATTGCAGTCGGTGTACCTATAAGCCTAGGAATAGCCATATATCTTTCTGAAATGGCACCAGATTTTGTTAGAAAACCTCTGTCTTATATTATTGAACTTTTAGCTGCAGTGCCAAGTGTAATCTATGGACTTTGGGGAATGTTTGTGTTCAGGTTCTGGGTAAAGGACTTTATAGAAGAACCTTTATCTAAATATTTAGGATTTATACCCATTTTTCAAGGTCAACCTTTCGGACTGGACATATTTACTGCTGGACTAGTTTTAGCAGTAATGATAATTCCAACTGTATCGTCTGTTTCAAGGGAAGTTTTGACGGCCGTGCCAAACGCTTTAAGAGAGGCAGCATACAGTATTGGAGCGACAAAATGGGAAGTAATAAAGCTTGGAGTACTAAGTTATGCAAAATCAGGCATATTCGGAGCGACAATATTAGGTTTAGGCAGAGCTGTAGGTGAAACTATGGCTGTTTCAATGGTTATAGGAAACGCTATAGGAGAAGCCGCTATTCCAACTTCACTATTTAAGGCAGGTCAGACCATGGCTTCACTAATCGCGAACGAGTTTAACGAGGCAAACCCTATTTCCTTACATGCTAAGGCTTTGATTGGCGTAGGGTTAATATTATTCCTTTTTGCTTTAGCGGTCAACTCAATAGCACAGGTAATTATATGGCGTTCAATTAAAACGAGAGGTGAGATGGTTGAATAATATGAGATTAAATGATATGGAGAATTATAAGGTTAGGAAATTTAAGAATAAGATTGCTTACCTAGCTTGCCTTTCATGCACCTTAATTGCAACTATGCCTTTGTTTAGTATTCTTATAGAAGTTATAAAAAATGGTTTCCCAGCTCTAAATATAGATTTTTTTATAAAGCCGCCTGGAGCTGTGGGGGAACCGGGAGGAGGTATAGCTAATGCTATTCAGGGAACGTTGATACTTATCGGTCTAACAAGTTTGATTGGAATTCCTGTGGGTGTTCTGTCGGGAATATTTTTAGCCGAATTCGGAGACAACAACTTTGGGAGACTTGTTAGATTATCAAATAATATATTAACTCAATTTCCTTCAATAGTTATAGGCATCTTCGTCTACCTAGTGGTAGTTGTACCATTAGGTAGTTTTTCGCCGATAGCCGGTGCTATATCCTTGTCTATAATAATGATACCAATTGTTGCAAGGACAACTGAAGAAGCTTTAAAGCTTGTTCCAAACAGCATTAGAGAGGCGTCTATGGCTTTGGGTGTAAGTAGGTGGAGGACGATAATAAGTATTGCCCTTGTTTCAGCAAAAGATGGGGTAGTTACGGGCATCTTACTTTCTATAGCAAGGATTACTGGAGAAACAGCACCATTGATAATGACTATATTGGGAAGTCAATGGTTCTTTTCAGGATTGAATGCGCCTATGGATTCACTTACGTTAAGGATTTGGCGTTTAGCATTACAACCATATGAGTATGCGCATCAGCAGGGTTGGGGAGCCGCTTTAGTTCTAATATCGCTTGTACTATTTTTTAATGTAAGTGCAAGGATTTTAACAAGGTCAAAATATAGGAGGATGTGATAATTTGATAGGCAAAAAGTCGGTTTCCGTTGAAAAGGAAATAGGGGAAATAGATAGAATTAGGAGCTTATACAAAATTGAGACAGAAAATTTGAACGCATGGTTTGGAAACAAGCACGTGCTCAAGGACATATCGCTGAAGATTAGGGCGAATGCTGTGACGGCCGTAATAGGGCCTTCGGGATGCGGAAAGTCGACATTTATAAGATGTTTAAATAGGATGCATGAACTAGTTCCATCGGCGAGGGTTGAAGGAAAAGTACTTCTTGATGGAGTAAACATATATTCTAGGGAAATCGATCCCGTTCTAGTTAGAAGAAGGATTGGAATGGTTTTTCAGAAGCCAAACCCCTTTCCTATGATGTCAATTTTTGATAATGTGGCTGCAGGACTCAAGCTAAATGGGGTAAGAGATAGGAAAAGGCTTTATGAGATAGTGAAAAGAAGTTTAGAGCAGGCATGGCTTTGGGACGAAGTTAAAAATGATTTAGATAAGTCTGGTGCTAGTCTTTCTGGAGGACAGCAGCAAAGGCTCTGTATAGCAAGAGCTTTAGCAGTCGAACCTGAAGTACTTCTGCTTGATGAACCTACTTCAGCCCTTGATCCAATTGCAGCCTCAAAGATTGAGCAATTGATTGTTTCATTAAAGAAGAATTATACCATAGTTATAGTTACACATAATATGCAACAGGCGGCAAGAGTATCCGATTACACAGCTTTCTTGTACTTGGGAAAACTAATAGAATATGATGAAACATCAAGGATATTCAGCAACCCTAAGGAGGAGTTAACGGAAAATTATATTGCGGGAAGATTTGGTTGAAGGTGATAGATATTTGGTTAGGTTAATGGATCTGGGCCTTGAGAGGCTTAAAAAAATGATAATGGATATTGGAGAGTATTCGGCTAAAACTGTCTTTCTAGCAATCGATTCATACAGTCAAGGAGAAGATTTAATGGATCACCTCTATATAAGGTCGAATGAGATTCGTAAAATGTATGATGAGGTAAATGAGCTTGCTGTCGAACTAATTGCGAGATATCAACCTGTAGCGTCAGACCTTCGATTTATAAAATCTTGCTTGGAAATAGGCTACGGTTTCTTACGATTTTCGAGATACGCGTTTGACATATCACAAGTTTTAAGAATCTTCGGAGAAATGACTTCATGTGATAAAAGTAATGTGATTAGGGTAGGTGAGCATGTAAAGGAAATGGTGAAAAAGAGCATTGAGGCATTTGTCAACAGAGATATTAATTTGGCTAAAAAGGTGAAGGAAATGGATGTCTTTGTGGACAAAACTTATCTTGATGCTCTTAAAATGGCATCAAATTCAAAGAATGTAAAGTGTACGATCTCAGAAGTGTTAATTTTAAGGTACCTTGAAAGAATAGCGGATCATGCAACGTATATTGCAGACTCTGTAACATATATTATATCTGGGGAAAGGGTTATAAATTAAAAAATTTTGGAGGAGAATTACTTTAACAGTTCCTCCAACCTTTTATTCACTGTATCCCAGTTGACTATGTTCCAGAAGCTTTCTACAAATTTGGCTCTATCGTTTTTGTAGTCTATGTAATATGCATGCTCGAAGACATCTAGCACCATAAGTATCCTGAACATGGGGTAAACGTTTGTGTTATGCTTTTCAACTTGCATTATCAGTGGCCTTCCAGTTTGCAGGCAGTACGTTAGTGCAGCCCATCCTGAACCCTCAACTGTTATAGCAGTTTGAGAAAACTCTTTTTTGAATCTTTCAAAGCTTCCGAACTCCTTTTCTATTACGTCAGCAAGCTTGCCCCCAGGCTTTCCGCCAGCCTTTGAAGGTGGCGCCATGTTTTCCCAAAAGAGTGAGTGTAGTAGGTGGCCGCCTATGTTCCATGAAAGCTCTTTCAGAACAGCCTTCACGTCTATGTCAAGGTTTTCCTTGTGAGCTTTATCAAGCTTCTGAAGTATGCTGTTGGCTGCGTTAACGTATGCTTGATGATGTTTTGTATGATGTATTCTCAACTGTTCTTCTGACATGTAAGGTTCAAGGTCCTTATAATCGTAAGGCAACTTTGGTAGTGCATAAAATTTTCCAACTTCCAAACACTTCACCTTTGAAAACCTTTTTGTGTATAATCAACTTATATACTTTTTGATTTCTAACCTTGGTTTAGCAGGTTTTCAACATTTTTAGGACTGATATATTAGTGGAAGATATTCTTTTATACTGGGCTTCCTTTCTTCAACCTTCTTCACGAACCTATTGAATTTTATGGGGTGAAGTAGCCTAAATACTGTAAGCTTTCTATTAAGTTTTCCTTCAAGTTCCTCATCCCTTTTTGAGACCATCTTAAACCTGTCATAGATCTTCAACATCCTTTCGAGTTTCAGGTATAGGTCTCTTCTTACTGGATAGATCCTGTTCAGAAACCTTCCCCTATATTCTAGGTCGTCTAATAGCTTAGTAAATTCAACGTTAACCTTTAAAGCTTGAGGAATTTCGCTATCATAAAATGCCTTTACAGAATCGTACCAGGAGTTGAAGACATTTCTTTCAACGTTCAGGTAGCTTAGGGAAAATTTCAGTATTAGGAAGAGCCATAGCTTTTCAGGTGAATCACACTTGTCCAAAAACTCTTCTGATATACATTTTTCATAGTATGAGATCAGCTTTTCAGGGCTACTCTTTAGCTCGTCAAGCAGTTCCTGCAGATTTTTTTGAACAGCTTCCATAAGTTTAGGCCTCCTAGCAACAACCTTCTTATATAATGTTATGTGATAACCCTTTTCCTCCTGCACATCCTTCTCCATCTCTCAAGTCACACTCTTTAAGCATATTTACTTTTGCCAGAATTTATGCAAAATTTGAGGGTAATAAAAAATTTTAAAAACTTAAATTTATAAGGTGAAATGCTTATGATTTGAACATGAACAATGGTGTTTACCGGAATCTTTTCAAGTGTATAATTTTATTTTGGTGGTCTAATTGTGGAAATTGAGAAGATTTGTTGGCATGATCTCCGCCCTTATACTCTCCACACCCTTGAACGTTGCAACAGTAATATTTTCGGAAAACGTTTCACTTGGAACGGTTACCGTGATAGCTGGCTATGTTACGATCGCTGCATGTGGAATATTATATGATATTATTTTGTCAAGGATAAGGAACTCGATTTCATCCTATGGAAGATTTCTAGCTTACACTGGACTATTTTGGACGTCAACTTTTCCATTTCAACAGTATCTTATTGAACTGATCGTATGCAATATTTTTGAGCAGCCTTTGACGCAGTTTAATTTGCAGTACATGGTTTTCGGAATGGTTTTCGGCCTAGGCTTTGGCCTACTCTTTTCGATAATATATGTTAGGTTGTTCGCCTACTTTATGTTAAAGGATTCAAGGGAGCCTAAGACGGTTAAGCGTTCAAAATAAGTTATTTTTTAAGATAACCTTTGTCAATTTTTGCTGCTACAGCCCAAAGGTTTCCCACTCTAATCTTTCCCGCTTGAGAGCATAGCATTAGGCCGTCGAACCTGTCTATTCCAAACTTCTTTTCCATTAGAAGCACGAGTTCAAGGAAGGCTATTCTAACCGCGTCCTCGAAGCTTCGACCCTGCCCTGTTGTGGCAACACACATTAGTTCACTATCATTTTCTATTCTAGGCCAATCAAGCTTCTCATCTAAAAGGTTAACCTCTATTTCAATTTCAGCCGGCATTTCTATAGCTGTGCCAGAAATTTCGCCGTCACCTTGTATCGCGTGAGCGTCTCCAATGTAGAGTAGACCGCCCCTGTGGAAGGTTGGAAGGTATACGGTACTACCTGGACAGATGTCTGGAATGTCCATGTTACCCCCATGCTTGCCCGGAAGAACACCCGACGATATACCTTCAGCTTCAGGGTGAGGTGCTACACCTATTGTGCCAACCATGGGCCTGTAGGGTAATATTATGTTTCCAAAATACACCTTCCCATTCTGTATCTTGCATATTTTTGTCTTTGGAGGTAGTCTTGCACCCATAAATTTTAGAACTGGAACATCTGTTAGGTATCTTTCATTGAATTCTGAAAAGTATGTTGCACCTTGGCCGATCGTCGGCCTTATGTCCAATATTTTTATAGCCAGACACATTCCAGGCTCAGCACCCTCAACATATATTGGGCCGACGATGGGGTTACCGAACGGGACCTTGCTTCTATCCCTTACGTCACCTTCTCTCCTAATCTGCCCTGAGCTGGCGTCCTCTACCTCCACGACAACCCTTTCTCCTGACTTAATCTGTAGTACAGGCTTATCATATGGGCTTAAAGTGTACTTTAATCCAACATCTTTAAACGAAACCTTCTTCAAAATATATCATGCCTCAGCCTAGTGTAGGGAGGACAGCATGTGAGCTACTCCGCGACTGAAGTCGGGAGCTTCCAGCGTTCGCCTGAAGCTTTACGCTTTCAGCCACATCTGCTGGTTCGAGGGGCTCACAGCTCCTCCATCCCATAGAACTCATTATTCTATGGGCTATTGTCACCTGTCTCACCTCGCCCAACACAGGCTTTAGGGCTCATAGGTCATTGGAACATCCTCAAATATCTCTCATCTCTACATATATTTAAGCTTTGCCCATTCATTCCAGAGCTAAAGCTCTAGGTTTTCTGGGCACCTCCTTATAATAATTTTATGTGAAACGCTTAAATATTGAATAAAAAATTTTCTGTATCATGCTTGATGTTATAATTTTTGGAGGAAGGCTCGTGGACGGATCGGGAAATCCATGGTATAAGGCTGACGTCGGAATAGAAGGGGGGAAGATTGTGGAAGTCGGAAACCTGGCGCAGGAGAGGGCGGAGCATAAGGTTGACGCGAAAGGCTTAATTGTTTCGCCAGGCTTCATCGACATGCACTGTCACACGGACATAACACTACCATTTAACCCATACGTTGAGAGCACTATAATGCAGGGCATAACAACAGTTGTTGTGGGAAACTGTGGTATAAGCCTTGCACCGGTGAACCTTGAAAGAAAAGGTATGCTGAAAGGTTACCTTTCACAGTTTCTACCACCAAGCCTAAGCGTTGAAATCGAGTGGGAGAAGTTTAGAGAATATCTTGAATGGGAGAAGGGTAGAGGAAGCTCTTGTAATGTAGCGCACTTGGTGGGTCATGGTACTGTAAGGATAGCGGCGATGGGAATGGAGGCGCGAGAGCCAAGCGAAGGTGAAATGGAGAGCATGAAAATGTTTGTCGAAGAGGCTATGGATGCTGGAGCGTTCGGGCTGTCGAGTGGCCTAATATATCCTCCAGGTATATACTGTGATACGTGGGAGCTTGTTGAACTAGCTAAAGTTGTCTCTAAACATGGTGGAATTTATGCTTCACACATAAGGGGGGAGGGGAAGACATTGATAGAGGCTGTGAGGGAGGCGATAAGGGTTGGTGAAGAGGCAGGGGTTCCAGTTCAGATTTCACATCATAAGGCAGCTGGAAAACCCTACTGGGGTGGGACATTGAAGACACTTTCTATTATGGAGGAGGCGAGGGAGAAAGGTGTTGATGTAGCATGTGACGTCTACCCGTACACGGCTGGAATGACTTCCCTCATAACACTTTTACCGCCTTGGGCTCACGAAGGCGGTCTTGAAAAGCTTCTTGACAGGCTAAGGGATGTGGGTGAAAGGGAGAAGATCAAAAAGGATATGGTCACGGGTGTAGGAGAATGGGAGAGCTTCGTTAAAGAATACGGTTGGGAAAACATTTACGTGAGCTCCGTGAAAACGGAGAAGAACAGATGTTTTGAGGGAAAAAATTTTAGGGAAATTAGAGAGCTAAGTGGGGCTCCGGACGAGTATACTGCACTCTTTGACCTGATACTTGAGGAGGAAGGTTGTGTGACGATGGTGGTTTTCCAGATGAGCGAAGATGATGTTAGGAGGGTTATATCAAGCCACCTTTCGATGATTTCAACAGACTCTTGGTCGGTGAGCCCTAAAGGCGAGCTTGGAAGGGGTAAGCCACATCCAAGATTCTATGGAACATACCCTAGAGTTTTCAAAAAGTATGTTGTTGAGGAAAAGCTTTTCCCTCTAGAGGAGGCTGTTAGAAAGATGACGTCTTTTCCAGCACAGAGGCTAGGCCTCAGGGATAGGGGGATGGTAAGGGAGGGATTCTGGGCTGACATAGTAGTATTTGATTTAAAGAAAATGGTTGACAGAGCCACATACGATAATCCACACCAGTACCCTGAGGGGATAGTCTACGTGCTTGTGAATGGTGAAGTTGTAGTAGAAAGGGGGGTTCACAATAATATATTACCTGGAAAAGTTTTAGTTAGACATGAGAATGGGGTTAGGTGAGCTAGAGCAAGCCTCTTCCAATGTTAGGCCATATTGCTTCAACCTTCCCCTTTCTAATGCAATAGTATTTGTCATATAGTTTTGCTGTTGTGTCCGAATGTGGTGGTATTATTTCGTAAACTTCTCCAACCTTCACGCTAGTGTTTGGCTTCTCGAATTTTACCACCGAAATTTCTTCTCTCTCGTACACTTCTTTGACGCCTTCAAGGTTTTTGAATTTCGGCCCTACTATGGCATGGTAGTCGTGTGTGCTTTCGTCCGAGCAAGAGTTCATTCCGAAGTCGAATATTGCCTTGTATGGTGTCGGCCTGCTTATACATCTTGTCAGAACTGTTAAAGCGTAGTCGAATACTTCCAGCCCTTCAAGCTCATGTGAGCACCAGTCGCTGAAAACGTAGCTTCCAGCCTGAACTTGAACGTTTCTTAGATTTGGATATTCTGGTGTAATGTTCCATGTGCACGTGTACCCGCTGCTCACAATTTGAACGTCTATGCCCAAGCCTTCTATTTCAGACTTTAATTCAACTATCTTGTCCAATGTTTTGAAATGCTCTTCCCTTCTCCTGCTCCAGCTTTTTATCCCACCAAGTTCACCTTGATGCTCCCATAGGCCTACAAAGTTTAATCCCTGAAGCTTTGTAAGCTCTTTCACAAGGCTTTTTGCTTCAGAGAATTCTACTCCAGCACCTATTTCGCTTGTCCTAAGCTCAACGCAAACGTTTAACTTCACACCATTTTCGAGGGCCATTTCAGACAAGTGTTTCGCGTTCTCCATGCTGTCTACACTGACCACTATGTTAGCCTGCTTGCTTAAGCTACAAAGTCTTCTAATCTTATTGTCACCACATATTTCGTTTGTAATAAATATGTCTCTTATACCACAGACTACATAGTATTCCGCAAGACCCAAAGAGGTCATTGAAACACCTTTCGCGCCAGCTTCAATCTGCTTCCTAGCTATAATTGGAAGCCTGTGACCCTTCTGATGAGGTAATAAAATTGCATCCCTTTTAGACCTATAATATTCACCCATGGTCTTAATGTTCTTTTCAAGAACGTCTAAGTCGATCAACAAAGCAGGCGTATCAATCTCTTCCACACTAGACCCAACACGCGCAAATTCGCCAACAAACATAGTCCTCCAACATCCAAATCCCTACACCCCTCCTTTAATATTTTTCAAAAAAGTTCCTTCATAATAAAAAAGGATATCCAATTGACGAAGTTGAGAGTAATACTTTCCAACCCCTACTCCACATGTAGGCCTAATACATTGTTTAGACCATTCCTATTTCCATTTCCTCATAAAAGCTGAGTGCTAACAACTGAAGGAGAAATATTATCCTTTCATTGGCGTAACCGTTCTGATGGTTGTATAGAATGAGCCTTTTTATTCAAAATAGCATTTTACCATTCTTTCAAGAGAGAGATAAATGGGGTGTAAAGTTATTTATTTCTTAACCTTATGGCATGCTACAAAGTGTCCACTAGAAAATTCAACAAGTTCCGGTTCTACCTTATCACATAATCCCGTCTCACCAAGCCAGCATCTTTTAAAAAACCTGCACCCGGGAGGGGGATCTATTGGTGTAGGAATTTCCCCCCTTAATATTATTCTCTCCATCTTAAGGTCAGGGTCTGGTATGGGGGCAGCGGAAAATAGTGCCTTAGTGTAGGGGTGAAGTGGGTTACTGAATATTTCGGATTTGAGCCCATACTCTAAAATTTTTCCAAGATACATTATTGCTAGCTTATCAGCCATAAACTTTATAAGATGAATATTGTGTGTGACAAAAAGGTAGGCGATATTATACTGTCTTTGAATATCGTTTAATAGATTAAGTATCTGGGCCTGAACTGAGACGTCAAGAGAAGATGTTGGCTCATCTAGGAAAATAAACTTTGGATTTAAGGCTACGGCTCTAGCAATAGCAACCCTCTGCTTCTGTCCACCACTCAGCTCATGAGGGTATCTGTCAATAAATGCTTCATTTAGCCCAACCTGTACCAGAAGCCTCTTCACCTCCTTTTCTATTTCTCCGTCACTTAAGTTTGTATGCAGTTTAAAAGGGTCTCCGATTATGTTCCTCAAAGTCTTTCTAGGGTTAAGTGAAAGAAATGGGTCTTGAAAAACCATCTGCATCATAGGCCTAATTTTCTTAAACGCCCTATCATCTAGAGCCAGAATGTTTTTGTCTTCAAAGAGGACTTCACCGCCAGTTGGCTCCAGTATCCTGAGAACACATTTCCCACAGGTTGTTTTACCGCTACCACTTTCTCCAACCAACCCTAATGTTTCTCCAGCATTTATTTCGAAGCTAACGTCATCGACGGCATGAAGTAGGGCGGGAGGCTTTCGAAAGCCTCTTTTTATTGGAAAATACATTTTCAGATTTCTTACTTTAACCAGGGCCAAACTTATTCACCTTATCCTCTACTAGCCAGCAGGCTACAGAACGTTTCCCATCTAACATAATATTAGAAGGCCTAATCCTTAAACATTTATCAAAACTGTAGGGGCATCGTGAGGCAAACAAGCATCCTGGTGGAAGGTTTCTTAGGTCGGGGATCGTGCCAGGGATCGATTCAAGCCGGGTTTTTTCGCCAACTAAGTTTGCAACCTTAAGAAGGCCTTGAGTGTAGGGGTGGAGGGGGTTCTTAAATACGTCTCTAACCTTCCCAAATTCTATAACCTGACCGGCATACATTACAGCAACCTTCTCACATACTTGTGCAACGATACCCATATCATGTGTTATTAGAAGCAGCGACATTTGGGTATTTTTTCTCAAATCTGAAATTAGTTCAAGTATTTGCGCCTGTATTGTGACATCAAGGTTTGAAGTTGGCTCATCAGCTATCAGGAGAAGTGGATTTTTTGAGAGGGCTATGGCGATCATTATACGCTGCCTCATGCCACCACTAAGTTCGTGAGGATACTGCTCCATAACCTTCCTCGAATCGGGTATTCCAAGCATTGAAAGAATTTTAGCACCCTCCTCTAGTGCCTCCGCCCTCTTTAAACCCTTAGACATTTGAAGGGCTTCAACAATCTGGTCACCGATCTTGTGAACTGGATTCAATGCTGCGGTAGGATCCTGAAATATTAGGGAAATATATTTCCTTCTAATCTCCCTCATCTCCTCCGAACTCTTTTCCAAAATAGATTCACCGTTAAAGACTATTTTGCCCCTAACAATCTTGGCCGATTCATCCAAAAGTCTTACAATGGAAAGGCCTAGAGTAGATTTACCGCATCCTGTCTCTCCAACAAGTCCAACCGATTCACCCTTCCCTACTTCAAGGTAAACTCCGTTTAGTGCGTGAACAGTCCCTAAATATGTTTTAAAGATAACATGTAGGTCTTCAACAGAAAGGATAATGTTATCCAACTTTTTCACCAAACTATTTTGCAGCAAGCTCCCCTCTCAAGCGTGGGTCAAGGGCGTCCCTCAGCCTGTCTCCAACAAGATTGTATGCGAGGACAACGGTTATCATAAGTATCCCAGGCAATATTGAAAGCCAAGGATATTCGAGCAGATACTGTCTACCTTCCGCAATAATAACACCCCAGTCAGGTTCAGGAGGTTGCACGCCTACGCCTATGAAACTTAAGCCTGCCAAAGATATGATGACAGTGCCCATCATCATAACAGCCTGAATAATTACAGGATACATACAGTTTGGCATAATTTCACCAAAAAGTATCTGGAAATCGCTTTTCCCAATAATCCTTGCCGCTATAACATAATCTTTACCCTTTTCAGACAAGACTACACCTCTAACTATTCTTGCCATAGAAGGCCAACCAACTAAGCTCAAAGCTAGTGCAGCACTATAAATACCTCTACCCATAATATAGGCTAAGAGCAGGGCTAAAGTTATTCCAGGAAATGATAGTATCACGTCTGTTATGCGCATTAATATTTCATCTAACTTGCCTCCAAAGTAGCCACTAACAGCGCCTATTGGCATGCCGATTATAACTGTTACAGCTACAACAAGCAATGAAGCGAACATAGAATATCTTGCACCATATAATATTCTAGACAGATTATCCCTTCCCAGATGGTCAGTTCCTAAAGGATACTTAGGACATGGAGGCATAAAAAGGTCTGATGTATGAGTTTCCGTGGGATCGTAGGGGGATATCCAGGGCGCAAGTATGGCGATGGCGAAGAATAGCAGCAGTATACCTAATGATATCATAGCCATTTTACTTTTGCCAAAAACCTTTAATGTAAGAAGCAGTTCCCTAACTCTAGGACTTTCTTTATCAAATTTCATGCTACTCTCACTCTTGGGTCAATGATTGTGTATAATATGTCTACAACAAGATTTGATACAGTATATATTATGGCTATAACAAGTGTTGTAGCTAAAATTGCAGGATAGTCTGTAGCAAAGACCGCTGTAACAATATATTGGCCCATACCTCTCCATGTGAAAACAGTTTCCACCAGCACCGAGCCACCTAGCATGCTACCGAAGAGTAGACCCATGTAGGTTACGGGAGCGATTAGAGCGTTCCTCAGGGCATGCCTATATATTACTACACGCTCCTTTAAACCTTTCATCCTAGCAGTCTTAATATAATCCTTTCTGAGCACTTCTAAAAGGGCTGACCTCGTCAAACGTGAGGTAAACCCTGTAGCACCTATGCCAAGAGTTAACGCTGGCAAAAATATGTGCTTAAGCGCATCAAAAAATGTGTCGAACCTTCCCTCTATTAGGCTGTCAATTAAATAGAATCCGGTAACATGCATGGGAGGAGTCATGCCCTCACTAAGCCTTCCCGAGCCAGCGAAACCCAATATGAAGTAAAAAATGTACAAAAACAGTATACCCCACCAAAACGGAGGGCCTGAGATGCCTATAACAGAAAGAACTCTACTAAAGTGATCTACCGGCTTATCTCTATACACTGCGGAAAGAATACCTGTAGGAATAGCTATACACATTGCAATTATGAAAGCAAATATTGAAAGCTCTACAGTTGCAGGAAACCTTGCAGCCAAATCCTGTATGACTGGACCACGAGACCATGAAGAGCGGCCGAATTCCCCTCTTAGTACATTACCAACATAGTATATGTACTGTTCCCAAATCGGCCTATCGAGCTTCCATTGTTCAGTAACCTGCTTCACAAGAGCAGGATCTCTCATTCCCTCTGTTCCTAAGAAGACTGCCACTGGATTTTGAGGAATAAGCTTCGTTATAATAAAAACTAAGGTTAAGACACCAAATATTACAATTATACCAAGTAATATCCTACGTAAGATATAATATAGTAGGCTCATGTTCAAAACACCTAAAAAATAAAGGAGGAGGAATACAATTTAAGGTTAACTCCATGTCACATAGAATATTGCTGGAAACAGCTGTCTTGGGGACCAGAAGAAGTTCTTAAGTTTAGCGTTGTATCCAACATGCCAGAGAGCGGCTGCAATTGTAACGTATGGACCATACTCTAGGTCTATCTTTTCAATTTCATGGAATATTTTCATACGTGTTGCGTCGTCAGGAGCGTTTATCATGTCATTATAAAGTTTCCATCTTAGGTCTATCTTGTCAGCGATTTCCGGTTGGGTTGTTTTATTGTATCCAAACCAAGGCTGTTGACCCCAATAAGTACACAGGTACATGGGCGTATCCGGCATTGGAAGTGTATCAAATGGCTGTATCCACATCATCGATTCAGCAGGATTATATACGTGCGCATAATATTCTGAAACCTGTAATACTACAGGAACAGCGTCTATCTTTACCTTTGCCAACTGAGCTTTAACAAGTAAGCCGTACTTTGTGAAGTCAAGACCCCACCTCGGTTCAGGTCTAAGATAGAGGTTTATATGGAAACGCCATCCATCAGACTGGACGGGGTAGCCTGCCTCATCCAGCAACTTGTTTGCTTCAGCTATCTGCGCGTCCTTAAAGTATCTTGCATTCTCTTCCCAAGTTGGCATTCCTGGAAGGAAGAAGCCTTGCGCTGTCACTGACCCGCCTGCACCTGCAACAAGGTTGAGTTCAGTGTAGTTAAGGGCCATCTTAATAGCCTTTCTAACACGCCAATCCTTCAACGGGCCTGTAACGGTGTGCATCCATAGACCGAAGCCTAAAGGCGACGGTCCCATGAAGGTTTTGACTTCAGGATACTTGCTTAACGCCTTTACAGTGTCTGCGAGAAAGTCTGATACAACATGAACATCACCCCTTAACAATTTGAATCTACCATCAGCATCTTCATTCACTGGAATGTAAACTATGTATTTGAAGTACGGTTTAGAGAGTTTCAGTTCAGGCGGTCCACCCCAGTAGTCCTCAAACCTTTCAAACTCGTATCTTACGGTAACTTCTACTTTCTTTACCTTATAGGGGCCTGTACCTGCATCCCCGAATTCGTAATTGAGGAAGGTATAACCGTAGTCGTTAGCGTTACCATATTCTGGAAGTGTCTTTTCATGAGCTTTTACAAGCTTGCTGTCTACAATACTCCAAAGTGTATCCGCAAGATAAGTTGTGAAGAATGGGATAGTTTTATTCAGTTTTATTTGTACAGTATAATCGTCGATCTTTTCAAACCCTACAATATAGTTAGGCATAGTTTTGAGTCTTGCCATAACAAGGTAAGTGGCAATTTTACCCCAGTCAGCGAACCAGTACCTATTGAACGAGTAGATGACGTCGTCGGCTGTCAAGGGATTGCCAGAATGGAACTTAATACCCTTCCTTATCTTTATAGTCCAAGTAAGTTGGTCATTTGAAACACTATAGCTTTCTGCTAACCATGGTATGATTTTAAGTTCTCCCTTCTGTAGCGAAATAGGATCATATGTGAATAATGTTTCATATATTAATGGTATATATGTTGCTTTTGCACCATCATTTGATGGATCGTTTCCAAATTTAACGTTAGCCCAGTGTGCACCAATAACAGAAACAACCAACGTGTCAGTAACTGAGGTGGTTGTTGTTGGTGTAGTGGTTACTACTGTAGTTGTTGGAACTGTTGTAGTCACTACGGTTGTTGTCGGAACAGTTGTAGTTACAACTGTTGTTGTCGGAACTGTTGTCGGCACCGTTTGGGTTACAGTGGCCGTTGGAGGTGGTAAAGTTGCAAGGTATATTCCGGCACCGATAGAAGCGATTATTATTATGGCAATAATTGCTGCCTGTACTTTTGTAATAGCCTTTTTAAAATAGGTTCTCGACGACATTTTGGCTCGTATCAGATAATATGAGGTAGTTAATAAATTTTTTTTAAAAAATATTTGAAATAATAAATAAATTTTTGTTAAATTTTTAGAAGTTTAGGATTTCTAAAACTTTATGCTCTTCTAGTATCTTCTTCACTTTTTCAATCGTTTCTAAGCTTACCTGCCTCTGTGGTGGGAAGGGTGGACCGAAGTCCTTTCCTATGGCTTGGAGTATGGCTTTGGAGATTGTTCCTTCGCCTACACCTTGATAGCCGAGTTCTTCAGCAGCCCCTAATACTTCCCTCCACGCATGTAATCTTTTGTGCTCTTTATCGAACTTTTCATAATCCCTTTTTTCGAGTAGGCTGTATAAATAGAGTTCTGCTTTTGGCGCAATGTTGCCTAGCAATGAAATGTAACCTTTGGCGCCGAGCTGGAATGCGAGGGAGGTCATTGTACTGTTGTCGATAAAGTTTACTTTGTCAGAAAATTCTTTTAGTACTCGAATAAAGTTGACGCTGTCAAATGACATCCATTTTACGCCAACAACATTTTCCAATGTGACTAGTTTTTCCATAAGTTTTGGTCTGATTTCGAAACCCATTGCAGCCCATGGGGTGTTGTAAACCATGATTCCAACATTTGCGTTATCGTTTATCATCTTATAGTGTGTGAACGCTTCCTCGTCCACTGGTGCAAGGTAGTGTGGAGGGTTTACTTGGAGAAAGTCTATTCCAACATCCTCCGCATACTTTGCTCTTCTTATCGCTTCCTTAGTGCAGCTTTCAAATATTCCCGTCATGGTTGGAACTTTTCCGTTTGCAGCATCAACTAGGGCTTCCATTACTTTATAGTGTTCCTCTCTTGTTAGAAAGTATCCTTCACCAAGCCCTCCCGCACCCATGAGAACAGCTTTACCTTCGACCATGCCTTCATCTATAAGCCAGCACACGTGCTCCTTGAACCTTTCCAAGTCTATTTCAAAGTCCTTTTTCGAGGGAGTTGGAATTGATACAACTATACCCTTAAGCCTTTCTCTTCTGCTCATACTTATATATTATATTTTCCAGTGATATAAGTTTTAAAAATCTTATATATAGCCTCAATATTTTTGTAGCCTAATGGGGGAAGGTGGAAAAAAGCTAGAGTGGAAGGATTATCTTGCAATAGTTATCGCCTTGCTTGAAACACTCTATTTACCGATTATCATATTGATCCTTGTACTATTTTTTGTAGCGGTCTTCTTCTCCTTCACTAGTTAAGGTGAGTCATCTTTTTAAACCAAGCCTTTCCAGAATAGTCTCCAATTCACTAACATCTTTCTCTTCTAGTGGTAGGAGAGGTTTTCTAGGAGGCCATCCTGGGAGGCCTAATATCTTCATAGCCTCCTTTATAATTGATATCCATATCATGCCGTTCTTCTCCCTGCTCTTTCTTTCAACGAATTCAAAATATGGGTTAAGCCGTCTATGAAGTTGTATCATCCCGTTCCAGTCCCCTTTCTTGGCGAGCTTGTACATTTCTATGGCATGCTTGGGCGCGAAATTGGCCATGTCACTAACGTGGCCTTTTCCACCAGAAAGGTAAAAGTATGGTGCTTGAAGCTCACCTAATCCAACAGAAAATGTTAGCCTATCTTCTAGGGCGTAGAGATGTAAGAATATGTCTATGATGTCTCTTGTTGTATCCTTTACCGCAATAACGTTTGGAAGTGTAGCCAATTTTTGGAGGAGCTCAGTGCTTAATGAAATTTTTGTCATAGAGGGATTATTGTATACGATTATTCCAATTTTAATAGATTCTGAAAGCGTCTTAAAATGCTGATAAATTCCTTCAGGTGTGGGGACAACATAGTAGGGTGGAAGGACTAGTACTCCATCGGCACCCACCTCTTCAGCGTACTTGCTCATTTCTATCGTCTGCTTTGTACCACTATATCCTGTACCTGGAATAACTGGAACCCTACCGCCAACTTCGTCGACTACAATCTTTATAACCTTCTTATGCTCTTCTGGTGTAAGGTTCCAAAACTCTCCAGTACTTCCCGCTGGATGGAGAACATGAACACCATTTTTTAAAAGAAAATGAACATTTTCCTTCAGCCCGTCTTCGTCCAAGCTATAGTCTTTTTTGAAGGGTGTGACCATGACAACTTGAACACCCACATATTTTTCTTTAAGTTCAGCTGGTTCCATAACTTTTTATTAAAAAATTTTATTATATAAATTTTGTTCTGAAAAATATAATTTAATATACCTGATGCATTCAAGTATTTTGAGTGATATCTAATGGATTTTATGAAGATAAAAGAAAAGCTTGTCGGGCCAGCTGTTTCAATAGCCACGCCTATGAAAGATAACTTTGAAATCGATTTTGAAGGTCTAGAATATAATGTTAACTTTCTTATAAGAGGCGGTTTCGTTAATGGCAAGGGAATTATAATGGCTGTAGCCGCCGCAGGAGAAGCGCCATCCCTAACCTTTGAAGAGAGGAAGGAGGCGATGAAGACTGTGGCCGAAGTGGCGAGAGGAAAAGTTCCGCTTGTAACTTCAGCGCAGGATCCATCCTTAGACAATGTTATTAGACTAGCTAAATATGCTGGAGAAGTCGGATATGATGCTGTTCAAATATCGCCACCCTTCTATTTCCCCGTTAACTCTGAAGTGGTGTTTAACTTCTTTGATAGAATATCTAAGGAAACGGACGTCGGTATCATGGTTTATAATACGCCATGGGTTAATAGGGGCTACAATATAGACTTAGATTTGATGGAGAAGCTTGTTAAAATAGAAAATATAGTTTCTTTTAAGTGGAGGAACGATAATGAGGTCACCTATCTTGAGGCAATTAAAAGATTTTCTTCAAAAGTTTCGTTTATGGCAAACACCTTAGACCCTATTTCAGCCTACATGCTTGGTGCTAGAATGTACCTTGCTATACCAGCAAATTTTGCGCCAAAATATTCCTTACACATTCATGAACTTCTTATTAAGGAAAGGTATACGGAGGCTTTAGAGGAGCTTTTTAAGCTTCACATACCATACTATAGGTGGATAAATGAAGTAACAAGGGAAGGTGTACTGGGTGAAGGTGCTATAATAAAGGCGCCGATGAAGATGGTTGGTTTACCATCTGGTCCAGCTAGGCCACCATATAACTTCCAGCTGAATGATGTACAGAGTAAAAGGTTACGTGACATACTATTAAGTGCAGGCTTAAAGTTAGTAGATTGAACTTTACACAAAACTATAATTACTTAGACATGGTATTCTACATGGGTGTTTATATTTGAAAAATAGGTTAAGGGAAATTTTAAGAAATGGGAAGGTTGCGGTCGGGGTGACTGTTACAATAGGCCATCCCGATGTGTCCGAAATACTTTCAAACATTGGCTTTGACTTCATAAACTTTGATACTCAACATTCACCATTAAATATAGAGAGGGTGCAGTACCTTATGCAGTCGATGAGCTATTCAGACACTACGCCAATTGTTAGGGTGCAGTGGAATGACATTTCTATGATAAACAGTGCTCTAGACATTGGAGCTCACGGAGTAATTGTCCCCTTCGTCAACAATAAGGAGGACATGAAGAAAGCGCTCAACTATGCAAGATTTCCACCTAAGGGTGTTAGAAGCTATGGTCCGAGAAGGGCAAGTTTGAGAGATCCAGAATACGTCAAAAATTGTGATGAAGAAATTATGGTTATTCCTCAGATTGAGACAAGGGAGAGTCTAGAAAATATTGAGGAAATACTTTCAGTAGACGGTGTAGAAGCGTTCTTCGTAGGCCCATATGACCTTTCATTTTCGTTAGGTGTCTTTAGGCAATGGGGTAACCCCGTCTTTGTGAAGGCGATTGAACGAGTAGTTGATGTGGCTGAAAAGACAGGTACTGTGGCAGGTATGTTAGCATTAGTTGAGGAACCTGAGGAAACTATAAAGAGAGGTTTTAGACTTATAAATCTTGGAATAGATACAGGTCTTTTAACGGATTCAGCTAGAAGATTGGTGGAAAGGGTCAATAAGGTTAGAAGATAATTTCAAAGTTTATATTGGAGTGGGGAAAGGTTTTCTTCCTCAAACCCTATTCCCTTTTTGTTTAAAATTTTGGCACAACCATCACGTATAAGTATACACTTTTCTAGAAGTGCATCCCTTATCTTCCATACCCTACCATATATTGGGTATTCTGCAATATAGCCGTTTGGGGCGGCTGTTAAAAGATGTAGTCCCGCTACAAAACCAATTATTGAGTGCAGGTGTGGTGCAAGTTTTATGTCATAGTATTCCGCTATAGACGAAATTTTCTTTATCTGGGTTAAGCCTCCAGCGTGGTTTATGTCAGGCTGTATGATCCTCGCCACATTTTCCTCCATAGCCCTAGCGAACTCGCTTATCATGTAATAGTTTTCTCCTAACGCTATCGGTGTTACTACACCCTTTGAGAGCACCTTCAGTCCATTGAAGTTGTAGACGTTTATCGGCTCCTCCAGCCAAAGTATGTTGCAGCCTTCAACCTTTCTAGAGAAGGTTATCGCTTCCTCGACTGTGTATCCCTGGTTTCCGTCAACCATAAGCTTAAAATCGTGTCCGAGCTCGTCCCTCAGCATTTTAACATATTCTACATCTTTTCGAACATCGAATCCCACCTTAACCTTGACACCCTTGAAACCATTTCTGAGCACATCTTTGACCCTATCAGCTGGAGGCTGGCCCATGAAGCTTGCATAGAGTTCTATAGAGTCCCTGAACATTCCCCCTAGAAGGTTGTAGACGGGAGTGTTTAGTGACTTGCCTACTATATCCCATAGGGCTACATCTATTGACGAGGATGCTGTAACAATCGCGCCTGACTTGCCGAGAGCGTATGCTTCAGATCCGAAGCCTACCATTTTAGCCCAGACTCTTTCAACGTCATAGGGGTTTTCTCCTACAACTTTGGGTGCAAGCTTATCCAATATTATCTTCTCAAATATGCCCATTTCCTTTCCATGCAATGGCGCTATATCGGAGAAGCCTGTTAAACCTTCGTCCGTGTGAACTTTGACTAGGAGGAGATTGAACTCACGCCATCTGGCTGTTGAATCGAACGCTTCCTCTTCCAAAGGAAGTGATACTGCTTCTGTTTCAACTTTAACTATCTTCATACACAAAATTAGGTTTTCAAACTTAATTAAGTTTTTATAAGAATGGGTGTATTGTAATAGGGGATGGCTGAAGAGCTTTTAAGTAGGTTTAGAGAGCTTTTAATGACACCTTCAAAAAAGGTTTTCGTATGCGTTGGAAACGAGTTAAGGGGGGACGATGAAGTTGGTATATATATTGGTAGAAGGTTGAAGAGGACAAGTTTGAAGGATAATGTTATATTAGCTTATAATACACCAGAAAATTATATTCATGAAATAGTTGAAAAAGATGTTGATATTGTGGTATTCTTTGACGCAGTACATGTTGGCGTCCCAGCTGGGACAATAATTTTTCAAGAAATTTCTCCGGAAAAGCCTTCGAAGGTTAGTGTTTCAACCCATAGTATACCGGTTGAGACTATAGCTTCAATAATACAGTCACTTTCAAACAAGAGGGTCAGCTTCTACATTGTAGGCGTAGAGGCGAAAAGATTTGATTTCGGAAACAAGATGAGTGAGGAGGTGGTTGGTGCAGCAAAGATGTTAACGAAAATGCTTCAGGAGACTTTGAGAGAATTTTGTCAGAAATAGGTTTACTCTCTTAAAATATTTTATAAGGGAATGGTTAACTTGTCTGCTTTAAGAAACTTTTATTGCATAGTTTGGACACTGTATTTCACAAATTTTGCATCCGATGCATGCTTTAATGTTTGAGGGAACAGCTTTACCAGCTCTAACCTCAAACACCTTTTTAGGGCAAACTTTCACGCAAGTTCCACAGCCATTACATTTGCTTACATTCAAATCCAGTTTAATCATTTTATTTCATCAGAATCAGATAGTTTCTATTAAACCTTCAAGTTCCTGCTTGATTGAGTTTATCCTCTTTATAGTATCAGACCTTCTTTTCTCAAATTCTCTGCCATCAATTTTTCCTACATTGAGCTGGTCATAGTATGTGGTAAGTTGCTTTAGAAGGGTTTCAACTTCTCTGCTCATTGCCAAAATTTTGTCAACTGTAGGCTTCTTTTGAGGCTCATTCTTTAATGTTTCTGCTGACGAATTCGCTATGCTAGAGTTTATTCTAGTTAATGAGGTAAGATATTCTTGCTTGAGAACGTTAAATCTTTGTCTGGGAATCTGGCCTTTTAGTCGATTTTCATACAATTCTATTGTGGACTCTACAAGCTTAAGCTTTCCTTTCAAGTGTTCTTTAAATTCTATAGCGTACTTTTTCTCTTCACCAGCTTCCTTTTGAATGAATGGTGTAAGGAACGCGAATAGCAATAGTATAAACAGGATTGCTGGAATATATGTTGGAGTAGACCAGTAAAGTTTTGGAGTATACTCTATGAAAAAGTTTTCTTTAGAGTATGGGTTAGCGTTCTCGAAGACCTTAGATTGTTCGCCTGAAACGATTGCGAAGCCTTGCGAAAACTTTGCTTCAACAATGTACTCTTTTACTAGCGTGTCAATTGGAGGGGTTGCTGTAATGTTTACAACATAGTTGCCTCCTGAAAATTTTGTGAAATTAGATGGCGCAGGATATCTTATCTTAAGGGTGTATGTTTCATTGGTGTTTAGTTGGTGCGGTAAAGTGAACTGCCTGTAGAGGCCGAGGTCGTAATCGGATTCTGGACCTATATCGTGGACAAGCTTAACTGAAAGTATTCTGTCATTTAATATGTTAAGCGATATTGTGGTTATGTTTGTTTTCCCCAAATTTTTTAGCTCAATCTGCTCCATGACCCATATGCTGCCATCATCGTTGAACTGTAGCGTTCTTACTGCTTTTGGAACTTCTAGAAGGTATATGTTTGCACCACTCATAATTTCAGCTGAAACGTTTTTAAAGAAATATGCTCCAGCCTTAACGTTCTCAAAGGATCTTGCGTAAATGTTTTTGGTGGCAAGAGCGGTGTACGTGAAGTTTTCTAGAGATGTGGGGAGGACGACACCGTAGGGTAACATAATATTAGACAATATTGCGTTTGAGTCAAGGTTTAGTGAAGGGTATATTGGTAGAATAAACTGTATAGTGTTTGAGGACTTGAATGAAAAGAAATTCTTCAAAAGAAATTTTACGGTAAAATTGTATCCGGCACCAGGGTCCATTTGCACAACATCTTTTGGAACAAAATTTACTACAGTAAAGTTTTCTTCAAGAGAAATTGATGGACTAAACCTATTGTCAGAAACTTCTGCTATAACCATTTTATCATAAAATTCTTTAGGATACTTTATCACTATAGAAGGTATTGCAGCCTTAGATGACATACTATTGTAGAAGGATACTGTGTCTGTTAGAACTGTTAAACCATAATCTTTAACCTCTACCGTGTGCACAAACTCTTTAACGGTAGGCGATTGGTCTATGGCAAAAGATACTCCAGCAAACAGTATGTTAGATAAGAGTATAATTAATATTATTGTAGGTTTAGCTTTTTGATATTGCACGGCACCTAATAGAAGGAAACAATTTTAAAAGTTTCTTCTCCCACTTTAACGGAGGAGGAAAAAATATGGCTAATTTTTATAAAAATTATAGCAGGAAAAAGCTTGATAAGGTTCTTGAAAAGATTGGTGTAAAGGACGTTGAAGAACTATATTCTGACATACCAGATGAGGTTAAACTTAAGCGTGAAATTAGTATCCCATCACCTTTAACTGAAAAGGACCTAGAATTTTATCTTAAAAGTGTTTTAGAAAAAAATATGTCATATGATGACGCTCTAGTATTTCTTGGAGCAGGCTTACCTCCACACTATGTTCCAGCCGCCGTGGAAGAGATAGTTTCGAGAAACGAGTTTTATACAGCATACACACCATATCAGCCTGAAATTTCTCAGGGAATGCTTCAAGCATTATTTGAGTACCAGAGCATGATATGCGATCTTACAGGAATGGATGTCGCAAACAGTTCAATGTACGATTGGGCTACAGCAGCAGCTGAAGCTTTGAGAATGGCGTTAAGGGTTAAGGGTAGAGGGAGAATTCTTGTTGGAGAAAATGTTGGACCGGAGAGAAAGAATGTTATAAGAACGTATCTTGAGCCCTTAGAATGTGAAGTTTTAGAGGTTAAATTTGATGATGAAAGTGGTAGACTTGATCTTGAAGACTTGAAGGATAAGGCGCAAAATGCGCGTGCACTCTATGTTGAGAATCCAAACTTTTTTGGGGTAATAGAAAAGGATGTTGAAAGCATGTCTGAAATAATACATGATAGTGGAGGACTTTTTGTTGTCGGCGTTGACCCGATAAGCCTTGGCATAATAAGGCCTCCAGGAGACTATGGAGCGGATATTGTTGTTGGAGAGGGACAGAGTCTAGGTGGATGGCTAAATTTTGGAGGACCATCTTTAGGAATATTTGCTTGCAAGGGTGAAGCTTCCCTAGTTAGGCAGATGCCTGGAAGAATTATTGGAATGACGACAGACCTTTCGGGTGAAAGGAGGGCCTTCACTATGGTTCTTCAGACTAGGGAACAGCATATTAGGAGGGAGCAGGCGACTTCAAACATATGCACTAATGAGGCGCTTATGGCTGTTGCTGCAACAGCATACTTGTCAATATTGGGTTCGAAGGGACTTAGAAGGCTTGCGATAGAAGTTTTTGAAAGAGCGCATTACGCTTGCGAAAGGTTTAAGGGAATAGATAATGTTATTGCACCATACTTTTCAGGAGAATTCTTTCAAGAGTTTACCCTAAAATTTGTTGGAAAGGATTTGAAGGAAATTTTTAGGAGGCTTTTAGAAAAGAGGATTATAGCTGGTTTTATGGTGGAAAAGTGTTTTCCGAAACTGGAAAATGTTCTACTATCATGTTTTACAGAAATACATAGTGTAGGTGACGTTGAAAGGTTTGTTCAATCAGTTAAGGAGGTGATGTTTTAATGTTTAGGCAGGCGAGGTGGACTGAGCCACTGTTAAAGGAGCTTTCTGAAGAAGAAAACGGGATTGAAACATTCAAGCTAAAAGGATTTCCTGAAAATATGGTGAGGGATAAGCTTAACATACCCAACCTTCCGGAGACAAGGGTTATCAGACATTTTATTAGACTTTCACAGATGAACTTCGGCGTCGACCTGGGAACATATCCTCTGGGAAGCTGTACAATGAAATATAATCCTAAAGTTTGTGAGAGAATAGTGTTGAATCCGAAGCTTAGGATGGTACACCCTCTTCAGCCTCAAGAAACATGCCAGGGAATGTTACAGATACTGTATGAGCTTTCAAACTATCTGGCCGAGATTACTGGAACCTGTAGGGCAAGCCTTGTGCCAGCGGCAGGAGCACATGGAGAATTTGCTGGAGCACTTATGATAAGGGCTGCAATAAAAGAGACGGGGGAAATAAAGACACGAAACGAGATGATTATACCCGATTCAGCTCATGGAACAAATCCTGCCAGTGCAGCTATGGCAGGCTTCAAGGTGGTAAAGCTGCCTTCAAACCAGGATGGTTTAGTTGATGTTGAAGCGTTAAAGAGTGTGGTTGGAAAGAGTACAGCTGGAATAATGTTGACAGTTCCAAACACATTTGGACTGTTTGAAAAAAATATTGTGGAAATTGTTAAGATTGTTAAGGAGGCTGGAGGCTACACCTACTATGATGGAGCGAACTTGAATGCACTATTGGGTAAGGTTAGGCCAGGAGACATGGGATTCGATATCGTTCACCTGAACCTTCACAAAACCTTTGCAACACCACACGGTGGTGGAGGGCCTGGAGCTGGACCTGTATGTGCTTCAAAGCGGATGGAGGAGTATCTTCCAGTTCCACTTGTAGAATATGATGGCTCCAGATATTTTCTAGAATATGGTAGGCCAAAGAGTATAGGGTTGGTTAGGGGATTCTATGGTAACATAAGTGTCCTAATCAGGGCTTACGCTTACATTAGACTATTGGGTGCTGACGGATTAAGAGAGGTTTCAGAGAGGGCTGTATTAAACTCTAACTATCTTTTCTCGCTTTTGGACAAAAGATTTTATGAGACACCTTATGGCGCAAATGCGCCTAAAAAGCATGAGTTTGTTGTGAGCGTTGGAAAGGTTCTTAGAGAAAAGGATGTTACTGCAAGAGATATTGCTAAGGCTTTACTCGACTATGGCGTTCACGCGCCAACCATATATTTTCCACTAATCGTCCAGGAGGCGCTGATGATAGAGCCAACGGAAACAGAAGGATTTGAGGAAGTTGAAGAGTATGCTAGAATATTGAATGAGATAGCTTATAGGGCTTACGAGAACCCTGAATGGGTTAAGGGGACACCATATAATACTAGTGTGGGAAGAGTTGATGAGGTTAAGGCATCACATCCTAGAACAATCTGCCTCAACTGGAGAAGGTTGGAGAAGGCTTAAACATATTAAAATATTTTTTAGAGTGTTAAGGTAATGGTTAAAATATATTTTGAAACGTACGGTTGCTCATATAACAAGGCTGACACGAAAATAATGGAAAATCTGGTTTCAAGAAAATATGATATCGTGGAGGACATAAGCTTAGCTGATGTGATAGTCTTAAACACATGTTATGTGAAGACTTCAACAGAACATAGGATCGTGAACAGGATAAAGGAGATAGCTACAAAATATCCTGAAAAGAAGATGATTATCGCAGGCTGCATGACAGTAGTGGATAGGGAGAAGGCTGTAGCCTCAAACCCTAGAGCATCACTGATCGGGCCACAAAACCTTGACAGGATAGTTGAGGTTATAGATAGAACGTTAGAGGGGGAGACAGTACAATATGTTTCGTATAAGAGGCTTGATAAGAGCATTCTACCAAAATTGTGGAGAAAAAATGAGGTTATAAGGATAGTTCAGATTTGCGAGGGATGCGCTGACTCATGCAGATACTGTTGCACAAGGCTAGCGCGGGGACCAATATTTTCATTTAAAACAGAAAATATTGTGGAAGAAGTTAGAAGAGGAGTTCTTGAGGGAGCGAAGGAGTTTTGGTTGACTGCACAGGATACAAGCGCGTATGGAATAGATTCTGGAGAAAACCTTGCAGAGTTGGTGAAGAAGGTTACGGAGGTCAGTGGACAATTTTATGTAAGAATAGGGATGATGAACCCACATCATACATTAAAAATTTTGGATGAATTGATAGAGGCGTACAAGAGTCCTAAAGTCTTCAAATTTTTACACCTTCCAGTACAGAGTGGAAGCAACAGGGTTTTGAAGATGATGAGAAGAAGATATAGTGTTGAGGATGCTGAACATATTATAGAATCTTTTAGAAAGGTTTTTCCAAAATTAACCTTTGCAACAGACATTATAGTAGGATATCCTGGTGAAGAGGAAGAGGATTTTTTGAAAACATTAGAGTTCTTGGAGAGAACCAAACCTGACATAGTGAACCTTTCAAAGTTTGGTAAGAGGCCGGGAACTGATGTGGAAATTGTGAAAGGATACGATGTTAGGGTTTTAAAGGACAGGGCTAAAAGAGCTCACGAGCTTATAAGCAGATTACAGCTTGAGGGGAACAGAAAGTGGATTGGGTGGAGGGGAAAAATTTTGGTTGACGAGAAAATTGGAGGAGATAGTGTTGGTAGAAACGAGTACTATAAGAATATTGTGTTGAGGGAGGATGTTGAGCTCGGAAGCGTTCTAAAGGTTGAGGTTATAGATGCAGCGCCACATTTTCTTCTAGGAAAATCTGTAAGCGTGACCGAAAACGACATTTTATGAACTTTTTTTAGACACAATTTTTTCTACTGGAAGTTTAATTTTTTAATCCTATAACATTATTTTCCGTGTTAGCTAAACTTGGCTTGCGATGCAAAAACATGATTTTGCAATAATCGGAGTCGGTACAGCAGGCAAAAGGATATTAGAAAAGATTTCTTACAAAATTTCTGACGGAATATTGTTTGCTGTAGATGATACAGAATGGAAGTTAAGTGGAGATAGGGTTAAAGAGATAAGGTTGAATGTGAATTTTGAGAGGACTTCGAAGAAGATTAGGTTAGAAGCCTATAAGGTTGGAAGGGGTTTGGCAGAAGAAATTGATGATGTTAAAAATGTTGTTATAGTTTCTGGCCTAGGAGGACTGTTCGGCTCTTCAGCGGCTCCAATTATAGCAAACGTGTTTAGAGAGTCTGGTAAAAGGGTTTTGGGAATCTCGATTATGCCTTTCAAGTTCGAAAAGAGTAGACTATTTAGGGCTGCTGTAGCGTTAAGGAAGATGAAGATTGCATGTGATGGTGTAGTTGTTATCGGTAACGGCGAGTTTATTGAGAACGCGCCTAAAACACCTCTTTTCAAGGCCTACGAGCTCGAAAACGAGTGGATAGGGAACTTTATCTCAAAATTGTTTGATAGAGAAAATGTTTACGGAATAAATTCTGGAGAAGCCTACAGGCTTGCTTCTAAAGGGAGCACTGTACTTGGAGTTGGGATTGGAGAGGGTACTGGAATGGCTGAAGAGGCTACAACTAGGGCAACCCTTTCACTTAGAAGGCAGAGCGATTCAGATGCTAGGGAAGCTTTAGTCTATGTTGCTGGATGGAAAGAAATTTCTTTGGGAGATGTTTCAACAATTGTTACAACATTCAGGGGGATAACATGCTGTGAGGGAGAGATTAAGGTCGGCTACTATCCTAACGGTGAAAGAAGTTTGACAGTTTACGCTTTAGCCGCTGTTAATGGAACAAAGTTTGATGAATGGGATCCCCTGCAGAAGATTTTAAGAGGCAGGGAACTGGACTTTGACGTTTACTCTGACATGAGTGTGGAATGCGAGTTTCCTGAAATAAGGGTATTGGAATAGTGTATTTTCTTCAAGACCCTTTTAGCAGCCAATTTAACCATATGAGTTAACGGCCTCCTTCTACCATAGGGTAAACCCTCTCCACAAAAAACCTTTTTAATAGCTTCATCAACTGATGACGCTTCTACTTCAACATAGCATAGTCCCACATCTTCTGGAAGATGTGCATCACTTCCAGCAACCTTTGGAAGGTTAAGTCTTTCTGCAAGTGACCATGCTTTAGAAGAAGAGCTTTTGAATAGAAATGATGCAGAATTGTAGACTTCTATAGCGTCAGGAAAAATTTTTTCCCTACTTCTATGAAGGAGCCTATCAAATGGGTGAGCCCAGATAGCGTATCCTCCAGCCTCATGGACCACTTTGACAGGATTTTGGTAGGCGGCTTTTGGGTTAAAGTGCTTTTTGGGAAGCACGCATACGACATGGCCTACAATGGTCCTCAACTCTATCGCTGGAATAAGGTGTACGCCGTTGACCTTCAAAATTTCTTTTAGTGAAAATTTGTCATGGTCAGCTATTACAACAGCATCAATGTTTCTTCTTCTAGCAAAATAGGAGATTTCTTGGAGAGAGCCTATAGCGTCGTCAGAGTTTTCACTGTGCACATGAAAGTCTATCCTATATTTCATGTAACCTTGCTTCCTGCTTGAACAGGCCTGTCTGGTATAAGAAGTGAAACTTTAGACGGGTCTACTCTGTCTATTGCAGCCAAAAGCATGACCTGGCTTTCAAGACCAAACATCTTTTTAGGCTTCAAGTTCATTACAGCGGCAACCATCTTGTTTAAAAGCTCTTCAGGGCTATAGTATTCTGCAAGGCCTGCAACACAGCTTTTAACATCGCCGCCGAAATCGATTTCAAGGTGCAGCAGTTTTTTTGCACCAGGCACCCTTTCAGCCTTCACAATCACTCCAACCCTTATATCAAGTTTCGCAAAATCTCCAAAATCCAGTAGACTCAACTTCCACCACCAGACCTAAACCTTTCAAGCGTACTTAAAACTTCCTCTTTAGAAAGCTTCCTGAACATTGGCGGAAAACGTTTTATATTAAGAGGGTATTTGAAGTCTGATTTTACACCATCCCATCCAATAGAGAGTATGGGCTCATCTTCTGCAAGATTCTTCCATAAAATTTCTGAAGTTGAAGGCATTATCGGATAAAGTTCTACCGCTAGAATACGAATTAGTCTTAGAAGAGAGTATACTACAGAGATTGCTTTTGAAGGATTTTCCTTAAAAAGTTTCCACGGCTCCTTCTCGTTCAAAAACCTGTTACCTTCCTCAGCCTGAGACAAGGTCTCTTTCACGGCACGCTGTATCCTAAAGTCCTCGTATAGTGAGGCAATCTCATCATGTCTTTCAAGTGCGGCTTCAATAAACTTCTTACAGTCTCCATCAACTTCAGGAGGAGATTCAAGCCTTCCGCCACAGAACCTTTCAAAGCATACAATTGACCTGTTTACAAGATTACCTATCACGTTATTAAGGTCATTGTTAACCTTTTCAATAAAAAGGTCAATTTTAAAGTTTACATCACCACCTTCAGGCCTAAGAGATAAGAGAACGTATCTCCAATAGTCTGCTGGAGCAACTTCAAGAGCCTCGTCAATCCATATTCCAATACGCCTACTCTTAGAAAACTTTTGCCCCTCAAACATTAGAAAGTCTGTTGAGTCAACAGCGTATGGAAGATTATAGCCTTCTCCTGTTCCAATAAGCAGTGCCGGCAAAATTATTGTGTGAAATGGAATGTTATCCTTTCCAATAAAGTAGACGGTTTTAGAGTTTTTATCGAACCAAAAACGTTTCCACCCATCCGGGTCACCTGCCTTCTCAAAATATTCGATAGTGGCTGAAACATATCCAAGGACAGCCTCCATCCAAACATATATTGTTTTACCTTCAGCACCATCAAATGGTGCTGGAATACCCCATTTAGAGTCTCTTGTAAGAGACCTAGCCTTTAAACCTTCTTCAACAAGCTTTAGACTGAAACTTCTAGCAATATCTGAAAGGTGAATGTCGTCCCTCAAAAGGTACTCTTTAACCTTTTGACCTAACTTTGGCAGGTCAAAAAACCACTGTCTTGTCTCCTTCAAGTAAACTGGACCATGGCATATTACACAGACAGGGTTTACTAGAAGCTCTGGTTCAAGAGGCCTACCGCAGCCATCACATTGGTCGCCTCTAGCGTTCTTGAAACCACAGTAGGGGCATTCGCCTTCAACAAACCTGTCGGGTAGAAAACGTTTATCCCTTTCACAGTAGTGAACCTTTTCAGAGGACTCGTATATGTAACCGTTCCTTTGAAGTTTAAGGTAAAATTCTTGCACGAACTTTATGTGAACAGGATTTTCTGTACGAGTATAGTTGTCGTATGAAATATTCCATTTTTCGAAAAGATCTTTTATTCTCTTATGATTTCTGTCAGCAAATTCTTTAACAGAAAGTCCTACCTTAAATGCTTCAACTTCAACAGGTGTTCCATGCTCGTCTGAGCCAGAAACATATAGAACCTCATGGCCTTTAAGACGAAGATATCTGGCGAAGGCGTCACCTGAGAGTATTGATCCTATCATGTTGCCTAGATGGGGGGTTACAGAAGAGTACGGCCAAGCTGAAGTTACAAGCCATCTTGCCAAGAGCCTTCAACCAGCACCCTTCTAGAAAGGTCAAGGTTATAATGTTTCCTAAAAACTATGCACCCTTTATCCTAGAAAATAGGCTTTCCTTAACCCTTTCAACTTCCTCTAGAAAGCTTTCCATGTTTACACCCAGTATCTTCCTGTCTTCGACGACAACCTTACCGTTAACTATAACTGTCTTAACATCAGATGCTCTAGCAGAATATATTAGGTGTGCGAAAATGTCGTGAACAGGTCTTGCATGGGGGACGTTAAGGTCTAAAAGTACAATGTCAGCAAGGTATCCTGGCCTTATTGCTCCAAGGTCATCGTATCCAAGAGCTCTTGCACCATATTCTGTCGCAAGCTTAAACGCTTCCCTTGATGGGAGAAGTGTCGGGTCACCATGTAAGCCCTTGGCTAAAAGTGGGACGATCTTCATCGTTTCGAACATGTCTAAAGTATTATTTGATGCAGGCCCGTCAGTTCCAAGGGACACGGTTAAACCGCTTCTTAGAAGCTTGATAAAGTCGGCAACACCCATTCCAAGTTTAAGGTTAGATACTGGATTAAGAGACGGTTTAACATCAAACATTTTCATCACCCTAACATCTTCTTCTGTCAAGTGTATGGTGTGGGCCATAACAAGGTCTCTTGAGAGCACGCCTAGCCTAGAAAGGTAGACTACAACACCGCCTGACACATCAACTTTAAAAGCTTCTTTTACAACAGAAGCTTCTTCCCTAGACTCAGCTACATGAGTGTGTAAAATGACCTTCCCTTTTTCACCGCAAAGGCTATTTAACTTCTTTTGCAGCTCAAATGCCATTTTGTAGGAGCTTGGGCCTGTAGAGTAGGGGGCGTGAGGGCATACACTAACACGTAGGCGACCGTCGTCTCTACCATGCCATTTTCTAGCCATTTCTTCAGTAATCTTTAAACCGGATTCCACAGTTTTTTCGAAGAAGCCGTGTCCAACAGTAGCCCTTATCCCAGCCTTCTCGAATGCATGCAGTTCGCTTCCTTCGTCTGAGTAGAAGTACATTGAGTTTAATGTTGTCACTCCGAAAAGAAGTGACTCGTATGCTGCAAGCTGCGCTCCTATTTCAATATCCCTTGGAGTTAGAGCTGATTCAGCAGGCCATATTCTCTTGTTAAGCCAATCAAATAGTGGAAGGTCTTCAGCGTAGCCTCTGAATACTGTCATGGCGGCATGTGTGTGAGTGTTTACTAAGCCAGGTATTACTGCACAGCCTCTCGCATTAACACGTTCAAATCCTTGAAAACGTTTCCTTAACTCGCTTGAATCTCCTACTGCAACGATCCTATTACCTTCTACCGCGACAGCGCCATCGAATATAACCTTGTCTGACACAATTATGCCGCCGTCGACAAGAAGGTTCATCCAGAACCAGCCTCTAGAACTTTTATAGCCCCAAAGACGAGCTTCTTAACCTTCTCCTGCGCCTTAACCATGATGTCCATAACCATTTCATGGGATATTTTATTGGTTATGCCTGCAGCATAGTTTGTTACAATAGCTATAGAGGCATATTCTATTCCAGCCTCCCTCGCAAGAAAGACTTCTGGAGCGCCCGTCATTCCAACAACGTCGGCGCCTAAAATCTTGAAAGCCCTAATTTCGGCGGCAGTCTCATATCTTGGACCTTCAGTGCAAACATATGTGCCCCTTTGGTAAACTTTAATTTGCAAACGTTTACTTGCATCAATTACCGCTGACCTAACCTTATCAGAGTATGGACGTGTTACGTCCGTGAAAACAACTTTACCGTCATCTCCTTCATAGAATGTTGACTTCCTAGACTTTGTGAAGTCTATTATCTGGTCTGGGAGCAAAAATGTTCCCGGAGAAAGCCTCCTATTTAGGGAGCCTACAGCATTTGTTGCAATCGCATACTCTACACCAAACCTTTTAAGAGAATAGATGTTTGCACGATAGTTTATTCTATGAGGTGGAAGAGTGTAGCCTATACCATGTCTTGGTAGAAAGAATAGTCCGTCAAAATCCTTTATAGAATAGAGTTCAGCAACACCATAGGGCGTCTCAACCTCATGCTTTTCAGATAGTTCGAAAATGTTTCCCATACCTGTTCCAGCTATTACAGCATACTTTGAACGCATACAGGGGATAACATTCAACAAATATATTTCCCTTACTATCAAAAGGAGGATAAGGGTTTAAGGGGGAGAAAATTATTATAACTGGGACTGTATAGAGCATTGCAGAAGAAGATTGAGCCTATCATATGATGAGCTTCTGAAAAGGTTGAGAGATAAGGCTAAGCCAGTGGAAACTAAGAAGGAGTGGAGGCTGGAGCTTCCTAAAGTTGACATAATATGGATTGGAAACAAGACCATAATAAGAAATTTTATGGAATTTCCTAAGATTCTAAGAAGGGATCCTAACAAGTTTCTAATGTACTTGGCCAAAAAGCTTGCAGTACCAGCATCATTGGATGGAGAAAGAGCAATACTCATAGGCAGAAGAGATGAGAGGACAATAACGGCTGTAATAGAAAAGTACGTTAACGATAGAGTAAAGTGTCCGGTTTGCGGAAGCCCTGACACAAACCTTGTTAAAGAAAAAAGGCTAGAGTTTCTAGTTTGTGAAGCATGCGGCAGCAAGTCTCCCATCGGTGAAAAATGATTGAGTGAAGAGAAAAAGTATATTGTAAGGGTAATACACGCACCACACTATAAGATAGTTAACGTATGCGACGAAGAAGTATTTGGACTCACTCTCGAAGAAGGCGGGCTTGTGATAAGGATTTCAAAAGAATTTTATGAGGGGGAGAGGGTTGGAGAAGAGGAGCTACTAAAGATTTTAAAAGAGTCTTCAATAATCAATCTTACTGGAGAAAGGTGTGTTTCTTTAGCAATAAATAGTGGGTTCGCTCACAAGGATGCGGTTAAAAAGGTTAAAAGCGTGCCATTTCTTATGATATTCAAGTTTACGAGGTGGTAGGTTTGGGAAAGAGGAAGGTTTTAAGCGAGGAAGAGTTAAAGGAGCTCGTTCTCCCAGCTGAGGGGGAACTTTTAGGGGTTGTTGTAAAGCTTATGGGAAGCGACCATGTTCTAGTAAAGTGTACTGACGGGAAGACACGTATTGGAAGGATTATAGGTAAGCTTAAGAGAAAGATTTGGATAAGAGAGGGTGATGTAGTGCTCATCGCACCATGGGAGTTTAAAAGTGATGAGAGAGCTGATGTCATATGGCGCTATACTGTGGCGCAGGTTGACTGGCTTAAAGCAAACGGATACCTTCCAGAAGAGTTGTAGAATCTGATGGAAGAGGAATTTTTTACAGAAAAGGAGCTTAGAAGACTCTTTAGACTGACAACACATGGAAAAAAGAGGATGCTTATAGAAAGGGACAGGGAGGAGGAAGAAGTATTCGAGGAAGTGTTTGACAAGAGGACGATGATGACATTATATGAGATCGTGAAAAGGAAGATTATTTACAGGCTTGATGGGGCAATAGGTTCTGGAAAGGAGTCGAAAATATTTCATGGAATAGACTATAGCGGGAACGAGATTGCGGTAAAAATATTTTTGACAACAACAGCCGAGTTTAGGAAGAGGCTGCCCTACATTATAGGAGACAGAAGGTTTGAGGAGGGAAAGAAGGGAGGATATCTTCTAATAAAACTTTGGGCTAGAAAAGAGTACGTTAACCTAGAGGCAGCATACAATAGTGGAGTGAGTGTTCCAAAGCCCATAACAGTATTAAATAACGTGCTTGTAATGGAGTTTATAGGAAAGGATGGGAAGAGGGCACCGCTCCTTTCTGAAGTTGAGCCAAAAAAGACGGACTACTTGAAGGTGGTTAGAATGATAAGAAAACTATATTCTAAAGCAAAGCTTGTACACGCAGACCTTTCAGAACACAATATATTTAAATGGGGTTCAAAAATATACTTTTTCGACTTCGGCTCAGCCGTCGAATCAGGCCACCCAAACGCTCTAGAATTTTTATACAGGGACATTAGAAATGTGAACAGATTCTTTTTAAAACACGGTATAGAAGTATGGGATGAAGAGAGGATATTGAAGGGTGTAATATAGTATGGCGTTAAAGATGGAGGTAAAGATTCCAAAAGATAGGATTGGGGCGCTTATAGGAAAGGGTGGAAAGATAAAGGAGGCTATAGAAAGAGAATGTGGTGTAAAGATGGAGGTTGACAGTGGGACAGGAGACGTTATAGTGTCAACAGAGGATCAGGCAAACCTTGTAGGCTTGAATAAGGCCTTAAATATTGCAAAGGCGATAGGAAGAGGATTCTCTTACGAGAGGGCTAAAGCATTGTATGATGACGAGTACGTGCTTGACATAATAGACTTAACAGACTATGCTGGAAAATCTGAGTCAAACCTTGTTAGAATAAAGGGTAGGATAATTGGAGCTGACGGGAAGGCTAGAAGGATCATAGAAGAATTAACAGACACGTACATTTCAGTATATGGGCACACTGTTTCAATAATTGGTAAGGCTGACGATGTTAAGGCTGCAAGAGAAGCCGTAGAGGCTCTGGCTCAAGGAAGCCTGCACAAGACAGTTTACGAGAGGCTTCAGAGGAGAAGAAGTAGGATGAAGATGGAGAAGCTGCAGCTTTGGGAGAGAAGGGGAGAAGAGTTTGAAGGAGACATTTTCTGAAATATCGCCAAGCGACTTCTTTTACAGGAACAGGGACCTTGCAGGATTCACGAACCCTGCTAGAGCACTATATTCTACAGTGAGAGAGCTTGTAGAAAACTCTTTAGACGCATGCGAACTCGAAAGCATACTTCCAGAAGTCTATGTTAGGATAACAGCATATGATCCATCAGAGGAGGCGGATCCAAAAAAGTATGTTATAAGGGTGCAGGACAACGGGCCTGGCGTGGAGCCTGAAAGGGTTCCTGAAGCCTTCGGTAAAGTACTGTATGGTTCAAAGTATAAGCTTAGACAGTCTAGGGGGATGTTTGGCTTAGGAGGGACAATGGCAATATTGTATGGCCAGATAACCTCAAACAAGCCTGTGACGATAGAGACTTCGGTTGACGGCGTTAAAAGATACTGTTACAAGCTTATGATAGACATTGAAAAGAATAAGCCCCTGATAGTTGAGAAGAGGGTTAGTGAGGCTAATGGGTTAAGAGGTACTGTGGTCGAGCTCGTGATGGAGGGAGACTATCTTAGGTCTTCAACAAAGATTCAAGAATATTTTAAGCAGACGGCATTAGTTGTACCATACGCGAACATAACCTTCATAGACCCAAGTGGGAAAATATTCTATTTCCTAAGAACGACAACCGAAATGCCTCCACCGCCAAAGGAGACACTACCACACCCTCATGGAATAGACGTGGAGTTTATGAGGAGAACCATAAGACAGAGCAGTGAAGAAAACCTTGCAAAATTTCTTTCAAAAAGATTTCATAGGGTTGGGTTAAAGACTGCGATAAAGTTTCTCCAATATGCTGGAATAGACCCAAACAGAAGCCCAAAAAGTCTAGCAGACGACGAGATAGTTAACATGGTTTCGGCAATGCACAGGTACGAAGAGTTTCTACCACCAGATGCAGGATGCCTTTCACCCCTAGGAGAAAACATTCTTGCAGCAGGAATAGTTAAGGAGCTTGCACCAGAATTCTTTACAATCGTTGCAAGACCACCTTCAGCGTACTCCGGTTACCCGTTTATCGTGGAAGTTGCACTTGCATATGGTGGAAAAATTTTAGAAAACGGGATAAAACTTTACAGGTTCGCTAACAGGATACCCCTACTATACGATGAGGCGTCAGATGTAGCTTGGAAGGTGATTCACGAGGAAATAGACTGGAAAAGGTACAAGATACCTCAAGAGGCGCCGATTGCAGTTATAGTGAACATAAGCTCTACAAGAATACCGTACAAGACAGTTGGCAAAGAGTATATTGCGGACAGGCCTGAAATAGAGAGGGAGCTGAAGAACGCTTTAAGAGAAACGTTGAGAAAGCTTTCAGCATACCTTTCAAGAAGGTCTTCAGAAGAGCATGAGAAGAAGAAGATAAACATGTATCTAAAATATTTGCCTCTAATAGCAAACTTTTCAAAGGAGCTTGCTAAAAAAAGTAGGCCGCCAAACTATAAAAGACTTTTAAGCAAAGGTGAAGAGGAAGAGGTGCAGAAGAAGATTGAAGAGTTCGCCAACAGCTAGAAAGAGAGAAGTTCAGGAGATGCTAAAGGTTCTCGGAGAAAAAATATACTATCAGATAGAGAATGGAATATTCCCAGAAATAGAGATGCCGAGTAGGTCGGTTAAGAATATAGTGTACGACGAGAGACTGAAACAGTATGTTGTTGGAAAAAATAGGGTTAAAAGAAGCTCAAAAAACATTAAGCACCTGAGACCCTTCACTCAAACGATATGGCTAGCATTTTTTGTCGACAGGCTCATTAGAGAGGGAAAGACTTCAACACTCAGAGACGTTTACTATTCAGCACAGGCATTCGGTATAGAGTTCAAGGACCAGGCAGAATCTGATGAGATAATAACAGACCTCGAAGCCCTCCTCGGAAGGGCTAGAGAAGACTATAACGTTTACCCTGAAGAAAGGAGTGCAATATACGGTGACCTAACAATAGAGTATACAACACCAGGACACGAGGGGAAAAGATTGAATCTAGCATCACATCCAGACGGATACCTTATAGGGCCAAGCCTAAGCACAGCAGAGCTTATCGAAACTTCAGCAAAAATGGTTTTCGCAGTCGAAAAGGGTGGACTATTTACAAGGTTCGTTGAAAACAAGGTTCACGAAAAATATAGTGCGTTAATAGTTGATACAGCCGGACAGCCTCCGAGGTCAACAAGATACTTTCTAAGAAGACTAAACCAGGAGCTAGGCCTACCAGTTTACGTGCTCACAGACGCAGACCCATATGGTATGCACATTTACATGGTAATAGCTTCAGGTTCAGCGAACGCAGCACACCTAACAGAGCTTACCGTGCCAACAGCAAAATGGTTGGGTGTAACTGCAACAGACATAGAAACGTATAGGCTACCATATGTAAGGCTAACGGACGAGGACATAAAGAGAGCGTATGAACTAAAAAATGATCCAAGATACAGGGATGAAAGGTTCCAGAGAGAGCTTGACGTCTTCCTAAAGAGGCAGAAGAAGGCTGAACTTGAGGCTTTCGCAAAATATTCTCTAGACTATATAGTGGACAAGTATCTTCCAGACAAGCTTAGGGAACTTAACGAGTTATAGGAAAAGTTAATATCTTTATAAAAATGCTCCAACATAGTATGGGAAAAGAGGAGACTGAAGCAAGACTAAATTTTCTAACAAAAATCATTGGACTAATAATGCTCATAATAGGAATCTTCATAGAATATGGTATTATGACGACAACAATGTATCCACCACTAGCTGGAATGTTCCAAATGATAGCAATAATATTAATAGTTGTGGGAGCAGTTTCTCTCATAGTAAAAATAGTTTAAAGCTTATTTTTGCTATTATAAAAAAAGGATAAAAAAGTGGAGGGGCGATGGATAACCCTTATCTTATCTCTTGCCTCGTAAAAAGCATATAGGATGCTATAAACAGTAACACTGTTACAGTAGCAAGCACAAGTATGTTAGGCCATGCGGAAACAAGGTTAGCTGCAAGAGAAGTTGAGGCAGAGGAGCCAGGAGAAATAATGACACCTCCACCGACTCTAGCACCAATTCCAGCATAAACTCCTAAAACGTATTCAGCGAGCCTAGTGAAATGGTAGTTTGGAGTAAAACTGTTTATAAGTGAGGTTATCTGGGCTCTAGCCATCATCTGCGAAGTATACTGTTGCATTTCAGGAGGCCTAAAGGTTGTCATATTGGTTCTAGTGATATTCTGTGGCCTGAAGTTTATCGGTACAAGAGCTGATGCGACAAGTGACGCTAAAACAGGTATTATGAACACGAATGTAGCCCACAATATTACACCAACTATGATACTCTGAGAAGACCTTTTAGAAACTGTTGAAAGGAAGGCTGATATAGCATAGTACGTCATGGCAAAAAGGATCGAGAATATCATGAAAAGGGAGAGTCTGATAATGTCTTCAGCGGATGGTGTTATACCCAGTGCGACTATTGCACCGCCAACATTCACAACTGAAGCCACAAGGACAGCTAAGGAAACGGCTAGAAATGCTGCGATAAACTTTCCATTAAAGACCATGTCCCTGTAAATTGGCTGAGCTAAAACAATCTTTAAGGTGCCCTTTTCTCTTTCACCAGATATAATGTCAAAGCCTAGCGCTATACCGACTATTGGAGCAAAATATGACATTATGGTAACAAGAGAGTATGCGGCAGAGCCTAGAAATCCTCTAGGTAAGGCACCCTGTCTACTGGATGATATACTCATGTAAACTGTTGTCTGAGCTACAATAACAAGGAGTACAAATATTGTTATGAGTATAAGGAACCTTTTACTCTTGACTATGTCAGAAAATTCTTTAGATGCGACTGTGAAGACGCTAGGCATAGGATATCCCCTCCCTCCTATAATATTTTATGAATAGGTCTTCAAGAGAAGGCTGCTGAAGCTCTAAAGTTATGATTTGAATATTGTATTTGGAAGAAAGCTTTCCAATATCAGCCCTAACATCCTTTACTGCCAAAACATGTACAGCCTTACCCTCCAATCTAACACTTTTAACCCCATCAAGGCTAGAAAGAGCTTCGGCAAAGGCTCCGACTTCACCAGAACCCTCAATCTTTATCCTGTACCCTTCTTCAGCCATAAGCTTTTCCAGAAGGTCTCTGACCCTACCCTGTAGTACAAGCCGACCGCAGTTTATTATAGCAATAGAGTCACATATTGGGCCAACCTCAAATAGAAGATGCGTGCTTAACATTATAGTTTTACCTTCTTTATTCAACTTTAGAACAAGCTCTCTTATAGCACGAGCTCCTTCCGGATCGACGCCAGCTGTAGGCTCATCGAGTATTAGAAGTTCAGGATTCTTGAGCAAGGCCTGTGCTATACCAAGCTTCTGCCTCATACCTCTAGAGTAGCCTCCGAACTTCCTGTCCTTAACTTCAAGCAATCCTACAGAGGCTAAAGCATCTTCTATACGCTTTTTCCTCTCATCCTTTGGAATATCGTTTAATGCAGCAACATAGTTTAGGTTCTCTTCTGCGGTAAGGTGGTCGTAGAAGCCGAAGCCTTCCGGCAGAAGGCCGACCTTCTTCCTAATCTGGAGAGATTCTTTTATAATATCGTGGCCAAGTACCTTGCCTGAGCCGCTTGTTGGAAGTGTAAGCCCAGTAAGCATCATGATCAAAGTTGTCTTTCCAGCACCATTCGGCCCTAGGAGACCGAAGATTGAACCCTTTTCAACATTGAGGTTCAGGTTATCCACCGCCCTAATTTCCTTTCCTTCAGAACGGTACACTTTTGTCAAGTCGAACACTTCGATAGCGTATTCCAAAACTTTTCACCTCCTACCAAATTTTCTGTAGATAAAGAATAGGCCAACGATAGCTAATATTAGCAGGACAGACGCGTAAATAAGCCAACTCATCTCCTGGAGGACTTCAACCCTTAACGTGAACTGTTTAGCCTGAGTCTGGTCAGAGACTACTGTAAAGTCGATGTAATAGTTTCCAGCGTTAACATCAGATTGCGTTTGAATACTTATAGTAAATGTTGTCTCTCCATCCACGGGCAGAGAGTATACGGATGATGGGTCAACTGTTACAGTGAAACCGTCTGGAACATTTCCAGTCACAACCTTCAAGTTTGTTATATCCTGGCTTCCAGTGTTCCGTATGGTTAGAGAATATGTACCCTTACCTCCAACATTCAGTGAAGTGTAAAAGTTCTGGTTTGCCACCGTCACATCATAGAGGCCGAGAACATTTAATGTAAGAGATAGAGTCTTGTTCACGTCAGAGCTTGAAATGCGTACAGAGAAGGTTTGTGAACCAAGTTTTGTACCCTTCGGCACAGATACAACGGCATAAAATTCTTTAGCTTCTCCAGCGCCGACATAAACCTTTGTAATCTCCTGCTTAGATGAGTCTTCAAACCATCCTCTAAGATTCTGGGTGAGACCTTCTATTGATAGGTTAAGGAGCTCGTTTGATGAACCAAAGTTTGCAACCTTCAACTTGAACCTAGCGTTTGAACCCGCATACACGTCAACATATGGAGGTGAAGCATCAAACCTTATATCGGTTAAAGGATTCTGTACGTAAACTGAAAGTGTTATTGAATCAGAAACTGATAAAGAGTGTGCCTTAACGGTCACATTGTATACACCTGCCAGAGTTTCAGGGGATGTTGTTACTGAAACTGTTAGGTCAACACTTTTCCCTCCTTCGAGAAGGATTTCGGAAACTTCTTCGCCGGAAGATGTTTTCAGGGAAAGGCTCCAGCCACTCGGTAAAGTGAAAGAGAATGAGAAACGCTGGGGTACGTCCATGACGTTCTTTAAGCTTAGCTTAAAGTTTACACTATTCCCTGGATTAACAGGCTTACCTGGAAGATCGCATGAGAAAAATCCTTTTTCTAGAGGTTTGATTATGACATTGTATACTAGAGTGGACTCTATTTCACCCCTAACAGTCAACTTTACAGTCCTTTCGCCTAAAAACGAGTCTGGAACCGTTACTTCAATCTGTAAGTTTATGTTAGAGTTCGGAGAAACTATTATATTTGATGTTTCAACATTAGATTGTGTTAAGATTCTTGCAGGCCATCCACCGGCATCTACAGAAAGTTGTAGGGACTCAATCTTGTCTCCAAAATTTGATATAGTGAAGGGTAAAAGAATTTTGGAGCCAGGATCTCCGACAATGGAGGCGATTGAAGTCGAAACTTTAATGTTCTTCTGTAAAATTATATCCCCTAAATTGATGCTTGAATATTGTGCGACAATATTCTTTGCAGCCTTTACATAGCCTTCTCTTGAAAATGTTAAAGTTATTGAAGAAGATTTTGGAAGTGTTAGATTAAAGGAGCCGTCCTCAACTGTGTATGTTTCGGCAACTGTTGAACCATCTAAAGAGGTAGCTTTAACATGTACGCCATCTAAGGGGGAGCCTTCCTCGTCAACAGCCCTTCCAGTAACATTTGATGTCGGCTGAGGTTTAAGCCACACAACAAAGTTTAGTGTAGAATTCACTGTACCTGATGCAGTAAGAGACAAATTATATCCTACATTAGCGGGAATAGTGGTTGGGATCGTGATTTCTAGGATAAAGGATAATGTTTGGCTCGGAGAAACTATTACACTTAAAACTTCTCGCCCAGAATCCAATATTCTTGCAGCCCAATCCTGTGGCACACTACAGTAAAATGATATGGTTTCAGCATCCCCGCCAACGTTTGAGAGTGTGAAAGGAATGGTTAGGATTTCTCCTGGAAAAGCGGATATGGCAAAGGATGTGGTTGCAAGTTTAACGGCTTTAGAAAGTGTAATGTTACCGAGGTCGAGGTCAATAGACTGTAGGATAATATTTTTTGAAACCTTAGCGTACCCACTTTTAACAAAATATAATGTGTACGATCCGTAGTCGAGGAAAATGTTAAAGTATCCATTACTAGTGTAAGTTGAGCCGGCAAAGGCACCATTTTGCGAGTAGACTTGAACCTGTACATTATTTAAAAGGTTGCCGTTTTCGTCGACTAAGATACCGTGGACAGAACCCTGTGGTTGAGCAAACACTTTTGCTGGTGTGGTTGTGGATAATAGTAGTATAGAGAGGACGCATACGAGCGTGTACAGGAGAGGCTTTTTTAGGCTATTGGACAAAAGGTTCCACCTCCAAAACCTGTCCTGCCATCATCACTGGCCATATATGCAGTAGATACAGTAGCATTAGCTAACACCGTTTGCAAAAACTTTTGTAAAAGCTTATAAAACAGTTTTTCAAAATTATACCAAAATTAAACCAAACAGATTACAAAAATTTTGGCCGAATAAAGTTTTTACAGTATAAGATAAAATAGTGGAAGGAAAAAGATTAATGACGCCCTAGTGGTCAAGATGGCCTCCAGCTCAAACCCTATGAAATACCTATTTGGATGGCTTTTTGTAGGCACAAGAGGGGGCGCTACTAGGGCTAAGATAATAAAGGTGTTGAGGGAGACACCTCAGAATGCGAACCAGCTAGCAAGCACACTTAACCTAGACTATAGGACAGTGAGACATCACCTTGAAGTTCTTCAAAAGAATAGGCTTATAGTTTCAGCAGGTGACAAGTATAGTGTCACATACTTTCTTTCACCCTTAATGGAGGCAAACTATAAGCTTTTTGAGGAAATTGTGGATAAAATTTGGGAAAAGGAAAAAAAGGAGTGGAAATGATATGTGGAACCAGATGAACAGGAAAACAAGATTTTGGCTTCTGGTTTCAGTATTGATTGCCGTAGTTGTAGCTGTAGCAGTATTTGCTTTATCAGGAGGAGAGCGGTTTTATATGCCACCACCATGGCAGCAGAGGCCTCCCAGAAATATTCCAGGAGATATAGAACTGTATTATACTGTCAAAACCGTCATCTCTACAGTTAATATTACGTTGCTTGTTTTTCTTCTAATGAACTATGCAATAATGTACTCTGACACTAAATCAGAATTCCTTATAGGCTTAATTATATTTTCACTAATACTATTATTTCATGCAATTTCATCTAATCCGCTCGTTTACCAGTTGTTCGGATTCCACGCCTTCGGCTTAGGTCCTTTCGCAATGTTACCGGACATTTTCACGCTTACAGCTTTAATAGTTCTAGTATACTTAACCTTCAAATATTAGCCTATTCTTTAAAAAATTTTAGCCCAGCCTTTTCAAGCATTTTAACAAAAAGTTCATTATCTCTACACATTAGGTCAGCGCGATAGTGTAATAGGAAGTAGTATTGTGCTGGATTAAAGTATCCTGAAGCTCGAATCTTTTCACAAAATATTTTAGCAGGCTCTTCTCCCAACAAGTTTCTGTAAACTTCTTCAGCCAATTTTAACCTTTCTTCGTTAACCTTAACCTTTATCCTATCATATTTTTCGTTAAATGCTTTCAAAAGCTCTTCATCAGAAGGTTCACGATATTCTTCATTTGAAACTATAATATTGTATCCGAGCTTCTTCTGAGGCTTAGGCCTGACGCTAGGGTATCCGAGACAGACAAGTATTATTGGAAAAACTTTTTCAGGAAGCTTTAGAACATCTCTAACCCTTTCAGCAGACTCTATTATTGTGCCAATGTAGACTGAACCTAGACCAAAGGATTCTGCTGCAGTACATATAGTCTGTGCACAAATTGATACGTCGATGAATGCAACCCAAAAGTGTCTAAAAGATTGTGCTGCCGTAAAGGGTGCACTAGATAAGTTTGCCCAACGCTCAAGCCTATGGAAGTCTAGACAGAATACTAGTAGGACTGGAGCCTTCGAAATGAACTTTTGAAGACAAAGTTCGGCTAAAAGCTTCTTCCTTTCCTCGTCTTCAACCTTTATTATAGAATATGGTTGAAGGTTTCCAGCTGAGGCAGAATGTAGTCCAGCTTCAATAACCCGTTTTAAAACATTTTCAGGAACCTTCCTTGAAAGAAAGATTCTTACACTAGAGCGTTCAAACAGAATCTTTAAGGTTTCATTCTCATACTCACTCTTGTCGTAGTTTTCGTCAACAAGCTTGCCGTCGAATGTTAGAAAAGATCCTCCGCCCATTGGAGCAAGCTTTAAAGGAGTTGAATTTAAATATTGTTAAAAATTTTTTGTCGGCTTCACAATTTTTATAACATTGGCTATTATGACGTAAAGTGTGCCATCTAAAGAAGATTTGAAAAAGATAAGGTACCTTAACCATCCTGTGAGAAAGAGGATTATAGAACTTTTAGGGTCAAGGGAAAGAATGTCATTTACTGAAATGAGGAGTGAAATGAATTTGCCTGTTGGAACATTATACTATCATCTGGACGTGCTTAAGGAATATGTTTTACAGGATGAGGAGAGAAGATATTATTTGAGCAAGGATGGAAGAAAACTTTATGACATGCTTACCTCAGGTGCAAGCTCAAGCTTTGAGCCGACTAGGACAATATTTATTCCAAGCAGCTTCTTTCCAGCTGTTGAAAGAAATTTTATAGCAGCAGTATCATGTATCATATCTATTTCAGTTGTGGGTGGAGCCTTATCATATTTTTCAGGCCATGCTCTTATAATCGAACACTATGGTATCTCAATATTCTCAAGCCTAGTTGACGTAATACTGTTTCCAGCAAGCATCATCACCTACATGCTTTACACATTCATTGTAGGAAGAGCTTTTTCTGGTAGAAGAGCAAGCTTAAGCGGTATTCTCACATCATCAATCGTCTATACACCAACCCTTATCCCCTTAGCGGCTGCAATAATATTACATAATATGCCTGAAAACATTTTCAAAATAGCATACCTTATCTTAACAGTTATAGCACAGGTTGCTTCAACAATATTTGGAGCAACATATCTTTCAAGCATATACGGTATGAGGTTTGAGAGGTCGCTTCTAATACAGATAATATTCTACATTATCTCTGCAATAGTCTTCTCCTTTCTCCAGACACTAAATCTTGTGACAGAAATTTAAAAAAAGGAAGGGTTTAGTGGAGCGTCTTCAATATCTTTGGCTCCACAATCATTTTACGTGCGGCCACAATAATAACTCCGACAATCGCTAGAACAGCTACAGTAGTCGCTAGGAGAGTTAAGCCTGGGAATACTGGAGTAGGCTGTGCGAATGAGGCTGGAAGTTGGTAGGCGGGAACATCTTCTATGCTTCCAGATAGTACGCCTATAACGGGGTCGTGAACAATTTTATTACCGTGTGGATAATTGAATTCGGTGTAGTTCATCATTTCAGAACGGGAGCTTCTAGTATACACATTCACATCAACACTGTTACCGTCTACGGTGGCTGTAGGAGCCCACGTAAAGTATGCGTAAGCGTTACGCTCCTTAACAACTTCTGTAGTGTTAGCATAATGGATTACTGAAGCGGTTCCTGAAACACCTGTGAACGAGGTTATAAGAGCAAGCCTGCTTTCTGTAGAAGACCATGGAAAGTTTTCGAACCTGAAATCTATCTTAGCCTCGTATGGTGAAACTGGGGTGCCATCGCTTAGACGGACGCCAGTATTGAATACTTGTGTTGTAATATTGTATGTTGCACCTCTATCTTTTGCGATCATTTGAACCTTCCAACCTTGAGCACCATCTATTGTGGTCGGTGTTACCGAAAGTTTCCAGTCGAGTTTTGCAAAATTAACATACTGTAGTCTTGTATCGTTCTGCTGATATAGGTTGTCACCGTTTTTATCAATATATTCTACGATGCCGAAGACTTTAAGCACACCGTTGACCCAGTAAAGGGTCCTGTTACCGTCTTCTTTTGTATAGTTTGCTAGTGCAGCGTATATGGATGGAGTTCCTTCACTATTTATTCTAAGTATAAAGGATTGCACACCTCCTTCAGTCTTTGTTGAAACAAAGTGCACATAGTTTGGTCCCCTGTCAACGAATATTAGGCGCTTTTCATTAAACATCTTTTTAACACGTTCAAACCTCATCTCCTGCATTTCCCTCAATCTTTCCTGAAGCTCCTTAGCCTTCTTCTGCATCTCTGAAGCCTTGTCGCTTTTCGCGTAAGCTACGTTTGCACCAATAATGGCTAGGGATGAAGCTAGAAGCACTGCCACAAGTGCTATTGAAACAGTTTTTGCAACATTTTTTTGGAACATAGCCATCGGACTATATTTTTTGATAAGGGTATTTAATAGGAGATGCTCTAGAAAAGTTCTAGAATTGTTCGAATATATTTTTTGATGGTGTTTAATAAATTGAACAGCCTATACGTTTCCCTGTTTTCAAGCGCTATAGTTTTGGAACTCTAATTTTTAGGACACCTTTTTTAAAGGTTGATGTAGCCCTTTTCGGATCTATCTTGTGCGGCAATTTTAGGATCTTTCTAAAATACTTGTATTCTGTCCTCTTTTGGGCAAAACCCCATCTATCAAACTTTATAGCTCTTGAGCATTTTGCCATAACTAGGACAGCGTCTTCAGAAAATCTTACTTCGATACTTTCTCCTTGAACATATGGTAGGTCAACGTATATTTCGAAGGCATCGTATGTTTCCCTGATCTCAACTAGAGGCTCCATGCAGCCTTCAACATGATCCCATAGTGAGTCAAAGTCTTCTGGGAAGCCCATGGCCATCACCTGTACATTAGGGGGAGCTCACCCTCCACATTCCTATATGCTCCTGGGGCAACCCTTTCAGTCTGTCTAAGAAGGTCCCTTGCTTTTAAACGTATCTCTTCAGCGTTCTCTAGCAAGGGTTTAACGTCAACGTTCAGTGAGAGGATGGAGTTTAGTGATGTTAAAAGTTCTGCTGCCGCACCAGGGTCAGGATATTTTAGGAAAGATTGTGCAACCAAAGCTATAGCTGGTAGGCCTGCTTTCAAACATTCTTTAAGGAAGAGCGCGTATATTCCTGAGATAAAGCCTTCCTGCAAAACTTCAATCTTATGCTTTGAAAGCATTTCAGCATAGTCTTTCTTTGAAACTACAGCGTAAACTTCAGGTTTTTCTATTTCAAGCCTATTTTCTACTGGAATACCTGTCAAGGCGATAAGAAGTTTAGCGTTCAAGCTCTTAAGCCATTCAACTACCTTTTTCACAAGAGGGTTTAAGACTGTAAGAGGTAATGCTATTTCTGAAGTGAATACAATCAACCTTTCATTGCCATAAACTCTTATTGGATGTAGTAGTTCACCGTTGTGGACAACCATTATTGGAGGCAGAAGTGGAGTCTCAATGTAAGCTATCTCTTCTAGGCCCAAAGATTCTATAAGGTGCATTGACGCTATAGCACCAGCTAAGCCCACGTCAGGGAAGCCTTCGATTGCGACAGGCTCATTAAACTTAACATCCTTCTTCATAACAATTTCTAAAACTTCTTCAGACATTATGCATTCACTTGCGCATTTTACATTAACATAAACACATTATTTAATCTTTTAAAAATTGGAAAACGATTTTATTGGTGCTCTCTTTGCGATTCATTTAATAGACTTTCTTCTTTTAATATGACTATTTCTCTACCTTCAACTATTGCACTCGCAAGCTTTTCTCTAGCACCTTCAACGAGTCTCCAAACAGTATTTCTTGATACATTCATTCTAGTTCCAGCCTCTTGACAGGAAAGCTTCTCTAGTTCGATGAGTTTAAGGGCTTCAACTTCGGCTAGGTCAAGGTAGACGGGTTCAATGTTTTTTGACGGAAATGGTTTGAAACTTTCAATCACGGGTATGGAGGATGCTATTATTGGCTTAGGCATTCTGCCAGCAATTCCTCTTCTTCTCCTCTTGCACCAGCATGGGCACATACTTTACGGGATATGTCACAAAACTTATATACTTTTACCTCAGCACCATATGTGATGTATCACAAAATATTCGCCCAAATATTTAGAATACTGGGACACATTCTTTCTACAAAAATCATCATTTCAGGAGGTGTTAGAGTTGAGTGCTGACGGTTTCTTGAAAAAGTATCTTCCAACAATTGTGCTATTGTCTGCTATCGTAATATTCATGGTTGTAACATTTTTGTCCGGTAACTGGGTGCAGAAGGGAGCGCCTCAGATCACACTATTTGATGGAATTCTGCTGATTTTTGTTGGACTGGCTGCTGGATTGCTTGGAGGGCTTATTGGCACTGGAGGATGTAGTGTCATGCTTCCTATTCTACACTTTTGGCTTGGGTATCCGGCTCCACTTGCTATAGGGACAACGTTGTTTGCTGTAATTTTTACAACACTTTCTGGAGCCTATGGACATCTTGTTAGAAAGAATCTTGACAGGAGTGCAACCTTATGGATTGGTGGGGTTGGAACTTTAGGCGTCCTTGTTGGCTCATGGCTTTTCACGATACTTGTTGAACATGTAAGTGTATTGAATCTTATACTTGGTGTAGTATTTCTTTGGCCATCTTATAGGATGATAGTTGAGGGTGCAGGTATTGCTAAACCTAAAGCTGTTAAGCAGGAGGAGAAAAATATTCCAGGGTCAAGGATGTGGATGGGTGTTTTCGGGTTTATAATTGGTATATTGACAGGTATCGTTGGTTTAGGTGGTGGATACGCTCTTGTTCCTGGACTGATATACTTGTTTGGTGCACCAGTTTATGTTACAATGGGAACTTCTTTGGCTTCAATGATCCCGTTAGCTGTTGTAGGTGGAGGGATTAAAGTGGCTCAAGGGTACGTTGCCTTGGGTGCTGGGCTTATACTTGCAGCTGGAACTGTTGTAGGCGCACAGGTTGGTGCTGCAATAATAAAGAAGTTTAAGCCCAATATCCTGAAACTGATATTTGGAATATACTTCCTTTACGTTGCACTCAAATTTATAACAGGGTATTTTGGCATCATGATATGGTGAAATTTTATGACAGATTTAGAGGCGATAAAGCATTTCCAGGACATTCAGAAGAAAGTTAAAGAAAACTTGGGCAGGGTGAGGCATAAGATTGCGGTGATAAGCGGTAAGGGAGGAGTTGGAAAAACCACCTTCACAGTCAACCTCGCGGTATCTCTTGCAATGAATGGACATGAGGAAAGAGTTGGAATATTGGACGCTGACTTCCATGGGCCAAGCGTGCCGAAAATGCTTGGGTTAAGGGGGCATAAGCTTGAGGCAATACCGGCTGGATTAATAGTCCCGGTGGTCGGACCCCTTGGCATAAGGGTTGTTTCAACAGACTTCATCCTGCCAGATGATGATACTCCGGTTATATGGCGTGGGCCTCTTAAGATGAATGCAATAAGAGACTTTCTCTCAGAAATAGCCTGGGGTGAGCTCGACTTTCTTCTCATAGACCTTCCTCCAGGTACAGGCGACGAGCCGCTGAGCGTAGCCCAGCTTCTGCCGGACATTGATGGTGTAGTCGTCCTAACAATACCTTCCCAAGTTTCCCAGCTTGTTGTCAGAAAGTCTGTTAGCTTTGCTAGAAGGTTGAATATGCCGATCATAGGAGTTGTGGAGAACATGAGCGGCTTCATATGCCCAAACTGTGGCTCGAAATTTGATATCTTCCAGTCTGGTGGAGGCAGGAGGATAGCTGAGGAGCTTAAAGTGCCGTTTCTCGGAAGCGTGCCACTGGATCCTAGGATTAGTGAGGATTCAGATAATGGTAAACCTTTCATACTAGAGCACAGCGATTCCCCGGCTGCAAAGGCTTTCATGGATATAGTGGAGAAGGTCGAGGGGTTTCTTGGAGAAGGAGCTCAAAACGTGAGTTTGGAGGGGGTTGAGCAGGTTGGCTAAACTGGTTATCCCGATAGTCGAAGACAAGGGATTAGATTCTAGGATAGCGGAACACTTTGGGAGGGCACCATACTTTGCCGTAATAGAATTGAATGAAAGAGGTGAGGTGGTGGAGTTTAAGGCAGTATCCAATGTCGGAGAACACTTTAGAGGACCAGGTTACACACATGATAACATAATGCAGCTGAAGCCTGATGTGATAATAGTTTACGGGATGGGGCCTAGAGGGTTAAGCTCGTTCCAAAGTAGGGGGGTAGCTGTCTTCAAGGCTGAAGGGGAGACCGTGAAAGAGGTGATTTTAGCGTACTCTAGAGGGGAGCTTAGGGAGCTTACTGAAGGCTGCGCTAAAGCTCACCATCGATAATATGGGATATATCACAAAATATAAATATTTGGCACGCTAAGCTAAAGTGGAGGTGGAATGTGAATGTATTGGCGAAGAGGATGGTGCCCTAAACACCCTTGGCCTCCAGCTTGGGCAAGACCGTATCCAACATACTTCAGTGAAGAGGATGAGATAAGATACCTTGAGGAGTGGAAGAAGGAGCTGGAAAGGGAGATTGAAGAGATTTCAAGGAGGATAGAGGAGCTTAAAAGGGTTAAGGAGAAGAGAGAGTAGTTTTCGAGTAGCAACCTCTTTTTCCTTTTTTATAGTCCTATGAAAAGCCTTATCATGTATGCTACAAGTAATGCTATAACACTTGCAAGGGCACTTTTCATCCAAGAGGCGCCTGAGAGAATACGGCACGCTAGAGTGCATAGTAGTGTAGCCCAAGCTAGTATGATGATCTGCACGTAGTTTGCTATCATCGAAAAGAGTTGCGTCTGCTCGTTCAATTTAGCCGCTGCAGCAGCCTTCTCTGACACTGATCCGCCTAAGTATTCTAGGGTGTAGTACAGGTTGTCTAATGTTTGGGTTGCGAGGAAAGAGTTTATCATGTTCTGGACAAAGAATGTGACCAGTATTAGGCCTACGCATACAGCTAATGGTTTCCAAGAAATTTTTCCTCCGAACGCGTTGAGGAAGACGAATACTATTCCAGCTATTATGAACAGTTGTATGAGGTACTGGAAGATTCCGAAGACGGATATTATTGAAATGTATCCTGTAGGGTCCTTGCTTATCTGGTTTTCGAAAAGGCCTCTGAAGTATATTCCATCCACCAAAACTTTTATGTTAGCTTTTTCAGGCCAATTGAAGGCGAAAGCTAATCCTGTTATAGTGTGCCAGTCACCGCCATGGTTTTCCCATAGGCTGTCTGAAAGAGGTATCGTGAAATTGTTCCATAGTCCAGTACTAGATTTTAGAATCTTTTCTGTCAGGTTATAGTATAGGTATTTTGATGTGTCTCCAGAGTAAAGGTATACTGATGCAGTTGTAGGCAAAGTTTCTGGGTTAACAAATTTTATTTTAAAGGAGAGTGAGTTGAATGCTTGCTTACTGCAGTTTACTGGGCCGAAGTCAGAAAGTTTTACAAAAATGCTTGAGCTTTCGTTTGCATAAAATTTTATACTCCTATCACCATAGTAGCTTCCATTCACATGGTCACTGTAGTCTAATGAGATGTTCACGTTAGGCGAGGAGGACCAATATGTAATGTTTTCTGTCCAAACATCAAACTGTCCAGCCAGAAGGTCAACTTTAGGAAACGTTTCTTCAACATAGCTTTTTGATAGCACAATGTATCCGAAAAGTGTGCTCGATACTACAAAAAGTACGAGGACTATTATGGCCGCAATATAACGTGGTTCTTCAGCAACCTCCCTAAAAACCTTGTAAGGAGAATACAGTACTTTAATGAACTGGAGATAAAATGGTGTAAGTTTCACCTTTTCAGCTGAAACACTATTCTGCTCATTTTCCAAGAAGAATCATGTCCCCCAAAAGGTTTCGAATCAAATCGAACATCATCGCCAACTTTTATAGCACAATATTTAAACTTATTGTATAAGATTATGCGAAAGCTATTTATAGAATTCGTTCTTACAAAATTCTCTTAAAAGGGTTGTGGCATAGCATCCCTTTTCAAGCCAAAAATAGAATCTTATCGCATTAGAGCCTACATTAGAAAAGTTTAGGTCCCTATAGTTGAGGTTAACCTTTCTAAGAGAACCCTTAACTTTTAAACCTAAACCTCTATCCTTAAACATTCCAAGTTCAAGGTTCTCGAATTCGATAACATCCTTAACAATTTTTCCAGCCTCCCCTCCAGGAAGCTTTGACTTAAATCCTAGAATTGGAAATGCTGGAGAACCTCCTTTAACAAAGTCTCCTTCAACAAGCCTATTTAGTGGGAGACCTCTAGCAATCCTCTCTGAAACCATTAGGTTGAATAGGTAGCTTTGGTATGCGTTGACATAAAATTTTAGAAGATTCCTTCCAAGAGACCTAATAATCTTTTGAGGGGGAAAATTTTTTAACATCATGTTTAGAACCCTTTTCTCAATCCAAAGTTTTCTGGGCATCATATTGTAAGCTTCTTTGATAAGACCTTCTCTTGCAAGAGTTCTACACTCCTTAGCCTTATCTGATTCGTCAGGATACACTTTGTACACGAGCTCTTCAAAGAACATTTCGTATTCTTTGTTTATAAGATGTTTTCCTAGTAAATGAGTGTTAAATCTGCGTGTTCCAAACCTCTGATATCCAAAATAGTTTGGACAGCCTAAAATATTTAGTTCGCTTAAAGTTGATTCAATAAGCTTTATGCTTGAGTTTTTGCAGTCTCTTAAAATGATTTCAAAATGGTTTCCCTTCAGCATACCCAACCTAATCTTCCTTGAAGCCGTGTATGCTTCTATAACCCTAATCTTTCCTTCAACATCAAATTTTCTAACATCAATATCGTCTTTAAAGGGTATGGAAAACTTTTGTACAGCTAAAGCCCTAGAATCCTTTATTCCAGCGAAGCCTATAAACTTCCTGTCTAAGCCCAAAATTTTTGAAATATGTCTTATAACGTAGTCGGTTGTAACACCCCTCTTTTCGATAACGAGAACAAGATGTTCGCCTCTAGAATCTAATGGGATTTCAGAGTCCTCGACAACCCTAAAATCTTCGACATCACCTCTTATTTTGCCGCCAACACCTTCAGTTGAAGTAATATAGTATAGTATGCCTAAACGTTTTTCAAGCTCAATGTTTGTAGGAAGCATGTATCCAACATTTCGTAAGCGGATAAAATGGTTATTAAAAGTTGTTCTGGGAAAAAATATTTTAGGGCTAAAAAATTTTGTGAATTAATAAATTTTCTGCTATGTTACAAGATAGTCTTCTAGCACATCCTTTTTCAGGTTAACACCAAGACCTGGACCAGATGGTACAATAATCTTTCCATCTTCAACCTTTATAGGCCTAACTAGAATTTTATCGCGCCTTCGCAAACAGTTTCAAAATAAATAACTTTTTATAGGTGTTTGTCATATAATATTTTATGCCTGAAAAATTATATACCTTGAAAGAGGCCTGTTTGCTCCTTGGCCTTCACCCAAGGACTATTCAGAAGTGGGATAAGCAAGGCAAAATCAGGGTTGTGAGGACACCTGGCGGTCGCAGGAGGATACCTGAGTCAGAAATCAGGAGGTTACAGGGAGAGAAAGGTATACGAAGCATTATTGGATATGCAAGAGTTTCTTCTAATACGCAGAAAGATGACTTGGAGAGGCAGGTTGAATATTTGAGACAGAGCGGTGTACAAGAAGTGATTACCGACATAGGCTCAGGCTTGAATGAGAAGAGAAAGGGCTTCTTGAGGCTTCTCGACCGGGTACTACACAACGAAGTGGATAAAGTAGTTATATTGTATGAAGATAGGCTTACAAGGTTTGGTTTTGACACATTGAAAAAAGTGTTTGAAGCACATGGAACAACAATCGAAGTGCTAAACCAGACAGATGTAAAACCACCGCAACAAGAACTTGTCGAAGACCTGATCACGATAATATCTCACTTTTCTGGTAAACTGTACGGAATGAGAAGCCATAAGCAAAAGGAGGTTGTGAAGCGTGCTAAAGAGCTATTCGCTCAAGCATGAGCTCGGAGATGAGCTCTTGCCGCTCCTCAAAGCGTACAGAGATGCTGTGAACCGAACGCTCGAAGCGCTTTGGAATAACATAGAGTGGGAAAAAAGGAAGATTAATGGAAAGAAGCAGTGGAGGCTCTTACCAAAGTACAAGGTTGACATCCACAGCAAAGAGTACAAGAAGAAGCTCAGGGACAGCCTGCTTGAGGATTGGCCTTACGCAGCCCACTGGGTTGACTCAGCCATAAAGACAGCATACTCAATATTCAAATCATGGAGAAAGAACTACGTTAAAGGAGAAAGAAAAAGGAAGAAGCCTACAGCAAGAAGGCTTTTTGCAAGGGTGAAGCAAACGCTCGTCAAGCTTGAAGGTGAAAGGCTTAGGTTAACAATTAAACCTGGCGAATATTTGTACCTTGACCTCTCTAAAAGGTACTTTCATCTACCTAAGGAGGTGTCTTCAGCGGGCCTTGGTGAACCAATAATAACGCTTGAAAAGGCGCACCTACCAGTGCACTACAAGGATGAGAACCAAGGCGAAAAGCCAAGTGTGGCGTGGGATTTCAACATGCTTTCCCTGGATGGCTACTCACCAGAGACAGGGTGGGTTAGGATAGACACATCGAAGCTAGCATCGGTGCACATTTCATCCTTTGAAAAAAGAAGAAGCGTCCAGAGGAAGGCTTCAAAGTCAAAGAAGGCGAAGAAGATACTTGCTAAGTACTCGAAAAGGGAGAGGAACCGTGCTAGAAAGCATCAGCTAGAAATTGCTCACGTAATCCAGTCTGTTGCGGGAGTCGTGGACCTAGAGGAGCTCTCAAAGCAGGGCATGTACACGCGTTCCCGCGTTTGGAATAGGATGATTTCGAGGAGCGACTGGCGGAGCATCGCAAGGATACTAACGGAAAGGATGGGTGAAGATAAAGTTAAGGAGCTCGACCCCTACGGCTCATCATCATACTGCTCCAGGTGTGGGTGGGAGAACAAAGACCTGAATGGAGCAGTTTTTGAGTGTAATAGGTGCGGGCTCCGAATAGACAGGCAACTAAACGCTGCAATAAACCTATACATGCGCCTCAAGTTCGGTTACACAATAAAGTGGGAGGACGGGAAGAAGCGCGTTGAACTGAGGATGGAGGGCGCTTCCCAGAGGGATTGGTGGGATCATGTAGTGCTACCTTCCCTACTGGGTGGGTGCGTCCTGACAGGGGCGGAACGGAAGACTCCCAATGAACTCGTGAGGGAGTTGCATGAAGTTGTGAAGCCCAAGCTCTACGCGTACGATAGGTATGCTGATGCGTACCTACGTACGCCTACGTAGAGCGAAACCCATTCAACATCGCCAAGCTGATATTCTAGAAGGAGAAGGTTTGGAATGCTTGCACAAACTTGTACACTTGCAATCGTAGCTATTGGGCCAACCATATTATGTGGGGCGACTGGAATATAGTAGGTTTCAGCCATAGAGGCTATCTTTTTGAGCTCGAGAACTCCTCCAGTCCTCGCTACATCGGGCATAATTATCCTTGCAGCCCTCAGCTCGAAAAGTTCACGAAATTCCCATCTTGTGTTCAAAAGTTCGCCAGTGCATATTGGAACACTCGTGCTTTTGCTTACAAACGACATTGCCTCCAAATTGTTTTGTGGAACAGGGTCTTCGATCCACATAAGGTTATAGGGTTCAAGTCTTTTTGCAAGATGTATTGCAGTGTTTGTGTCGAATGCGCCGTGACAGTCTATTGCAAGCTGAACCTCGTCTCCAACAGCATTTCTTACTGCTTCAACCATTCTAACTGTATGCTTTAAATCCTCTGATGATAAGGTTCTATTAACACTTTTACCAGAGGATATTGGCTCGTCAACGTCCATCTTAAGAGCCTTAAAGCCGCTCCTGACAGCCGCCAAAGCCTTTTCAGCATATTCTTCTTCAACATACTTTGCACCTCTAAAGAAGCCGTCAACATAAACCTGCACTTCACTCCTACACTTTCCACCCAAAAGATTGTATATTGGAGTGTTAAGATATTTTCCAAAAATGTCCATTAGAGCGATTTCTATACCGCTTACTGCTGGCAGGGAGAAGCCTTCTCTAAAAAGGTCTTGCCAAATAAGTTCAACTTCAAGCGGGTCTCTTCCAATAATCTTTTTTCCGACGACTTCTAGACTTTCCCTAACACCGGTAGACCTTTGACACTCTCCACGGCTGAAGCCGGGAGATTCTCGCTTCTAGGGTGGTCATTGGTTGGTTGTTCATCGCCCTTTTAGGCTCCCACCTCATTCCATTCCACCTTAGAAGCTTGGGGTGTGCCACCACCCCGTTAACGCCGCCTCCGTGGAGGTGGCCTATGTTTAGAGCCCCTACGGCATCCCTATTCGCCTCCAATCCGCAAGAGAGGCATTTGAAGAGCCTTCCTCTTGTCATTATTTCCTCAGAACGGCAGAGTGGGCATCTGCTTGACGTCCTATATTCGCTTACTTCAGCGACTTCTATGCCGTACTCTTCGGCTTTTTCCTTAAACCTTCTGACTATGTAGTTGAAGTTCCAGAAGTTGTTTATCATGGCATTTGCTTTACAGTTGTGGCTGTTGTCTCTTATGCCCTTCAATTTTCCGAGAACTATTTTTGAAATTTTAAGGTGATGGGCGTCTTCAATTATGGTCTTTATCATGGTGTTCGCTGCATGCTTGAACCTTCTCTGCCTTATCCTGTACAGTCTTCTGAGCTTCTTGGACGTTTTAACCTTGTTGATTTTGGCCAGCCTGCTCTGCTCTTTTGCTATCTTTCTTGTCCAGTACCACCAGTCCGATAGGATGCTTTTGCCTGAGAATGCTATAGGTTGTTTTAGGCCTTCAAACCATATTGTGGCGAGGTTTACTACGCCTAGGTCTATGTATAGGGGCTTATAGTCTCCTCTTATGGGAGGTTTCTCGACTTTAACGTTCATGAAGCCCCTCCACATTTTATCGACTTCATCGTATACTATTTCAAGCCTTCCAGGTTTGCCTTTCCACTCCAGCATACCCCTATACTTTAGCTTGAGCCCCTTTGGAAGGTATATGTGTTCATCGTCGATTTCATAGCAGTCGTTCCTGATTACTATTCTTAGTTCTCTTTTGCCGTACTTTTTCCAGTATCTGGGCATTGAGACTCTTGTTATGTGTTTTGGAAGTTTTCCTTTTGCCTCTAGCCTTTTTAGGGCTAGGAAGCTTTTCCAGGCTTCGTTGTTCTTGTTTATGATCTGCTGTGCTGTCGCCGAACCAACAAGTGGAGCATATTTCTTGTAGAGGTGTTTAGGGTACCATTTAATAGGCTTGTAGTGTATGTATGCTTGTCTGCGTTCGAAGTTCACTTCATTATATAGTCTTGCGCAGTCGTCTGCGAGCTTCCAGAGTTCAGGGTTATCTTCTATCGTGAAGGTGTTCGTCCTGTCCATTTCAGAAACCTTCTGAGCCCCAGCATACACTCCAATAGCATCCCCGTGCACTAGATAAGGTGGTACTGGATCAGGTTGCTCCTCGAACTCTAACAAGCTTTCCACAAGCGTATGTAGCTTGGCCCCAAAATTTAAGGTTTATCGACAATTCATCCCACGGTTAAAACCGTAGGCTTTCTTGTCGATTTTATGTAACTGGTTACCTAGGTAAAGACTTCTCATAGAGTTCTTGTGCAAGTAGACTTCTAAAGCTTATAAAGAAATAAGGGTTCAAGAATAAAGGTGACGCTAAAATGGTTTCACACAGAAAGTGCGTGAGAATATCATG
>Ga0080004_1076005_pt1 | contig 102264 bp, 94 predicted proteins | sample WasSprMetagenome_FD_69207 | JGI IMG/M metagenome (GOLD analysis project Ga0080004, IMG submission 69207) | Sulfidic aquatic microbial communities from Washburn Spring, Yellowstone National Park, USA - WS (SPADES assembly) (version 2) | ecosystem: Environmental > Aquatic > Thermal springs > Hot...
GCAGTATCTCCCATACATGCGTCTTGCTTATCCTTATCCCAAGCTCCTCGGTCAGATGCCTTGCCAGGAGCCTTATGCTCCATTCGTTCCTCAGATAGCCGAAGGCCCTAGGGCTTTTAAGTTAAGTCCGAATATTTGTGTCGTTTATTACGGTTCCTTAGGTATCCTCTGGCACCTCCAACCTTAGGAATTAATACGGGTGCATCGCATATGCTCTACCGTAGAATACATGGCTAATAAACGACATCAATTCTCGGACTTAACTTAAGGGCAGCCTCCGCTATGGTCTTCTTCTGATCCTCTGTTATTCGCGGCTTTCTTCCGGAGCGAGGCTTACGCCTCAAGCCTTCTATGCCCCCAGACCTGTAAGCCTCTATCCAGCGATCGACACTCCTCCTTGTCACGCCCAGCGTACCGGCGATGGCATGGCTCGGCGTTCCCTTAGCCCTAAGGATGATGGCTAAGGATCGCCTGTACTCCCCCTTATCGCCTTCAGCCATGAGCCTCCTTAGCCCTTCCTCCTCGGCCTCAGAGATCGCCAACGCTACAGGGCGTCTCATAACCAAAGAATAGGCGATCGGCCTAATAAAAGGACATGAGCATTCGGACTTAACTTAGGATATTCATCGCTCCCTTGTTCGCTGCCCTTTTAGGCTTCCTTAAAAGGTTTAAATATTCTGTTCAAAATTCATGAATCAGATCATTGATGGAGTCTTTGAAGAAGGAGTTCCTTGGGCTTCTGGATAGGGATGTTGAGTTTCGCTATGCCGTTGCTAGCTACCTTGGGCTATCTGAGATTTTGAAGAAGCTAGATGGATTGTTTGAGGAGCTGAGAAAGATCTGGAAGGAGATAAACAAGCTATGGGAAGGCCAGAACAAGCTATGGGAGAACCAGAACAAGCTATGGGAAGAGGTTAGAAGCCTAAGAGAAGGCCAGAACAAGCTATGGGAAGAGGTTAGAAGCCTAAGAGAAGGCCAGAACAAGCTATGGGAAGAGGTTAGAAGCCTAAGAGAAGGCCAGAACAAGCTATGGGAGGGCCAGGCTAGGATTGAGCGGAGGATAGACTCCCTTGAAAGGACTACAGCTTCCCTTGAAAGCGCTATGATAAGCGGCTTCGGTGAGCTGAGCAAGTTCGCCGGATTAACGTTTGAGGAATTTGTTAGGAAGTTTTTGACTGCCGGCCTGAGGAGGTCTGGTGAAATACCGGAGCAGGCTGAGATTGTTAGAGGAACCGTTTGCGGTGAGGAGATAAATCTTTTTCTAGAGGAACCTTTGATCGTCGGAGAGGTGACGAGTTACGCCGATTCTGCTCACGAGATTTTGAAGTTGCTTAGAAAAGCTGAGGTTGCTAGGGCTAGCTATGCTAGGGAGCCAAGAAAAATTCTAGTAATACTCACGGCGAAAAAGGAGACTGCCGATGAGATTAGGAAGTTGGCTAAGGAGAATAATGTGAAACTCATAATCGGGAAGGAAGTTGACTGAGAAGGGTCGAAAAATCTCCATCTCCTATTCCCCATAAGAAAGCTCATAGGGCTCCATCAAGACTATGCAAAAAATGCCTTTAGAGTTTTGAGATGAGTTCTGATATTTTGCTTTGGCTTTTTCCTTTAGTGGGCATGAAGTTGCCTTTCATCTAACCGTAGGCCTCCAGCCTTTCCCTACGAATGGAAAAATCATGCCTGAGAGGACAACCATCTGCATCATCATTCTCATCCTCTACCATGCCTTTCAGCAAATCGATGCGTAGCGAGGCAATGGAAGCCTCCAGCTTATTCTGCCAATACTACACAAGCGTTAGTAAACAGAATATGGAAAAGAATGGCAGATCGTATGGGAGAGAGGGCTGAGACAAGGATCCTAAAGATTTATGGGAATAATCGTCGGCTTTGGCTTCTCGTTCCAGTCGGTCCTATGCTTCTCTAGGAGGCTCAGGACATCCTTCAGGCACCTTATATTCCTGAAAACCATTGCGAAGATCTCAACAGCCCTCTCAGGATTCTTTTCAATAAGCCTTCTGAGGATGAAGGAGGGAATGAAGCCCTTCTCATAGACCAAGGCCCTCACAAGATCCTTATAGCCTGGAACCCTCCTAAAGTCTCCTTGGAAGAGCACCTTCACTTTTCCATATTCTGGAAGGATGCATATCCCCCCAACCTCATCGAAGACGACTCCAACATCCTTGGCATCGAGGAACTCCCTAGGAAGCTTCACCTTCGGTATCTCCGGGGCTTTCCTCCGCCCTTTTTCCATGTACAATTGGGAAGGGCTCTTTCCCTTTCCAGGGACCTTCCTCTCCTGGCTAAACCATCTTAGGAAATCGTTCAGGGCTTTTTCGGCTATCCTGGCATTTCGAAAGATGGGATCCGAAGAGCCGAAGAATTCCTTGGCAGCTTCGCAAAAATCCCTCTGGACCTCTATCGCTTTTTCAATATACCTGCCCGAATAATAATCCTTTATCGATCTGATTAAGGCGGCATGCTCCCTATTCGAAGGATCCAATACCCTTATGATCCCTGGAAAGACATAGTGGTCGCCCCGGGGAAATATGGTAGCCGAGACCACATGCCCAACCTTCAGCTTCTCTAGGGCCGTCCTTTCCTTAACGAAGTATTCCTTCCCGTCTTGTAGGTTGATGAGAAGAACGCCCTCCGCCACCTTCTCCTTAACCTCGAAGAAACCCTCGATGCCCTTAATTTGGGATTTCAATAGCCTTTCCTCGATTTCAGCCAAAGGGCTCTGGGCATAAATCCTATCGGGCGTAAACCTCCTGTCGTAAAAGTTGAGGTTTAAAAGCCTCTTGATTTCCGTACTTCTGCTTCCGAAGCTTCTTTTGGAAACTCCGAAGAGGTTCTCAGTGCTTTTCACGCGCCCTTCCTTGAAGACCATCCAGCAATAGGTATGGTAGACGCTGGCTGCCCAGACTTCGGGACTTCCCCTTATCCTCAACTTCCTTGCAACGGCCTTCCATAGCTTGATGCAAGCCTCTTTCTCATCCTCCTCAGAATCTTCCATCTTCTCCCTGAGGATCTCCTCTACCCTTCGAATTATATCCGTCTCCCTTTTTTCCATAGCTCCAATTTAAAACACGAAATGGAAACTCTTAAAGCTGTTCCCTCTTTTCATGGCTGAGTAAGGAAGAGGGCATGGGCTCCTTCAGCCTTAAGGAAGCCATCATTAGACAGACAGAAAGAAAGAAAAGATCGTAAAACCCATAGCAAAAATAGGAGAAAACAAAAATAGCCCATGAAGCTTCAATACTATTCTCGAAATGTTAAAATGAAGGAACTTTGAGATGGGGATTATTATGATAGAAGGTCCTAGATCAGCCAGGATGGAGGAATTCGATGAGCTCATCGCCATGATGACAAGGGCTTACGGAAAGCTCTCCATCGAATACTGGGCAAGTCACTACCCTCAGCTTTATCAGAAGGATGCCGAAAGGGTTTCGAACTTTCTCATCCTCAAGGAAGATGGAAGGATCGTCAGCCATGTGGGGCTCTTTCCCATGGAGCTTATCGTATACGGGCGGAGGCTGAAGGTCGGGGGCATCGGAGGCGTGGCTACGATCCAGGAGTGCAGGGGAAGAGGCTTCATGAGCCAGCTCCTGAACTTCGCCATAGCCAGGATGCGCAAGGAAGGCTTCCATCTTTCAGTTCTCTGGGGTGACCGCCAGCGATATGGAGCCTTTGGCTGGGAGCGTGGAGTCCTTGCCTGGGAATTCCTCGTTACGCACAGATCCCTCCTCCGTAGCGGGATCTCCAAAACCGAAGTATGGAAATACGAGGGCTCTGATGGGGACCTCAAAAGCATCATGAGGATGCACGAAGCCGAGCCTATAAGGGTCCTAAGGTCTCCGGAGACCTATCGTGCCCTTCTTGGAAAGGCTGGCATCGAGGTCTGGCTTTCCAAGGACGCCTACCTAGTCCTATGGGAGGGAAGGGGCTATGCCCCTGAATTCGGTGGCGATGGAGCCTCGATCCTATCCCTCATCCGGGGAGTCCTTGAGTCTAAGGACATGCCGGAGCTTCGCATAAGCCTTCCCCTCTGGGATGGGGGGCGCTTCAAGGACTTCTTCGACGCCAGCGCCAACTGGTCCCTAGTAACGACGGCCATGGTAAGGGTCATAAGCCTTTCCGAAACGCTGGGAGCCTTCGCTTCCGAGGCTGATGCCGAGGTTCTTAAGCCCCTCGAGGGCGAGGAGCTTGGTCTTCAGATCCTCGAAGATGGGGAGGCGGCAAGGCTCAGGGTTGAGGACGGAAGCCTTAGGGTATCGGAAGGTATGCCCAATCCCGAGGCCAAAGCCCCTATGCTCAGCCTTCCGAGGCTTGAGATGACAAGGCTCCTCTTCTGCTACCTGAAGCCGAGCCTAAGGCTCGGATTTCCTAAAGGCTGGGGAGGGCTTTTCGATCGCATGCTTCCCTTATGCCCCTACATATGGAGTCTCGATCATGTCTGATCTATGCCTCATGAATTTAGCTTTGGCGCATCCCGCAGCTGAAGCCTGGAGATTCTCGGTTTGCTGGGCTTTCGTAGCCTTTATCCTCGTGAAAGTATGGGCTTTGCTATGGTCTATCCCTTCTCGATGGATGCCATAGGCAGATCTTCACAACCTTCGCCAGAGAAGCCGGTATAGTAGGGGATAAAATAGGCAACGATAAAGGTCTCCTTGAGGAAGCTAGGTTCCTATCCGAGATTCTGGATTTAGCCTTAGAGAAAAAAAATACATGTGCCAAGGAGGAAGGGCTAAGCCTGATGGACTGGGGGCTTAAGCAACTTCAGAAGTCATGATTATGGGCAAGGCATATTAAGCCAGGCTAAATTTATCAGTAGAGTAGGGCGGCGTATTCCTCCAGTTTTCCAGTAATTGGATTGACGCGTAGTTGCATCACTTCGAGCGTTATCACTCCTAATAGAACTCTATCGATATGTCTGCTCAGAAGAACAGGCATTATTCTCCTCTTACCGTTAATCTCTAGAAGGGCATGTGTTAAGTCTAGTTCATCATAACCTTTAGCTGTGGAGACCCTCACTTTCTCACCAGCAAGTGTAAGGTTGAGCTCTTTAACAATGCTCTCAGGGATTACGGTAAATGTAGCTCCAGTATCGACGAGAGCCTTAACTTTGATAAGCTTCTCCCCCTCCAGGTTTCCAATTCCCAGCTCGACTTCTATGTGGCCCATCGTTCATTCCTTAAAACTTAAGGTTCGTCAACAGTTTCTAAATAGTTAGCTTTATATATCCTTTTCATCATCAACCTAACGCCCTCCCCGGTGTATATTTAGTACAGCATAGATGGAATGAGGGACGCCTTTGCTCTAGAAAGCCACCTAGAGGCTTCAGAAGAATTGAAAGAGAGGCTCATAAAGAAATCATCTATCCGACAAAGGATCTGTTTCATCAATCTAGTCTTAGACTATGGTATGTAGAACTGAGGTTTGGAAGGTTGGGTCTGAAGGATTCCCTTTTAATCTTGGAGAGGTAGACGTTATGCTTGGATCCTTCGATTCCTAATACACTGTTTATGGCTTCATTCTTGAGACTATGTAGGTTAGGTTAGCCTAGATTAGGCTGGATTTAGACTTGACTAAACTAGGCTCGACTAGCGCTTCCTTATCCTTAATATGCCTCTGCGAGAAGATTTCAAGGCGTAGCGATCGGTGTAGATAGTATGGTGGAGGTCCGGCTAAGGGATATTACAAAGCGCTTCGGAGAAACCGTGGCCGTGGATCATGTAGACTTGGACATCAAGGATGCAGAATTTTTCACGCTCCTAGGACCTTCAGGCTGCGGAAAAACGACAATCCTTCGAATCATAGCCGGCTTCATAAAGCCCGACCATGGCATCGTCTACTTCGGAGATAAGGATATTACCCATATGCCCCCCTATGAGCGCAACACAGGGATGGTCTTCCAAACCTACGCCCTTTGGCCCCATATGAGCGTCTACGAAAACGTCGCCTATGGGCTAAAATTGAGGAAGCTTCCCAAGAAGCAGGTAGACCGTAGGGTAAAGGAAGCCCTAAGCCTTGTAGGGCTCAGTGGAGTGGAGGGGCGATGGCCATCGGAGCTGAGTGGAGGCCAGCAGCAGCGCGTAGCCCTGGCGAGGGCCCTCGTCATCGAGCCCCAGGTCCTTCTCCTGGACGAACCCCTGAGCAACCTGGATGCAAAGCTGAGGGTTCAAACGAGGACGGAGATAAGGAGGCTTCAAAAAAGGCTTGGCATTACGACCATATACGTCACCCATGATCAGGAGGAAGCCCTATCCATATCCGATCGCATAGCCGTCATGAATAAGGGAAGGGTCCAGCAGGTTGGGAGCCCTAGGGAAGTCTACGAAAGCCCAGCAAACTTCTTCGTCACGGATTTTATAGGGGTCGTGAACTTCTTCAGGGGAAAGCTGAAGGAATTCGATCCTAAGGAAAAGAAGGCGGCCGTGGAACTGAAGGATGGTACCTTGATGCTTCTTCAGGATGGAGTAGAGACGAAAGTAGCCGACATCCTTTTGGCAGTTAGACCCGAAGCCATCCGGATTTCGTCTCCTATGATGGATAAAAGGAGCCTTCCCAACACCTACTTAGGCAGCGTTAAGGCTGTATCATACCTTGGGAATGCGATACGCTATGAAATCGAGTTTGAGGGGGCGGAGGGAGGGATCCTAAAGGTAGATGTCCATAACCCCCAGGGTAAACCCCTTTTCCAAGAGGGGGATCGAATCCTTGTGGAAATTCCGCCGGAAAGCGTGAGGGTTGTCCGGGGTTTCTAAGGTTTCTAAGCTTGTAGAACGATTGGAGCAAAGCCTAGCTGAAGCCGAATTGAATCGAATATTGTATTGTCTTGTATTGTAGCATTTCATGCCATGGAATGCTGGAATGAAAGGAAAGCCCATGGAATGGGCTTAAGCTTTACGATTCTTTTCATGGATCCATTCCATACGTTTCTTAGGCTCCAAAGGCAACTGCCGACCTTGTACCCATGAGCTTGCTGACAATGCCCATACCGATGGCTATGATGACGATTAGGACAACTCCTATGGCTGCAGCCTGACCAAAGATCCCCGTTTGGGAATATATCATAATCCCAACCGTCATGGGCTCCCATCCTTTACCAGGTAGGCTCAGAAGCCATGATGTGGAAAGCTCCGTAGCTGAGTTTACGAAGGCAAGGATCCCTCCGGAGATCAGACCGTTGGAAATGAGGGGTAGGGTAATCCTTAAAAAGGTCTTGAGCCTTCCGGCACCTAGGTTCATGGAAGCCTCCTCTAGGGATACATGTACCTGCTGCAAGGCAGCGAAGGATGCCCTGACGGTGTAGGGAAGCCTCCTCATGCTCAGGGCGATGGCTATGATCATCCATGACGAAAGAAGATCGAAGCCTGTGAAGGGAAGGGGATTCCTAAAGGCCCTCAAGTATCCCGTGGCGATTACTATTCCCGGAAGGGCAAAGGGAAGGACAACCAGGGCATCGAGGAAGTTTTTACCAAGGAAATTCCTCCTTACGAGGAAGTAGGCGATGAGGGCTCCCAGCGCCAGGTCGATAACGGTGGCTGTTATGGAGTACTGAAGGCTGTTCTTCAGGAAGAGGGGCGTGTCTATGAGGATGGCCTTAAAGTGGGAAAGGGTATATCCGGAAGGAAGGGGGGAGAGGCTCCATATGGTTCCAAAGGAGGCTATGATGATGCCCGCATGGGGCATAAGGGAAACCCCTATAACGGCAATGCAGATGGCATAGGCTAGAATCCTCTTAACTCCCCCCACATGCCTTGCGACGGCCTTTGGAGCAGCCCCGACGCCAAGGGTTGCATACTGTCTTAGGCTTACGTACTTTCTCATAGCCGCCAAAGCTAAGATCGAAAGGGAGACCATGATGACGCACATGACGATTCCGAGAAGGATGCGTTCCTCTTCCAGGATATCCCTGACATAGAAGAAGGCCTGGGGGGCCAAAAGATCGTATTGCCCTATGATCATAGGAGTTCCCAGATCCGAGAGGGTCCAGAGGAAGACGAGAAGAACTCCGGCGGCGAAGCCAGGCATGATCAGGGGAAAGATAATCGTCCTGAAGAGGCGGAAGCCCTTGGCGCCTAGGTTTTGCGCCGCCTCCTCCATGGAAGGATCTATTCTACTCAGGGAGGTCATGACGTTCAGCATAACTAGGGGAAACAGGTGCAGCGTATCGATGAAGACAAGACCATGAAGCCCATAGATGAAGTTGATAGGCTCCTTGATGAGGCCCATATCCATGAGGATGAGGTTAATCGTTCCATGCCTGCCGAAGAGGAACTTGAAGGCGAGGGCTCCAACGAAGGGCGGCATGATCAGGGGTAAAGTGGCTAGGGTGTAGAGTAGCCCTCTAAAGGAAAGGTCGTACCTTACGAGGATGTAAGCCATCGTCACGCCGATGATGGAAGATGTCAAAACGGTAGCCATGGATACCAGAAGGCTGTTCAAAAAGGATTGTATGAGATAGGAATTTTCGAAGAAGGCGAGGTAGTATTTGAGGGTGAAGCCCCCAGGGCTCATGAAGCTTTCGTAGAAAACCAAGGCGACGGGTAGAAGAATGAAGGTTCCTAAGGAAGCATATATGATGAGGAGCCCTAGGTTTAGAAGGATTCCCTCCGACCTATCAGCCATCTTCCTCCCTTCTTCAAGCCTTTTTCTTCGATTCATTACATTAGGTTTATTCTACTTCCATTTCAAGCCTAAGTTCAAAATAAAAGAAACCACTCTTAGCTTAGGATTTTATTGGCTTTTAGGGCCTCCCTTCACTTTGTGGGCGGCAGCAACTCTGGGAAGGGTGAAGAAAAAAGAAAGGAAAGAAAAAAGGAAAGGAAAGAAAGGAAAAGGAAAAAAGAATTTGGGTACTCTAGCCGCTTCTAGGCCTTCTTCCTTCTACCAAGGGCAAAGCCGATAATAAGACCTACGATGGCTAGCCCAATGGCAAGGCCCAGGTACTGGGTGGTCGTGGCTTCCAAGGACTTTACTTGATTCTGAAGGGCCTTTATCTGGTCCTGGAGGGCGGCTATCCTGGCTTCGTAGACCTTATCCCCAGCACCCTTCGCTATCGTTTCGGCCATGGTATAGTTTCCTGCATCGAAAGCCGCCTTCGCCCTGTTGATTTCGCTTATTCCAGCAGATACATCATATCCTTTGTTTCTGAGCTCGGCTATGTAGCCTTCCGCGCTTCGGATAACCTCCCAGGCGGATTTGAGGGCACTATGCTGCTTCTCAATCGTTTCCTCGTAGATCGTGTTCACATAGTTCCAGCGTTCGTTGGCGAGGGTTGCGTTGTAGCTGATCTGGTGGAGACCCGATATGTCTGGAAGGTACTCCGGTATGGGGACATCCTTTCTGATCGTAAAACGTGGGCTGGGAGACTTGGCACCCCTCTGCTCTATTCCCATACTGAGCTTCTGGCCCTCCTCGCTCAGCACGTAGTCTATGAATGCCTTGGCGATCTCGGGATGGGGAGCCCCTTTCAGAATGGCTATGGAGTCGGGGTTCATGAAGGAATAATCCTTCGGATAAACGAACTTCACCGGAAGCCCTGCGGCGGCAGACTCAAAGCCATAGTAGTCGATGACGAGCCCTATTCCATGCTCTCCCTGGTTAACGTCGAGGATGACTGTGTGGCTCTTATCCGTAAAAAGCCCGACATTTACGGCCATTCTCCTCAGGTATCCCCAGCCAGCTTCGGCACCCATGCCTTGGAGGATGATCTCAATTATCATATGGGTCGAGCCGGACCTTCTGGGCGTACACATGACGATGTGTCCTTTATAGATGGGGTTCAGAAGGTCCGTCCAGTTCTTGGGCTCAGGAAGGTTGTATCGCTTAAGATATTCGACATGGTAGGCGAATCCAAAGCCTGAGAGGGCATAGCCGGTCCAATAGCCATCGGGATCCTTCGCAGGTATGCCAAACCAGCTTTCGGGCACCTTATCCCAGTCCTTCGCTTTGTATGCCATAAGAAGCCCCTCCCTAGCCGCCTTCATGAAAAGCTCGACTCCTCCACCCCACCAAACATCGGCCTTGGGCTGCCCACCCCATTCCTTCGCTAACCTGTAGCAGTCTTCGCTGGAGTAGTAGCTGTAGCTGAGGGTAACGGATACGTTCAAGACTTCCCTTGCATAGGCTTCGAAGGCAGTTTTGAAGGCATCAAGGATGCCCTTAGCATGGGGCGATATGATGATGATCTCGTTTTCGTATGCCTGCGCCCTTATGGGAACGATGGCAGTAGGCAGAAGGAAGAAAGCCAAGAAGGAGGCAACCATCGATATGGCTAATACTTTCATTTTTTTCATACGGAATACATTCATTTTTCTTCACTTTTAAGTTTTTTCAAGGCATTCTCGATGCCAGTCCGCTTAAGGCTTGTCCATCCATCGCCGAACAGAATGGATTGGATAGGCTCCAAAAAATGGCATTATAATATCGGGCGTCTTCATAAGGTTGGATCAACACATTGGAGGCATATAAGGACCATTGGCTCATAGGAGAAGAGATCTTACCTAGACTATGATAATCTGAGCATCTACATAGTCTATGGGAAAGGGTGGAGAAAGTGTATAAATGGCATATAGCATGCAGTCAGAGCAAGTATTCATAATTAAAACTCAAAGTATCATTATTATATTCACCTTTACCATTATATTCACATTTACAAAGATTCTTTTTATTATCCTTCAAATCCCAATCATATCTAAAGAATGAATATTGTCTTTGTGGATAAGCTAGCCTGGGAAAAGTGAAGGAATTGTTTGAAGTTAATTTTTTATTATCCGATTGCGCATCCTTCCCCATGAACAGGCTCGATTGCCTTTTAGCCGCCTACCTTCACGAGGATCCGGCAGTCGTTCCCCAGAACATAGGCTTTGTGGACGAGGTAGCCCAAAGGAAGCTAGCCCCGGAGCTTTCGAGCATCCAAGATTGGCGTAAAAGGGTTCTAGCCGAGGCGAGGCTTCTGGACAACTTCTCCATAGGCTGCGGAAGCGGGGGAATAAGGGCAAGGGTCGTAAGGGCGCTTCCGGAGTACGATCTCATAGAGACGGAGCTTGGAATGCTGAGGAGGCGATATAGGCTTCGGGACCTCCATTACGCATCGTGGCGCCCTTCAGGCATCGATTCCAAGTTCGACATAAGGACCCTCCACGATTGGACAGAGATCGTAAAGTATCCTGTGGAGGCTGATAGGATCGAAGACCTGGAAGCCCTAGAATTCCCGGATCCTGAGGATCCTAGGCGCTATGAAGGCTTGGAAGAGAACGTACGATTCTTCGAAGGGCTTGGCTACATGACCGTAGGAAGCCTGAACGGCTTCTTCTCAGGTGTCTGGTATGAGATCATGCCCTTTAGGCTATGGCTCACCTCCCTCGTAAGGAATAGGAGCTTCGCCAGGAAGGCGGCGGCCCTCATGGGAGAGTTCAATCTGAAGGTTGCCAAGAACCTCCTGGAGCGAGGCATCCACTGCATCACTTGGGGGGACGATATGGGCTATAGGAAAGGCATGTTCTTCTCAAGGGAGGTTTACAAGGATGTCATATGGCCATGGCATAGGAGGGCTGCCGAGCTTGCCCATAGATACGGGGCCTTCGCAGAGATGCATGTGGATGGTAACATAAACGCCATCATGGACCTCATCGTCGATGCACGGATCGATGCTATTAACAATGTGGGACCTGGCGACAACATGGACCTGGCCGAGCTAAAGGAAAAGTATGGGGATAGGATTACGCTCCATGGAGGCCTGAGCCGCTTCTTAAGCCGCATGACTGGGGAGGAGCTGAGGAGCCATATCATGGACCGTCTATCGATAGGAAGTCCTGGAGGGGGCTTCATCCTTGGCTTGGAAGGTGGCATCCATTCGGACATGGAGCCCGGAACCTTCAGGCTTTTCCTCGATTGTAGCAGGAAGTACAGGAGGAATCGACCCTCCGAACGCTAAGTTCAGCTTAGTTCAGGTTTAGGTTAGGTTTAGAAGTCCTCCTCCAAGCCTTCCTCCCGAGAAAGCCAAAAGGTTAGGCATGAGCCCTGGGCTTTGGCTCCTTCAGGCGAAAGTAGGGCTTTAGTTAGTTTAATATGCTCCCTCTTGGAAGGAGCTTTTGAGGGATTCGTTTTGGTTTTGAGGGAGAATAGGCTTAGGAACCTTTTGAGAAAGGGGGAGCCCACGCTAGGGACCAGGGTCCTTATGGTATGGCCAGGCATTGTGGAAATCATAGGCTACACGGGTGTCTTCGACTACGTGGAATTCCTGAGCGAATACGGGCCCTACGATCTTCACGACTTCGACAACTTCGCCAGGGCTGCCGAGCCCTTCGGACTTTCAACCATGATAAAGATCGATCAGGAGCCTAGGATATACCTGGCTGAGAGGGCCATGGCGGCGGGCATTCAGAATGTCCTTTTCGCCGATATAAGGAGCGTGGAGGATGCCGAAATGGCCGTTAAGGCTGTGAGGGCTGAGCCCAAGGGGATAAATGGCATAAGGATCGGAAGGCAGTTGGGCTATGGAATGCTCTCGGGGGCTGACTTCGTGAAGATATGCGATGAGGCCGTCGTAGCCTTCATGATCGAGAAGAAATCCGCCGTGGAAAACCTGGAGGAAATCCTCTCGGTGAAAGGAGTCGATATGGTCCAGTTCGGGCCTTCGGACTATTCGATAAGCATAGGGCTTCCTGGCGAGACGAGGCATCCGAAGGTGAAGGAGGCTGAGCTAAAAACGATAAAGACGGCTTTGAAGATGGGAGTGGCTCCTAGGGCGGAGATCCAGAGCCCTAAAGAAGCGAAGGATTACATAGAGCTTGGAGTTCGGAATTTCAGCCTCCATACCGACATACGCATCCTCTACAACTGGCTTAAGGAGAATGGAAGCGAGCTCAAGAAGATCCTTTCCGGAATGTAAAAAAGAAAAGGTGAAGGGCGAGGAAACGGCAAGGAAAACCAAAGGAAAGCCCCAAGAACATAAGAATAGCGAAATATTTCCTTAAAACCTCAATTTCTAAAAGCAAAAGATGCTGTTCCCTCTTTTTTTCTCGCCGTTATCGGAAAAGCTGTGGAATAAAAAATAGAGCCTTTCTCCGAAGCCCTCAAAGAACTAGAGTTTCGTGGAATAGATGTTCGGTGAAAATCGAATGTAAAAGGCTAAATATGTTATTCGCGTTTTACGCATAAAAGGGAGGCGCTCTTAGTAAAGAAAATTAGGAAATGCTATGTTCTTTAAGCCATTCTACGGCTTCTTCTAAGCTTTGAAAGCCATACTTGATTTCCCTATGCTTCCGAACGATTTCTAGGACTTCCGGCTTTACCTCCTCAGCCTTCTTCTTACCCTTTATCAAATCAGCCATGAGGCGGCAGAGCTCTTCGATGGTCCCCTCATCGAAGCCCCTCCTCGTCACATCCTGAAACCCTAGGCGGATTCCTGAAGGGTTTTCCCTATCGTTCCTATCGTCGTATGGTAGAAGGTTCTTGTTTACGATAATATGGGCTTCCTCAAGGGTTTCAGCAACCTTCTTTCCCCCTCTCCATGCCCGGACATCCAAGACAACCTGATGGCTTTTCGTGAACCCCTTCTTCTCCCCAAGGACCTTCAGCCCCTCCTCACAGAGGATTTCTCCAGCCTTTTTGGCATTCCGGACCGTTTGTCTGGCAAGGGCTTCTCCAAAGGCCTTCATCTCTACAGCCGTTAAACCTAAGGCGGGAAGCCTTCCCGGATGGGTGTTCGAGGTAGCCATGGGGAAGATCGCCCTCATGATCTTTTTAGCTCCTTTAACCCTCGCCTCTATCCCTCCCTCAAGCCTTGCAAGGACGAGGCCTCCCTGAGGTCCTGCGAAGGTCTTGTGGGTTGAGGAAGTTACGAAGTCCACACCTTCGCCCAAGGGATCCTGAAACTCCCCTCCGGCTATGAGCCCGAGGACATGGGCAGCATCATAGACTGTGTAGGCGCCGACCTCCTTGGCCACCTCTACGAGTTCCTTGACTGGATGGGGAAAAAGGAAGAGGCTTCCCCCAAAGGTCACAATGCCCGGCTCCGTAGCCCTGATAATTGCTGCCGACTTATCAGGATCGATGTTCATCTCCTCCATGTTGAAGGCATGATGGATCGTTTCTAGGCCTATGACCATCCCAGCGAGGCCCGTGTAGTCATGGGATATATGGGCTCCGCATCCAAGGGGAGGAACAACCATCTTTCTGTTTCCCGAGGCCATCGATAGACCCTTGAAGGTGACAAGGTTGGCATGGGTTCCTGATATACATCGATGGTCAACCCAGTCGCATTGGAAAAGTTCCTTCAATAGATCCGCTGTCAAGTTCTCGATCTCCGTTATGTAGCGCTGTCCCTGATAATGTCTCGTAAGGACATGACCATGAAGGTCGTTCTCCCCTTCGCTGTACCGGCTTTCAAGGTCCTTACAAAAGGAGAGAAGGCTTGAAACGGCTGGGGATTTTAATCCTTCGCTCGCTATGAGATTCAGGCATTGGGAACTCCTGTAGGTTTCATGGAGCCTGCTGGCCTCAAGAAGGCGCAAGGCTAAATTGAAGAAGTGGGACTCCCCTTTCAAAGCTTCCACCTAAGCCAAGCTCCCGCATTCTATGGGATGCTATTTTAGCTTTACTAGCCGATAAATCTTGGCTAGCGACCTTTCCTTTACCTTTACCTTTACTTTATTTTTTATTCTTCTTTTTCTTTTTCTTTACTTTTCTTGCCCCCGGTTTCTTCCCCCTTCGATCCTATATGATCCTATCATAATCTATCTGATCCTATCCTAATCGATGCAATGCTATTGGTTCGATACGATGAACTACCGAGTTTCCTACTGAGTATGGATTTCTAGAATATCCCTATCCCTTACGATGTAGGAAGCCCCAACCCTTTCGCCCTGATATCTGGCATTAGGCCCCCAAAGACGGGCATAGGAGAACTTTTCATGAAGCTCGGTGTGGATGAGCCTTGCCACATCGACGACTGAGGCCCCAGCTCTAAGAATGAGCGGAACGGAGCTGGGGCAGCCCCCAGGCTTCTTCGTATAGACCCTCAAAAGTCCGAGGCTTTGGAAGAGCATCGGACCAAGGCGATCCAAGCCCCTTCCGTCTACACAAGAAACGGCTAGGATGGGAAGGGCGTTTTCTAGGGCTTTTCTGAGCTCTTCCAAGCCCTTTTCAGCCCCCGGAAGATCCATTTTATTCGCCACAACCAAGGTGGGCTTATAAACGATGTTTCCGAAAAGAGAGTTCTCCACATCATCAAGGGTGATGGTTCCTTGAAGGCGCACAATGGCAGAATGGATTCCAAATTCCTTCAAGAGCGCTATCACTTCATCAGGTCTACAGCCTTGAAGCCTTGGGTTTCCCACGAGGCGTATGTCCTTTCCATGGCCTAGGCGTATTATCTCAACTCTTCCCTTAGGCTTTTCTACGAGGATGCGGGCCTTCTCCAGTTCTGTGACGATGGTTTTGTAAGCCTCCAAGGGTTCTTTGGAGGCATCTAGGAGAATAATGATTCCATCAGCATTCCTTACAAGGTTAAAGACCTGGAAGCCATAGGCCCTTCCGTCAGCCGAGCCTTCCATAAGGGCTGGGGCTTCGACAAGTTGAAGCTGGATGTCCTCGAAAGGAAGCATTCCTGGAACCGGCTCCTTGGTTGTGTAGGGATAGGTCCCTATCGTAGGCTTTGCGTTTGTGACGGATGAGAGAAGGCTGCTACGACCGCTCCCTGTAAGCCCCAAAACGACTACCTGGGCCGCTCCTGACTTCTCCACAAAGAACCTTGAACGCCCCCCTCCCCTTGCAAGCCTTCGCTTCTCAAGCATCTCCTCCTCCAGAACGGCGATCTGATGCTTCACATGGGCCACAAGCCTTGAGGTTCCCTTATGCTTGGGACAGAGGGATAGGAACTCCTTCATGAGGCGTATCTTCTCATCCGGATGCTTGGCCGCCTCCACCTCGGCCCACTTCAGCTTTGCTCTTACGGGAAGATTTGTGACCATCTCCTTCGATTTTCCTTTACCCTTCTCCCCCTTCTTTTCTTTTTTTTCTTTTTTTCTTTCCCTTTCCCTTCTTTTTTCCCTTCCCTTTTAGCCTATAAAAAATAAAATTCTTTAGGGAGCGCTTATTGGAAAGGTTGTTAAGCTAAAACGTCGTAATTTCTTGTACACAATACTCGAATCCCTAAAGGGTTGAAAGGAATTGATAAAAGTAAAAAGAAAGGAACTTCTTTTCAACCTTATAAGACGAAAGCCCGGCTCAACCTTTGAGGAGCTTGCTCGGGAGCTAAACCTCCCCATCGGGCGTGTGAAGGCCCTCACGACCATTCTGCAAGGGGAGAGAAGGGCTGTTGTCCGGGTTTATCCTACAAAGGTCGAGCTCGAAACGGCCTTTGCCTACCTTAACCAGACCTTGGAAAGCCTGAAGGCCCTCCAGGAAGAGGCAAAGGAGAGGGAACGCCGCCTCTTTGAAGAAGTCGTGAAGGCAAAGAGCCAGGGCTTAGAGGAAAAAGCCAAGGCCTATGCCTTGGAAACAGCCAATGTCCGTCAGTTGATAAAGTTCATAGAGAGAAGTCAGCGAAACGTTGAAACCATGATGCAGCGCGTACAAACCATGCTGATCCTTAGGACCGAATAACTTAACTATCTAGGGAAAAATTCTATCCTATGGATGGTGTGAATTTGGTAGGGGAAAAGGAGCTAAGGGTTCAGAAGATTAGGGAGGGGACCGTGATCGATCATATACCAAGCGGTTATGCCCTCGCCGTCCTTCGCATACTGGGCATAACGGGAAGGGAAGGAAACGTCATTAGCGTCCTCATGAATGTCCCCAGCCAAAAGCTTGGGAGGAAGGATATAGTAAAGATAGAGGAAAGGGAGCTTAAGCAGGACGAGGTGGATAAGATAGCCCTCATCGCCCCAAAGGCTACGATCAACATCATAAAGGATTATGGAGTCTATAAGAAGCAACCCGTAAGGCTCCCTTCGACTATCGTAGGAGTTATACGATGCGCCAATCCAAGGTGCATATCCAACGGCGGAGAGCCAGTTCGACCTACATTCTATCTGAAGTCCGAGGACCCCCTCGAAGTCCGATGCCATTACTGCGGTCACATCATGACAAGGGACGAAATCATACAACAGCTCACCCACTCCTAACCTGAGGATTAGGGCCTTGGAGCGAAATCATGGGAATGGGAAAAAGAATAGAAGGATTGAGCTAATAAAGGCTACATCTCCTCTCTTCTCTTCTCTTCGAAGCAGCCTTGGGTTAAAGGCCCATCCTTGGCGCCTTCCTGCATCGATGGGGAAGGGCGTAAGGATTGCCGCATCCCTCTAAGCGACAGCCTTACCGCGAATCTTGGATGCCTATCATTTAAGGAACAGGATTATCCATACGATTTTCCTTTCCCATCCTTACGAACATATGCATTAAAGAGGACTAAAGGAGCGAACAGCCTATAAAGCCTCCCTAAACCCGACCTACGCTGTATAGAGCCATTCGATCAAGGTTCATCTGCCTTGTCTTACTCCAGTATCGTAGGGGTTGGTACCTCGCATCCTGTCGGGCATAGTTTGTGATGTTTTTTGTGGAGCCACACTTGGGGCATTGGGAACGAAGCCCTAAGAAGGCTTCCCGACAGCTCCAGCACCATCCAATCCTCCTTGAGTAGACGAGGAAGGGAATTCCGTATTTCGATGAGGCTGTTTCCGAAATTCTCAGAAGGCTTTCTGCCTCCACAACTCCATCATCCAGTTGGATGATCGTGATATGGCCTCCCTTGTAGTAGCGGCTGAGGGATCCTTCGATTTCCAGCCTTCTATCCAACGGTACCTGAGCCTCCATGGGGACTATGCCAAGGTTTGTGTAGTAGATGGCATTCCTGCCCTCCTGAACCTTCGAAACCAATTGGCCAAACTTCTCCTCATCTACCTTCGCAAACCTTTCGGAGGCTTCGGTATCGCATGCGGAGGTTATTTGAAGCCTTTCCCCCGTTTCCTTAATCCTTTCATCAACCAAATTCTCCATCCTTCTCGCAGCCTTCTCCGCAAAGAGCCTAGCATCCCTATCTTCTGCAAGGCTTCTACCAGTATGGGTTAAGATGGCCTCATGGAGGCCTATGGCGCTAACGGAAAGCCTCATCAGCTCAAAACGGCAGTAAGGCTCCCCGTTTCCTTTGAAGAGGAAGGGGAGGAGACCATCCCTAACCCTCTCATAGAGGGCTTTGCTCCGGACCTCAAGGGCTGAGAAGGCCAATGTCAGCGCATCCTCTAGTCCTTTATTGAAGGCTCCATCATCTCCTCCCGCTTCGAAGGCAATCCTAGGAAGGTTGATGGCCACATCGCCGATAAGGGGGGCCCTGAGGTTTTCATCCTCCCCCTCTCGGCTGGAAGATGTGAGGCGAAGGCCATCTGCCCAGTAGGATTCGTTTTGCAAAGGCGTATGGTCGCTCCCTTGGAAGGCAAAGTAGGGTGTCCCATCCTTGGCAGCCAGCTCGTGGGCTGCCAGCAGAGTTTCATGATTCTTGCGGAAGTCTTCCTTCCGGATCTTGAGGATGATTTGAGGTATGAAGACCGGACTAGAGCCCGGGGCTTCCTTCAGGATCTTCATGATTATGGAGAAGATCCTAAGGGCTTCCTCGGTGTAGTCCTCGTAAACCCCCTGCTCCTTGGATGGTCCTAGGACCTTAGCATCCTTTAAATTCCTGGGGACTCCAAGCTCCAAGGCCAGGCTGATGGTAGGTCTTTCGCCAACTTCCCTAGGCCTAGCAAGGCTCATGAAGAAGGATTCTAAGGCTTTCGTCAATTCCTCATCGTTCAAACCCCTTGCATAGGGGGCTAGGAAGAAATTGAAGGCATCGAGGCATTGCTCCTTGGCAATCTCGTTTTCTGCGGCTTCGAAGCCCTTAACAATGCCGTTTAGGAGGGGCTGAAGGCTTCTAGGAGGCCTTGATAGGGCATATGGCAAGAGGAAACCCCTGGCTGAAAACCCATCCTTCAGGAGGAACCTAGGGTCATGCTGGAAATAATCGGGCTTTAGGATCCAGGATCCCTCACCCCCTATGTGGATGAGGCCTGAAAGATGGGCATCCGCGATATCCCTCGGCAAAACATTCAGGAGGACGTACTCCCTCAAGACGGCATCCCCAGCCATTCGCCTAACGGCTTCCCCATCGAAGCCCAGACGGCTTGCCTCGGCGATTTTTTGGGTCACATCGTAAACGGGCAGACCGAGGCGGGTGAGCCTATGGCGGTATTCCTCAAGGCCCTTCTCTATGAGGACTGCATTAACGATCTCACGGATCAGGGGAGCCGTAAGGTATTTTACCTGGAGCCCGAGGAGGCGATCCTCGACCTCCCTGGCTATCTTATCGGCCAGATCTGAGGGGGCCTGGGCCTCCTTGATGAGGGAGGCGACGATCCTGCTCCTATCGAAGGCTTCTATGGCAAGCCTGGAGGTCCTCACAAGGAGCCTTCCCCCCCTCTTGAGGGCATACTCTTCCAGCTCCTGCTGGAAGCTCACGATGCGAGCCCCCAATTCTGTTAGGCAGTATTTCCTCCCATCCTTGGTGGGCTCCACAAGGTTTGCCCTTTGAACGCTTCTCAGGTGATATGCGAAGCGTCCTGCATGCTTGCTCGGATCCAGGTTCAATTTTCCCATGATCTCTGTGTAGGACAGGGGACCGTAGAAGCTGAGGGCCCTTAGGATTTCCATCCTTATGGGGGAAGAGGAAGCGCCAAAAACCCTTGTGCTGAACCTTCGTCTAAGTACCTTCGACAAGCCTCTCGACCTAGAGGAATAAACCTTCTTGACAGATAAAAAATAGGAGGGAAATAAAGAAAATGGGTGAAGGAGGGGAGGAGAGGGTAGGGATTAGCCAAAAAAAGGGAAGAGGAGAGAAGGGAAGAGAAGAAAAGAGAAGAAAAGTGATCTTTATGGGCTCCTTTGCTCCACCTAGGCATTCTTTCATGCTGACCATCGCCATACCAGCCTCCCTGACTTCAGATGCCCCCCATCTGAGGGAAAAGACAGTAAAAATGGGCCTATTGGGAAGGGTTGCCACAATATTCAGAGCCGATGAAATCCTCATTTATCCCGACCTATATGGGCTGAAGGACCAAAGGGAGGATGCAAGGCTTATGGAGCTCCTCCTCGCCTACATGGAGATGCCCCAATACCTTAGGAAAAGGGCCTTTGGTATTAGAAGGGAGCTCAGGTATGCTGGTATGCTCCCTCCCTTAAGGGCTCCCCATCATCCTTTGGCTTCTCGAAGCGAAGATCTTATCGATGGGGAGCTCAGGGAAGGGATGGTCGTCGATTCTTCCAAGGCTGGTTGCCTTGTGGATATTGGTATTGAGAGGCCCCTCCTAATTCCCGTATCCTTTAAAGTTGGGACAAGAATTACCGTAAGGATTGTAAAAGGAAAATCCGACTCCCCTATCAGGGCAGAATTGGCTTCCGATGAAGCTTCCAAGTATTATAGGGGCTATAAGGTAACGGTATCGAGGAAACCCTTGGGAGAGATCATTCGAAACAGCGGATCCGATCTGAAGATAGCAACTTCAAGGCACGGTAAACCCATTGGGCAGCTCTTGGAGGAGCTGGCTAGAAGGCTTAAGGATGCAAAAAAGGTTATGGTCCTTTTCGGCTCCCCTAAGGAAGGGTTGAGGGAAATCGTCTCAAGGGAGGGCTTACGTCTCGAAGAGGTTGTCGATTATATCCTAAACACTGTTCCTACACAGGGAGCCGAGACCGTGAGGACGGAGGAAGCCATCTATGCAACCCTTAGCATAATCAACGTTCTAGAGAATAGCCTTTCCCTAAAGAAGGAAACATAGATGGCGGTAGGGTCAAGGTTTAGAGGGCGATCAGAGATCTTGAGCCATAAGCCCCTTAAATAGGGCTTTCCTCAAGGATAGGAAGAGAATCTTCAGGATGGGATGAAAGGGATGGAGGACTTCAGAGTCAGGGATCTAAGCCTAGCTGAGAAGGGGACCCTTTTGATCGAGTGGGCTAGGAGGCAGATGCCCGTCCTCACGATGGTTCATAGGCGTTTTGAGGCAGAGAAGCCTCTTAAAAGCCTCAGAATTGCCGCATGCCTCCATGTAACCAAGGAGACGGCCGTTCTCATCCAAGCCCTCACGGCTGCAGGGGCTGAAGTTTCCCTTTGTGCCTCAAACCCCTTGAGCACCCAGGATGCCGTTGCGGCAGCCTTGGCTAGGGAGGGCGTCCATGTCTATGCATGGCGCGGTCAAAGCAAGGAGGATTACTATGAATGTATAAGGGATGCCCTCAGCTGGAAACCTCGAATAACCGTTGACGATGGAGCTGACCTAGTCACGACGATCCATGTGGAGCGAAGGGATCTTATCCAAGGCATCGCGGGAGGAACCGAGGAAACGACGACAGGGGTCATGCGCCTTAGGGCTATGGAGCGGGAAGGGGCTTTAAGATACCCTATGATCGCCGTTAATGATGCAAGGAGCAAGAACCTCTTTGACAATCCCATCGGAACGGGGCAATCGACCCTTGATGGGATCATGAGGGCGACCAACGTATTGATCGCTGGTAAGAACCTTGTGGTCGTGGGCTTCGGGCAGGTGGGTTCGGGCATAGCGGAGCGGGGAAGGGGCCTTGGGGCCAAGGTGACGGTCGTGGAGGTGAATCCCTTCAGGGCTTTGAGGGCCGCCATGTGGGGCTTCCATGTGGCTTCCATGGATGAGGCTTCATCCTATGGGGACATCTTTATAACGGCTACGGGGAACATCAACGTGATCCGCAGGGAACATTTCCTGAAAATGAAGGATGGAGCCATCCTCGCCAACTCGGGACACTTCGACGTTGAGATCAGCAAGGGAGATCTTGAAGCCCTGAGCTCCTCCAAGCGAAGGCTGAGGGACTGCGTCGAAGAATACGTTCTTAAGAATGGAAGAAGGCTTTTCCTTCTGGCTGAGGGAAGGCTTGTGAACCTCGCCTGTGCCGAGGGCCATCCTTCTGAGGTCATGGACCTATCCTTCTCTATCCAAGCTTTGAGTATCGAGTACATAGCCAAGAACGCCGGGAAGCTTCCTGTGAAGGTTCTGGAGGTCCCGGCTCAGGTGGATGAGGATGTGGCAAGGTTGAAGCTGAAGTCCATGGGAATAAGCCTCGAGGAGCTTACTGAGGAACAAAGGGAGTATATGAAGAAATGGGTATCAGGAACCTAGCCATTAAAGCCGAAGAAAAAGCCCCTATAGGATATCCGTTAGGTCCCTTAGGAGCTCAGGCTTGTTGAGAAATTCAAGGCAATCGGGTTGCCTTATAAAGGCTTCATAGATGCTTCCGGATTTTGGAAGCGGGGGGATTCTGAGCTCATCAGCTCGAATTAGACGAGCGAAGGGAAGATGCCCATATCGAGGGTTGGGAATAAGCCTGCCTCCTGAAAGCTCGAAGTAGGCTCCCCCTCCCCTTCGCTTATAGGGTTCGTAGACGGAGCTGAAGGCATCAGAAACCCAGTTGGCAAGGACAAGGGCCTTCCCCGACGGGTTTATGGCTATATGCCCATAGTTTGGAGGGATGAGGACCCTTTCACCTTCGAACGCCTTAACAATCATTACATCCTTTATTTCCCCAGAAAAGAAAGCTCCTTGGACTCTCTTCCATCTTTGTAGGAGAAAATCAGCTTGGCCCTGGAGCACCTCATAAAGCTCAGGATACGTAAGACCTTTCTGGGCCTCGGGATGGCAATGGCCGAGGGTTTTCGCATACTCCTCCCCGAGCATGATGGGAGGTATGATGGTCACATCGAACCTGAGCCTGAAGGATTTGCATAGGGCTTTATCTCGATCCCTTGAGAGGCCTCGATACATGAAATAAAGGGGAATCTCCTTATCGGCTTTTGAAAAGAATTCCCTATCATAGACGACATCGGAAAGATCCTTAAGCCTCCTTATCTCGGGCACAAGCTCTGAGCCGTTTATGAAGAGCCTGTAGTTCGATGGATTGTAAAGGAGCCCTAGGGGATCCGTTTTGAGCCTAAGGAGAAGGGGCTTCAAGGCTTTTCCCGAATGATTTTGCAAAACTTCGATAAAAGGATGAAATTTATGGTTTGCTAGAAGGAAATTTTCGTATAGTTGTACGATATGATGTCGCCATCATTGAGGATGTATGCATCCGGTGCCTTCCAGACGATTTCGAAGGTTCCGTTCTTGTACAGGTACCAAAGCCAGTATTGACCCGTCGCACCGGAGTTTTTGATGCCATTTATCGATTCGATCCATACACCCATACCTTCATAATACTTGAACTCCACCGATGCTACAGAAAGAAGGGCCAGGAAAACCGTCGGCTTCTGGTTCGAGAGGATCACATTCTCATGGCGCTCCACAGTCCCATTACCATAGTCCAGAAGGACAGATACGATAACAATCTTATTCCTCAGGCTGGCATACTGGGCTTCTACGCCTTCCTTCAATTCCATCATCTCCTGAAGCCTACTATTGAGCTCTTCAACCCGTTTTCGGTAAGAGGTTGCCTGGTCATAGTAGAGGGCTGTTCCAATACTTGCAAGAACTGCCCATACCATGAGGATGGCTGCCAAGAGCCAAGGACCCCACGGTCTCGAAACCTTCTTTTTCTCATCCTTTTTCTCATTCTTCTCGTTTCTTTGGCTCATAATTTACCAACTCCTATACGCCTGATGACCTTTGTGATAGGGGGACCGCAGGTTGCCATGAGGACGGCTGTCGTCACCTCATGGACTGGTCCCATAGGGTAGGGCACTGGTGCGAAAAGTCCTAAGAGTCCCCCAAGGATGGCAGCCTCAAAACCCTTTACAAAGGGGAGGAGGACGATGACGCTTGTGATGATGTCGTAAAGAAAGGTGAGAAGATAGCCTCCTATGGCCAACTCCAACCTTCCAATACCTTGTCTTCGGAACCAGAGGATCCCAGCAAGGGCTCCGATGAGCCCCATGGAGAGGGAAGTAGCAATGCTCCAGTAACCAGCCCCGAAGTAGAGAAGGTCTGTCAGGAGCATCGTAAGGAGCCCTACGGTAAAGCCCAAGGGAGCCCCGAAGAGAACTCCGCTGATGGCCGTTAGGAAAGCCGTGGGCTTTATGTTGAAAAATGGGGCTAAAAGAAGCCTCCCCGCGATGTTGGCGGCTGTGAAACAGGCTATAAGGGCCAATCGTAGGCTATAAGGGCACCCTAAAATCCTCTGCGGCGGGGGACTCATAGGCATGTTTCCATAATAGGAAAATTTACCAGCCATATAAATCTTACTTATAAGACCTTTGCCATGGGCAGCATCATCCTGGCATCTGCATCCATTCTATATATACGATTCTATACGTAAGGAAAGGATGCCTGAACCGAGGTTCCATGTTGGACCGAAAGCTATTATCCTTGCAAGCCCTTCTATTCCGAAAGTTTAAGGGGGCTTATCCCAACCGCGGAATAAAGGCATCTTATCTTTATCTTTATCCTTCATAACCTCAAGAGTAAAAGGGACAAAAGCGCCACGATTCATCAGAAACCGATCGAAAAGGCATTGGGATAGGGGGCGATCATCATAACCCCGGACTTCGCATCGATCGAGGCTATCCTTGCGGCATTTGGCATAGAACCAAGTCTCGCTGAGAAAATTAGAAAGATGGGCTTCGAGACCCCCGAAGCCCTGGCAACGGCAACCGTTGAAGAATTGATTTCGATCGGCTTGGATGCGGATACTTCAAGAAGGATCTTAAGGGAGATTAGAAGGTCCTTACCCTACCAGATTCTAAGCGGAGAAGATCTTCTCATCGAGGGGCTTAAGGTTCATCGCATAACGACGGGAAGCAAGGCCCTCGACGATGTGCTGGGAGGAGGCATAGAAACCAGGAACATCACGGAGTTCTTCGGAGAGTCTGGCGCCGGAAAGTCCCAGTTATGCCACCAGCTCTGCGTCAATGTTGGGCTTCCTGAAGAGATGGGGGGTCTTAGGAGCGGAGCGCTGTACGTAGATGCGGACAACACTTTTCGCCCGGAGCGAATCTGCCAGATGGCGAAGCGCTTCGGACTCGATTCCCTTGAGGTCCTAAAGGGAATCCATTGTGTGAAGGTTGTAAACTCGGACCACCAGATCCTCGTCATCGATAAATGTGAGGAAATCCTGAAAAAATATGGGCTTCGCCTCCTCATAGTGGATTCTTTAACAACCCATTTCCGGGGCGATTATCCTGGAAGGGAGTTCCTTCCAAGAAGGCAATTAATTCTGACTAAGCATGTAAACAGGCTTAAGGAGCTCAGTAAAGCCTTCGACCTTGCTGTCGTCGTAACAAACCAGGTCCTTGCATCGCCTCAGGAGCCCTTTGGGGAAGCCCTAAGGGCTGCTGGAGGCTTTGCTATTACATACGCTAGCAGGACAAGGCTTTACCTAAGGAAATCCGTTTCTCCCCAGCTTAGGGTGGCAAGACTCGTTTCGAGCCCCTACCTTCCTGAGAGGGAGGCAGTCTTTAGGATTACAGAGAGGGGCATAGAGGATGTAGGGAAAGGGGAAGTCTGATGGGAAACGAAGAAGGAAGAGGGGGAGAGGGCGATACAGGAAAAGGCGATAAAGGAGATAGAGGCGATAGAGGGAGAAAGCCAAGGATGGCTTCAAGGTACTTTTCCCTTTTATTAAGCAGGAACTTTAGCGAGGCCGATGAAATCCTCAAAAGCCTGCGGGAGAAGGCCAAGACGGATTGGGAAAAGGGATACGTAAATGCTATGGAGGGTCTTATGGTATCCCTCCGAGCAGAGGGGGAGGGGCTTCTATACGCGAAAAGGATTATGGGAAATTCCTCTTCCTTAAAGAATGCCAAGTCGAGGTTCATGAAGATAGCAAAGGAACCAAAGATCGTTACAATACCCTTTGAGGATGGTTTTGCAAAATGCTGGATCGACTTCCTTAGGATCCTTGGAAGTCAGGGAAGGAAAGGGAGCGTTTCAGGTCATAAAGATGCTGTAAGCCATAATCCACGTAACAAGCCACGTTAGGAAGTAGGCACCTATGCCCTCAAGGAGGAGCTTTCTTGGTCCTCCCAGCCTTTCAGAGTCGATGCTAAAGCCTAGCTTCAAAATGTAGTAGAGTATTGCATAGATGATGATTGAAAAAAGGACTGCCGCCAAACCCTTGATGTTCAACAGGGCACATTGAAGCCCTACAGCCATACCTAAAAATAGCCGAAGCCAGTATATCTTACTTGCCAAGCTGAGCCTCAAATTATGCCCCCCGGGAATTCACCATGTCTATCATGAAGAAATCGATGGGTAGCGCTGAAATAGCGGTTGCCGTAGCGGAGCTCAGGGACCTCCTTCTCGAAGGCTTCGTGGATAACATCTACGATCTTTCAGATCAAGCTTTCCTTTTAAGGATTCGCAAAGCTGGAAAAACCTTCGAGGTCATCCTAGAAGCCGGTAGAAGGCTTCATTTGACCAACTACCTCTTCCAGAAGCCCCTGAAACCATCGGGCTTTTGTTCCCTCCTGAGGAATCGCCTAAAGGGTGGAAGGATAAAGAGCTTGGAGCAAAGGGGCTTCGATAGAATCATAATTCTTGAAGTCCTTAGGAAGGAGGGTTCCTATAGGCTCATTGCGGAGCTCTTCGATAGGGGAAACATAATTCTTGTGAACCCTCAGAACCTCATAGAGGGAGCCCTCTATTATAGGCGAATGAGGGATAGGGAAATCCTCCCTAAGGCTTCTTTCATGTATCCGCCTTTCACGGGCTTGGATCCAAGAAGGGTTGGAATAGGGGATTTGGAATCGCTGGCCCATTCGGAGAGGAGGGAGGTCATAAGGGCTCTAGTCCGCAACCTTGGACTCAGGAGCCCCTACGCAGATGAAATCCTCATCCAAGCCGGCATCGATGCTAAAAAGCCCATGAACCTTTTGGAAAAAGATGAGCTTGAAAGGCTGTATGAAGCCCTTAAAGCCCTTACAAAAAGGATGGAAGCCCCTCCTTACGATGCATCCATCGTTTATGATAGGGATGGAAGGATCATCGATGCCATCCCCTTTCCCCTGAAGGTTTACGAGGAATTCCCAAAAAAGGGCTTTCAAAGCTTCAACGAAGCCTTGGATGAGTTTTTCACGGACCTTGCGGCTCAGGAAACCTTTGCTAAGGATCAGAATGGGATGAAAAAGCGCCTGGATTCCCTCGATAGAATTCTTAATGAACAAAGGAAAAGGGTTGAGGAGCTCAAGGTAGAGATCGAAACCAATAGAAAGATCGGAGACCTTATCATGCAGAACCTCCCAACCCTGAAGGGGCTCTATGAAGCCCTTATCGAGGAAAGAAGGGATGGAAAGTCTTGGGAAGAAATCCTTAAGCATTTTGAAGATTCGATGGCTTCTGGAAAGGCTGCCTTTCAGATACCCCTAAAGATCTTCCCAGAAAGCCACAGCGCATCCATAACGATTCAAGATTCATCCTTCCGGCTGGACCTTCTCAAGAGCCCCCATGAGAACGCCCAGGATTATTATATGCGAAGCAAGGAAGCCAGGAGAAAGCTGGAGGGGCTTATGAAAGCCATGGCCGAAACGGAAGATGCCTTGAAGAAGCTAAAGACTATGGAGGAGGCGGCTCAGGCTCCCATAGTCCCGAAGAGGAAGAAGAAAAGGGTCTGGTATGAAGCCTTCCATCACTTCGTCTCCTCCGACGGGTTTATGGTGCTGGCTGGTAAGGATGCCTCCTCCAACGAGGTGCTTCTGAGGAGATACATGGAGCCTCAAGACCTTGTCCTTCATGCAGACTTCCCAGGAGGTTCCTTTGTCCTCATAAAGGCTTCAGGGAAGGAAATCCCTGAAAGAACGGTTAAGGAGGCTGCCATTTTCGCAGCCTGTCATTCGAAGGCTTGGAGCCTTGGCCTAGCCAGCGCCACAGTGTACTATGTTACGCCCGAACAGGTTAGTAAATCAGCCCCCTCGGGCCAGTTCCTTCGAAGGGGGGCCTTCATGATCAGGGGACCTAAGAACTTTCTTCGGGACCTTCCCCTGAGGCTTGCGATCGGTGCGAAGATCGATGATGAGGGGCTTTCCATCCTTTCCGGTCCGACCGAGGCCATAGCCTCCCACACAGAAGCGTATCTTGAGATCGTTCCTGGAAGCAAGGGAAGCAGGCAGCTGGCTGAGGAAACAAGGTCAAGGCTTATAGAGGCCCTCGGGAAAAAAGGGTTAAAAGTGACGGAGGCAATCCTTTCGATCGAGGATATACAAAGGGTTTTACCTGCGGGGAGGGGCGAACTTGCAAGCTAGAAGAAGGTCCTTGAGGATGATGGACGAGGAGGACAGGCTCAGCCTTCCGGTCAAGTATGTGATGACGAGCCCTGTAATTACGGTAAGGGTAGACGAACCTATCACAAAGGTTGCAGAGCTTATGGACAAGGCCGATGTCGGAAGCGTTGTTGTGGTTGATGAAAAGGATAGACCCGTAGGCATGATAACGGAGAGGGATATTATCAAAAGGGTTGTTGCAAGGAGGCTGAATGCAGAAAACGTAATGAGTCGAGATATCATGAGCCAACCCCTGATCACGGTAGATCCCGAAACGGACTTGAGGGATGCTGCGAGGCTCATGAACAGGGCAAATGTAAAAAGGCTGGCTGTTGTCTACAAAGGAAGGCTTACGGGAATCGTATCTTCCAAGGACATCCTTGATGTGACACCAGAACTCCTCGAAACGATAGTAGAAAGGGCGAAAATTACGGAACGAAGGTTCGTCCCCCAGGCTGGGGAGGTAGTTGTAGGATACTGCGAAATCTGCGGTCAATGGTCCGACACCCTGATGGAAGTCAATGGAAAGTTCCTATGTGAGGATTGCAGAGAAGAGAGCTAAGCCAAAGCAAAAATTCGATTTCATCTTAAGATCCTTTCCTATCGAATCCAGCCATCCTTTCCCCTTCTCTCATCCCATATATGCGGTTCATGTCCTCTAGGGCCTTCCTTATGCCCTCAACATGGGTACCTCTCCAATATATTTTTCCGCATAAGGTACAGCGCCAGAATCTATCCTGCCTTTGAAAGACCTTTTCCGGAACCAAGCCTTCGATGGAGGCTTTGGGAATTTCATGGAGTTCTCCGTTGCAGCGAGGACAACGGGCCCTTTCAGGGCTGAACTCTAATGCTATGTTATACCTTTCTGCGATGGATACGAGCCTTTCAGGCTCTGTCTTTTCCTCGATGAGGAGGACTTCACAACCCCTTTTGGAGGCCTTTTCCCTAAGATCTCGGTCGCTTGTCAGGAGAATCCTTTCTTCTTCCTTGGCCCTTTTGATGATTTCTTCATCCTTCAGGTTGGCTACATACTCTGCATCATAGCTGAGAAGGCGCAACCACTTGGCCGTCTGTCCGAGCATGGAATCCACAAGAAACCTTCTGAGAACCCTCGCATTATTATTCTTCTTCCCATCCAACATACCCTCATCACCGCATGTATCCATGGAATGATTAGGATAGAAGAGTCGCTATCTCCTCTTACCCAATATTTTCCCGATTCCAGGATTGGAGACAATCTCCCCATCCCTCATTACGATTGAACCGTTTACAATAGTAATCACGGGCTTGCCTATCGTCCTACGCCCTTGGAAAGGAGAATAATGGGCTTTAGATTTGAAACATGATGGATCGATCTTCCCCTCCCTCTTCAGGTCTACTACAACGAGGTTTGCTGGAGCCCCCTCCCTTAGGACACCGAAACCATGGAGGTTGAAAATGGAAGCAGGCCTCGTCGAAGTAAGCTGGACGAGCTGGGGAATAGTAAGGCGGCCTTTGGCAACCTCTGTGAGGAGGAGGGGGAGGAGGATCTCGAGACCTGGAAAACCTGTCTTGGCCTCCTCCATAGATAAGCAAAGCTTCTCCGATAGGGCATGGGGAGCATGATCAGAAGCTACTATATCCACCAAGCCCTCGCCTAAGGCTTTGCGAAGGAATCTCGCATCCCTTGCCGGCCTAAGGGGAGGGGCTACCTTCGAAAGGCTTCCAAGCCTTTTAGCCATGTCAGCCGATAAAAGCATATGGTGGGGGGTAACCTCGCAACTGATCCTTCGGCCTTCTTTCCTAGCCTTAAGAATGCTCCTAAGGCCTCCTTCAGTGCTGACATGGCAGATGTGAAGATGAACATTGGTCTTCGCGGCAAGACTTATGGCTCTATCTATAGCCTTCATCTCAGCCTTCCTGAGGATATGCTGAAGCCTTGGGCTGAAGACGGAAAATGACTTGGAGGCATTATGAGCCCTCATAAGCTCCTTGCGGTCTTCTGCATGGACTGCAACAGGGACGCCCGCATCAGCAGCCGCTTGGAAGGCACGGATCAGCTCCTCATCATCATCGATGTTTATGCCCCCGAGTTGCTGGGAAAGGAATAACTTAAAGGCTATGGCCCCCTCTTCTACGGTAGACCTCACAACCTCCGCGACCCTCGAGCCCTCAGAAGCCTCGGGAAATGCCGAGTAAAATCCAACGTTAACATAGATCCTTCCATAGGCAACCTCCATACGCTTTCTCAAGGATTCTGGACCCGCTGTTAGGGGCTCATTGTTGGGCATGTCGAGGACTGTAGTAATTCCCCCACAGGCGGCGGCTGCCGTTCCCGAAGTAAAGTCCTCCTTGTAGGACAATCCTTGATCCCTTAGATGGACATGGGCATCGATGGGTCCAGGAAGAATGAGAAGTCCCCTTCCATCAAAATCCTCGACGGCAGAATCTAAGGATTCATCCTTTCCAATTTTTGTTATCAAACCCTCATCTATCGTAAGGCCTCCTTCAAAAATTCCTGTCTTTGTGAAAATTTTTGCGTTTCTGATTCTAAGGTCTACTGTTAAGGTCCATCACCTTTCGTCCTATCCATCATCTTATTTTCAGGCTTGAAAAACTTAGCTTACGAATTCCCAGCATTACATTTTATTTTATTTTTCATCAAAATTTTGTTATAGGGCTTCATCTATAATACATGCCTGAGCTTGAGGTTTGCCATTACTTAACTTAATTATATCTTCCGTGTCATAGGTCATCTCTTCAGCCTCTATAACCTGCCTAATTGAAGGCTTTCCTATGCATGCATAATTCATGCCTTTCGAATCATAATCGCATCCGAGGATATACCAAGACTACAAGCCATGGCTTCAGGCTCATGCATGCTGAAGTTGGGCCTTCGTACCCTTAGCTTCTTACAGCCAATGTAGCCTAGAGGCACCCTTTCGTAGCCCTTATAGGGCATCCTCCCTTAGCAAATGCTTATGGCTCCAGAGGCAAGGTCTGAACAGAAGGCTTTGATGCCATCGAGCTGAGAGGCAACGGTTTCCTCGATCTCAGATTTTACGTCCCTCAGGGAAACACCATCCTTAAGGATGACCTGAACGGCGGCGACCTTTGGCTGGTTTATAGGTCTTCCTATCTGACTTAAGAGCCAAACATAGGTTTCGCGGATGCCTTCGATTTCCTTGACGAGCTGGGCAGCAATATGGTGCGATAGGACGTTATATATCTTTCCTATATGGGAAACGGGATTCTTCCCTGCAGCAGCCTCTGAGCTTATAGGACGGTTCAAGGGAATGATGCCATTCACACGGTTTCCCCTTCCAACCTGCCCAGAGTCTGCACCATCGGCGCACGTTCCAAGAACTGTTAAGTAGAGTCCCTCTAAACCCCTGCCTTTTTGATCCAAAGTATTCAGGTCCACTTCGACTTCTTCAAAGTCATAATTAGAAACGAATGCCTTTATGGCTTCCAAGATTTCATCTTTCTGCCTGAAGTAGTCGCTCTCACTTTTCACGAATCGATCGACAAAGGCCATCGATATCGTCAACTGAACCCTACGTTGTTGCCTTAGGGCCATGACCTTGATATCTTCCCCAGAAACTGGGAACATCTTCTTGAATTCCTTGGAATTCAAGTAACGCTCGCACTCGAGGGTGAGGCGTTCGACCTCTGACATAGGGGCGTATCCTACAGCCGCCGATGTATCGTTGGCTCCAAGGACCTCCCCTTTCCGCCTGAAGATATCCCGAAGGGCTTCAGAGCCCCTTTTCAACTCGATCTGGAATTGAATGTGCTTTTCTGGATCCACAAACCTTAGGTTCTTCAGGAACCATTCCTTCGCGGTTGCCTCGGTGATTTCTGCCACAGGGATCTCGAGCCCCTCAACCTCGAAGGTAGCCCTGTCTCCGATGATGAGCTTCATAGGCTGCTTAATAATCCCTCCACAGAATCTATGCTCCGCCTCCCCGGCTGCCAGAAGGGCCTTGTCGATGTTGTGATGGGCAATAGTACCAACCCTGCGCATGTATTCGGCTGAAAGCTTGATCGAGATCGCTTCCATCACGGCATCGCATATGTAATCCGGATGCCCCAGCCCCTTTCTCTCAACGATCTCAAAGGCCTGCTCTTCTATAGGCGGTCGCTTGAGCTCTTCCAGAACGATCCTCTGCATCCTCATCCCACCAGGTTGGAGAAGAACGCTAACTCCAAGGGTTCGTTAATATTTAAGATTTTATATAACCTTAGGCAAATTTATTACTGTGAGTAATTTGGGCCATCCAATTTGATGAAGAGTATGTTGTTCCCTCTAATGAAGATGTTGCCATAATTCGCTATGGGATCCTTACCCCTGTATTCTTCAGCCTCTCCGAGAAGAATATTCATGTATGCATCGCAACTCAGTACCTTTCCCGTATACTCGTAATCGTTCTTGAGCCTCACCCTGATCCTGGAATTCTTGCAACGAAGGAGGAGGTTGATAGGCTTCTTACCGGATTCCATTCAGCTCAAAAGAACCTTCGGGACCAACGATAAAAGCTTTTCGTGTCTTATGAAGGCGCCGACCTATGCCAGGGCTAAGCGACTTCCATATAGCCTTCAGCAGCTTTTCCTAGATGTAGATTAGCAAGAACTTTAAGTGTAATATCGAAGAAAAAGACTTGAAGCCTCTATGGGCAAGGAAAGCTATGAGGTCCCAACCTGGGACCTCCTCTATGAGCTCTGCGTGGAGCTTGCAGACAGGATTAGGGAATCGGGTTTTAAGCCAGACCTGATCATCGGAGTGGCGAGGGGTGGCTGGATTCCGGCGAGGCTCCTCTCAGATTTCTTGGAGAATCCTAATGTGGCGAGCATAAAGGTTGAGTTCTATGTGGACATTGGAAGGACCTCATCTCAACCCATAATCACGCAGCCTTGTTCGGCTCCCGTTCAAGGGAAGCGTATCCTCCTAGTCGATGATGTGGCAGATTCGGGAAGAAGCCTTAGCCTCGTCAAGGAGAGCCTCCTACAGCAGCATGCCGAAGAGATCCGTGTTGCCTGCCTCTATTACAAGCCCTGGTCCATTTTGAAGCCCGATTACTACATCAAAGAGACAACTTCCTGGATCATCTTTCCCCATGAAGTGAAGGAAACTGCCAGGAAGCTTTGGAAAAGGATGAGGGCTAACGGAATGGAACCTAACCTCGTCATAGAAGAACTTCTAAAGATAGGGTTGAGGCCCCTTCTGATCAGAAAGTTTGTGGAAGAGTTTAGCCATGAGGAGGAAGGAAAAGGGGAAGGAAAAGGGGAAGGAAGAGGATAAGAGCATGGAGATGGAGACTGAGAGGAAGATGGAGAATGAGACGGAGATGGAGAAGGATGAGGGAATGCAGGATCGAAAGACGAGAGGAGGGGTAAGTCCCTTCCTCTTCCATGAAATCCCAGAGTATGGCTATTACCTAGCCATATCTGCCCTTAAGGATTTACAGGTTCCCGATGTCGCGAGCTTTCTCAAGGATCTTAGGAAAAACCTTTATCCCGTCCGGGTTCAGGTCTTCGATGCCAGCAAGGTCGCGGGCTGGAGGCACATCTATTTCGCAACCCTCTTCGCCCTCAAGGCCTTCGAGCTAGGATTGAATGTTTCGAGGGAATTGGAGCTTGAGATCCTCACTATTGCCTCATGCCAAAGGCAGATTGCTAAGGCTATAGAAAGGCTTGGGTTGAAGGATGGAACAAAAATCGTCGCCCTTCTTCTCCTGGCCGAGGATCCTAAGGCCTTAGAACTTGCCACCTCTAAGCTAGAGGCCTCCTATGGAGATCGCCTATCTCCTGCATGCCTCGATCCTTCCTCCGATAGGCTTGAGGATTTGAAGGCCCTCTTCGAGATTTCCGATATCCAACTGGCGGCCGAGGCGGAGGCGAAAAACCCCCAGAAAGCCCTAGGAAACCTCATCATAGAGAAAATGAGCATCCAATTGGGCAGGAGATAGCTAAGGCTCAAGGAAAAAAGGATCCGATCAAAGATAAGCGTATCTTCGATTCCTAGAAACCTTAAATGGTTAAGGATTCTAAGGGCTCAATGAAAAACCTTATGGGTGCGGGCTTTGGAATCGGTCTCAGGCTTCACGCGCCTTTACACAAGCCCTCCCATCGAGTTCTCAGGCTTCGCTACGAGCCTCGATAAGGCCCGCTACGTGATCTTTGGAATTCCCTTCGATGGAACAAGCAGCTATCGACCTGGCTCGAGGTTTGCTCCCCTTGCCATAAGGGAGGCATCCCTGAACATCGAAACCTATAGCTTCAGGACGGGCTTGGACGTCGAAGACCTCCGCCTCTCCGATATAGGCGACCTCCATGTATCGGACCTTGATGAAACCCTTCGGAGGGCCTCCTCCGTCACGAAGGAGCTTACAGCCTTAGGGAAGATTCCCTTGGCGATAGGAGGGGAGCATACGATAAGCCTTGCCACAAGCAGGGCCTTTGGAAAGCCTTTAAAAGTAGTAAGCTTCGATGCCCATTTGGATTTGAGGAGTGAGTACCTAGGAGCCCCCCTATGCCACGCAACCTTCAACCGCCGCCTATGCGAAGAATTGGGCACCGAAGCCCTAGTAGAAGTGGGTATAAGGGCGGTCTGTAGGGAGGAGCTCGATTATGCGAAAAAGAATGGCATCCTTTACATCACCGCAGGGGAAGTGATGGAGCGGCCGAGGGAGGCTTTGAATCGTCTTGAAAGGGCTCTGGAGGCATCGGAGCGCATCCATGTGACCATCGATATGGACGTCCTTGACCCCGCCTATGCCCCAGGAGTCGCAAATCCCGAGCCCGAAGGCCTCTCGACCTCCCATCTCCTCGACCTTCTCAGGGCTGTATGCGATGAAAGATGCCTTGGCATGGACATCGTGGAAGTAACGCCCCTCTACGATCGAGGCGAAACGGCCATTCAGGCGGCCAAGGTCCTTTTCGAAGCCCTCTGCTACCTAGAATCCCATCGCATCGAAGGAAAGATCGGGTGAAAGAGGCTTTGCAGCTCCTCGACTTGGCTAGGTTTGTCTTTGCCCTGGCTATCCTCTCATATGGAGCCCTCTCCGACTTCAGGAAAAGGGAAGTGGCCAACGAGGTCTGGATTCTTGGCCTTCCTGTAGGTTTTTTCCTCACAGCCTTGTGGCTGGCGCTACGCTTTCAGCTTGAAACCCTTATCATGGTGGCGGCTTCCGCGTTATGCTCCTTCCTCCTAGGATTGGCCCTCTTCTACTTGGGCTTTGCTGGAGGGGCCGATGCCAAAGCCCTCTTCTTTTTGGGACTTTCCCTTCCTTTGTATCCTGGGGAGGCCTTCAAGCCCCTTTCTCCCGTCGTACCAATCTTCCCTTTAACGGTCTTTGACAATGCTATTCTCATGAGCCTCTCCGTTCCTTGTACAATAGCCCTCAGGAACTTCCTTCATGCCATAAGGGGGGGTAAGATCCTTGGAGAAGTAAAGGCTGGATCCTTAGGAAAGATCGTTCTCCTTCTTTCCAGCTATCGAGTGCCATTGGCAGACCTTAAGAAAAAGGTCTATCTGAACCCCGCCGAGAGGCCCTTCCAAGATGAAGGGCGAATCTTGAGGAGGCCCATCTATTTCATGTCCGCAGGGGCAGATCGGGAGAAACTCATAGAAGAGATCGAAGGCTACGCTTCGAAGGGTCTCTATGATGATGGAATCCTAGTTTCTCCAACGCTTCCTATGGTCCTCTTCCTAGCCATGGGTCTTGTCTTGGGAATTTTTGGGGACATAGCCCTCTTCCTAGCCTTACAAATCGTAGCCTTTCTGACTTTTTGAGGCATCTTAACTGACTATTTGCATTTTTCGCTCGCTTCGTTCGTCGCTGGCTGCTTGCATTTTTCCCTTACTAAGGCCTCATCCAAGGAACCATCGATTTCTTTAAGGAAATCCTGGAAGCTTTCTTTAGGAACCCTTGCCCCTGCCGCTTTCGGATGCCCTCCCCCACTTCCTCCAAATTTTGGCGCTATCCTTCGGATGATGAGGTTAAGGTCCACAAAGGGACTCCTCGTCCTAAAGCTTGCATCCACGCATCCCTTCCATTCCTCTCCAGCAACACCTATGAGGGCATCTGTAAGCCCTATAGCATACTGGGCTGTCTTGCTTAGGGAGAATGGGAAGCCAAGGGTATAGGCAATCCTACCGATTCTGAGAATGTATTTTCCCAGCTCCTTTAGGATCTCATACTCCTTCCTAGTCTGATGGAGAGCAAGGTCTACAAGCTCCCTGTCCGAACTTAGAGGCAGGCTTTTGGCAAGCTCTTGGACGATCCTCCTCTTTAGGTCATAATCCCTTCGTTTCCCTTCAATACCCTGAATAAGGAGACCGGCTTCGAAATAGAGGGTTCTCCTGTCAAATTTAGCCAAGAGTTCCTGAATCCTAGGAGTTTCTTCTAGGTAGTCGCCTATGGCTCCGATGATGGCGGTTCGAGCTTGATCCATCGATGGATTGAAGTGAAAGTATGCAAGTTCAGAGGATGAGGAAGTTAGGCTATGAATAACGAGACCAGGAAGCTTAGATTTTTCAAGACCTTCCGGAAGGGGATGGTGATCCAAATAAAGGAAGCTTCCCTTCTCAGCAAAGGAAGAGAAAAGCCTTAAGACTTCCGATAGGTTTTCATCGGGTATTGCAATATCGCACATTATGATGTGATCGCCAGCCTCTACAGCCTTCAGGTCTTCCAAAAGCCCGTAAGGATGGGTGAAAAAGATCCGGGATCCAGGGTTCGCGGATAGGGCGATGGCTCCAGCACAAATCCCGTCAGCATCCCCATGGGTAAAAATCCAAGCAGTCATTGTAAGGTTATCCTTTGAAGGGCATTTATATTTTTATTCCTTATAGAGAAAGTACTTTTTCCTCAAAGCCTTTAACCTTCCCTTCATCTCCTTCAATGCTAGCGCATAAGGATTCATTTTGAAGCTTCGTAGGAGGGACTTATACTCTAACTTATAAGATGACGCTAACTCTTATTCGGACAAGGATGGTAATGATGCCTTTGATGAGAATATTTTCATTTTTCGCCCCTTAGAATGCGCACTGATGAAAGAAGTCTTCCATGGGATTCCCATGAAAACAACTCAAATCAAACTCAAATTTCGAAGGTCTCGCCAACCTTTGGAGCCAAGGCCTCGAAGCTATTCTCTGATGCCCATTTCGCCAAGCTTTGACAACTACGCTTCTCCCCATGGACTGCAAAGACTTTTATGGGATCTGAAGCACCCTTCAATTCCTTTAATAGCCTCCTTAGCCCTGAGCTTCCAATATGGGAGGAGAAGTCGAACCTCTCGACTAGGGCTTCCACCTTCCTCGCCTTTCCGTTGATGATAAAGCGCTTGTGTTCTAGGAGCTCGCTTCCGGGCGTTCCTGGAATCTGGTAACTGACGAGGAATATGGCATTCTGTTTTACCTTTGCGAGCCTTTCGGCATAATAGACGGCAAGCCCACCCCTGAGCATACCTGCGGGTGCCACGATGACCCCATTCTTCTTCAGAACCCTCTTTCTTTCCTTCCATCCAGAGACCCAATCTGCCATGCCTATGGCGCGTTTGTAAAGATCTGGATCCCTAAGCATGGATGGATACCTCATAAGGATCTCATTGGCGCTGACGGACATCCCATCAACTGTGACGGGATACTCAAAGTTGTATTTCGCGAGAATGCATAGAATCTCCTGAGATCTTCCAACACCAAAGGCTGGAACGAGGACTGTTCCACCATCCCCCACGACCTTATAGATGCTCTCGATGAAACTTGCCTCAAGCTTCCTTCGTTCCGGGTGCTCTTCCTCGGCATAGGTACTTTCGATGATGACGGCATCGATAGGATCTTGAATAGGATCGGCAGCCTCGAGGAGGGCAGTATCGACATCGTTAATATCGCCTGTGTATAGCAGGGTATGCTTTCCGTCGGAGATGAGGACTTGGGTACTTCCAGGGATATGACCTGCTGAGAGAAAGCGTATAGTAGCATCCTTGATTTTTATTTCCTCTCCATAGGCGACAGGTCGGGAAAGGGCTAGTGTTGTCTTCAGATCTAAATACTCGTAGGGTAGGTAGTATCCGGATAGCCTTAGAAAATCCTTAACGAGGAGTTCTACGAGCTCGAAGGTAACAGGAAGTCCATAGACGGGAATGTGGCTTGATACATGGAGGAGGGGTATGGCACCACTGTGATCGAGATGGGCATGGGTCACAACGATGGCATCCACATCTTTTGGAGCTACATGCATAGGGAAGCTGGGAATGTGATTAATGGCAACTCCATAATCGAGGAGGATGGATGCCCCTCCAGCCTTCACAAGAATTCCCGATTTTCCGACCGTCTCTGTTCCTCCAAGGAACTTAATTTCCAATAAACCTGAACACCACCTATCTGAAGGAGGAATCCCTTTATCTTCTTCCTTAGGCTAATTTATACAATGATTTTTTCTTTTTATAGACCTAGGTTCCTTAAAACATTTTCTTGGAACCCACGATGTCATGAAGGAAGAAGCGAAAAGGGATGGATGCTCAAAGCCTCTGATAAAGGCGGGTTAACATGGGAAGGGGAGAGAGGGAGAATCCTCCCTCTTTGGATCTAAAGGTCATCTACAGCCGACTGCTGAAGAGGTTCGGACCCCAAGGCTGGTGGCCTGCCGAATCCCCCTTTGAAGTTTTCATAGGCGCCATCCTTACCCAAAGGACAAATTGGAAGAATGTTGAGAAGGCGATCATGGAAATGAAGCGAAGCCTTCCCCTTGAGCCTAAGGCTATAGCGGAGGCTCCATCGAATCTCCTGCAGGGTTTAATCAGGCCCGCGGGATTCTACAGACAGAAGGCAGACCGCCTCAAGGCTATTGCCTCCCATATTTGCAGGAACCATGGAGGAAGCCTAGAATCCTTCTTAGGAAAATCTATGGATGAGCTTAGGAGGGAGCTTCTCTCTATAAAGGGCATTGGTCCCGAAACAGCCGATTCCATAATTCTTTACGCTGCCAACAAAATGATTTTTCCTGTAGATGCCTATCTGAGGAGGATCCTAAGAAGGCTTGGCCTTTTAGAGGCTGAAAGCCTTCCTTACGATGACCTTCGTAAATGGGTTGAGGAACGCCTTCCAAAAAGCCTAGACTCCTTCAAGGAGTTTAGAGCCCTTATCGTGAAGCTGGCAAAGGAGTATTGCCTTAAGAAACCTCGATGCCAAGGGTGCCCGTTAAGAGACCTTTGTGCCAAGGGGCATAGTAAACCCTCGAAGTTTTCAGATCCATAAAAATAAATCGCTCTTAATCAGGAAGTTTGTTGGTGGCCATAGGGTTAATTTCTCGCCCTATCCGACCCTATCGCATGCTGGAAGAGCTTCTGGACCTCTTCTCATGCGAGGCATCGGCCGCCAGGCTTCTCAGGGAAGTTCGATGGGCTAAGGGCATCCGATGTCCTTACTGCGGATCCGAAGCCATCATCCGATAAGCCTTGTAAAGGCATGCGTATCAGCGGTATCGATGCAAGGCATGCAGGCGTACGTTCAACGAAACGATAAGACTGGAACCGTCTTCGCCTACAGCCTTATTTGAAAGAATGGCTTTTCCTCGCATATCTCTTCGCCTTCCTCCACTTATCCATCCTGAAGGCTTCAAGGGAGGTTGAGCGCAGCTATGGCATTGCCTACCGTTCAGCAAGGAAGGTGATGCATGCGATCTACAAAGGGGAGGCTGAAGGAGGCTCCAGTAAGCTCTCAGGAACCGTAGCGTAGAGTAGAGATGGATGAAGCCTACATAACGGCAGGTTTGAAGGGAAGGGGAAACCATGGGAGGATCCTATGCCTTGGAAGGAAGCCCATAGGGGTTTGAAGGCTAAGCCCGGAAGGGGCTCTTGGAAGGATGATAGGCCTCCCATAATGATCCTTGTTGAGCGTAAGAAAAGGGAGCACTACGTCCCATCTACGGATGCGGAGGGCGAAACCATCGGTAAGATAGCCTCAAGTCAAGTCAAGGCACGTGGAGCCCAGCTCCAGAATCTGCACGGATGGCTTTCCATCCTATACGGTCCTCCAAAGCCTTGGCTTCGAACATGAATGGATAAACCATTCGATGGGCGAGTATGCCAGAGGGGACGTGCACGTCAACAATTGCGAGAACAGGGCATCTCTTCTAAAGCCATGGCTTGCCGTCTACAGGGGAATATCCAAGGATAACCTTGGCTTATACTTAAGCCTCTTCCGTTTCCAGAGAACCACAAGCCAGCTTCCAAGTCTTCAAAGGCTTAAGCTCATAGTAAAGGCTTAGGTCATCACCAACAAATTCCCTGATTAAGAGCGAAGAAATAATACAAGTCAAAAATCGCACTGCTGACAAGATGCATAGGGACGGAAAAAGGTGAGCCGAATACGAAGCCATTTAACATCCTCATCGACGGCTCAACCATACTCGTGATTTTAGCGTTTGATGGAGGGTTTATTCATGGACTCTAAGGCTTTTATCGCCACTATTTTTGGCATATAATGACTTACCGTAAGTATCATTCCCCATGAGGCGACTGTGGCCGTTGTCATCATCGTGCCGACCGTAGCCATTTCATGAAGCATTACTGGTATGTCTGCTGGATTAGTCATAGCCGTTAGGAATGGCGGCCACGGGACAACCTCTCCATGCCAAATATGCTCCAATGCTAGGAGGATTACGCCTCCCCACAATAGTGCGTTCAGGATCCAAAGCTTCAGCTTTTCAGCAAAGCTTTGCGCAGACTTCTGTATAATTGAAGTTATTATTGCTAAAGTCATTGGGACTAAGAAGCACGCCATAATTCTTCCTCCATGTTACAAATTTTAAATTTAGTAACACTTATATATAAGTCTTTAGGAGGGGGAAGCGTATGTGGCTAATAATCCTTGCGTTTGCGGCAGCGATAGTCACACCAATATGGTATAGCGTGGCCGAGGAGGACAAGTATCTGCTCAAGATTCTCTGTCTCATACTCTGGGGAGCAACAATTATGGTTTTTATCGACCATGTGATGGGCTTCCTCATGGAGGGCGGAGAATTCTTCGAGCTTACATTGGACGCTACTGTTTTGGGCTTCGTCATGCTGATAGTCGCTCTCGTCATCTGGGAGATAGTCCTACTACTCAAAGATCCAAAAGGGGTGCTTTATAAAAAGCAGAGTTTATAACCCTCACATTAAACCTCCTTTTTTATCCTACTACTAAATGTGCTTTCTTTTTTGACTCGATGGGTATTATCTATGGACGTTTACAAGTTTGATTTGCCTTACCCCTCTAGTCGCCACACAGTTTTTGACTTAGGCTTTTAACGCATCTCGAAATAGCTCTGCAAACCAGCGGACCAATCTAGTGAGATACTATTGTAAACGACATTAATTTTTGTTTATGTTTTTCATTTACTCCATGGGAGGTGGTATTATCGGTTGACCCTGACCTCTTGAGGGCTTATAGGGTTGAGGATGATGCGAAGGTTAAGGAAAGGATCCTGATGGTATCCCTTCTTAGGGAGGGAAAATCTACCTATGATGCGGCAGCATCATTAGGGCTGTATGGGCTGAATTTAATCAAATATTTATGTCGTTAGCAATATCTTATTCCTATACTTTGCTATTCGATTCGCAATCATTGAGGCCACGGCACCGGCAGGAACCCCTCCGTCGATGTTGACCACGGCTAATCCAAGGGAACATGACTGAAGCATGGCTATAAGGGCGCTGAAGCCTTTTCCGCCAAGTCCATAACCGCTCGATACGGGAACAGCTATTACGGGGACATCGACCATTCCAGCCACAACAGATGGCAATGCCCCCTCCCTTCCAGCCACGACTATTAAAACATCGACATCTTTTGCCATCATATCTTTTAATGCTGCCAGCAGCCTATGAATGCCGGCGACGCCTACATCGTAGGCTGTTAAAACCTTGCACCCCATCTCTTCCGCTATCACCCTTGCTTCCTCTGCAACATGCACATCAGCCGTTCCAGCTGTTAAAATACCAACCCTCCCTCCAGATTCCTCAACCCTGAAGTCCCCCCTCTTCATCACAATGATCCTCGCTTTATCATGTACTTGAAGTCTCATGTTTTTAGGAATTAGGTTCGCCAGCCTTTCAGCATGTTCTTTCGAGGCTCTGCTGATGATCGCTCTTCCCGTTTCATTCACCATTTTAACGGCTAAAGTGGTCAGCTCTTCAACCGTTTTGCCTTCAGCGAATATAATTTCGGGTATGCCCTTCCTTAATTCCCTGCCAACGTCAATCCTAGCCAGATTGTCTATTTCCTTTATTGCAAATATCCTTAGAAGCCTTTCAGCCTCCTCAACTGAAATTTCACCTCTGGCAACCTTTTCAAGGATTTCCCTCAACCTTCACAACCACCATTATCCTCGACCTTTATCTTAGGTTCTTCTATGATGAGGAGCCATGGCTCCTCATTTCATCGATTACCCTTAGGATCGACATCCTTGCCGAAGCCTCCGATGCGCCCCTCCACAGACCATCTTTCCTGAGCCGAAGATGAGGATTGCCTCGAAGAAACCATAGTTTGAGACGTCTAGTTATAGGAAGTGAAATTTATCTTTAGCCCATTTCAGAGCGTCTAAACCATTTCTAGCGTTAGGAGCATGCTTCCAGATCTGTATCCTTCTAGGTCTAATGTTACGTATTTGAAGCCAATCCTTCTCAGCTCTTCAGCTACCATATCCATAATCTTCGTGTTGAAGAAAATTCGCCTTTCATCTCTTCCCACCTCTATTCTCGCCAAGCCGTTATGGTCCCGAACCCTGAGCTGCTTCACCTGCGTTATTTTTCTAATGATGTTCTCCGCTTTTCCAATTCTGTTTAGTTTTTCAAGCGTTATTTTATCCCCGAAGGGTATACGTGAGGCTAAGCATGCGAGTGGGGGTTTATCGCTGACTGAAAGCCCTATTCTCCTAGCTATAGCTCGGATTTCTTCTTTAGTGTAGCCATTCTCTGCCCATGGGCTGTAAACGTTTTCCATTTCCTTAATAGCTTTAAATCCTGGTCTATGGCCTTCCAGATCTGAATAGTTTGTTCCTTCAAAAACCGCTTTGAATCCGAGTTCTTCAGCTAAGTTTTTAAGGCTCTTTAGGAGTTCCTTCTTGCAGTAGTAACATCGGTTTTCAGGATTTCGCTGGAAATCCTCATTTAAAAGCTCGTTTGTCTCTAAAAGTATGTGTTTTATGCCTATTTCGGCGGCAACCCTCTTCGCTTCCTCAACCTCTTCCTGCGGATATACTGGTGAAACGGCTGTCACGGCAACCGCTTTTTCTCTTAGGATTGCGTGGCTGATGGCGGCTAGTGTTGAACTGTCAACGCCTCCGGAAAAGGCTATCACTACCCCATCCTTCCCCCTCTCCGCTATGAAGCTTTTCAGTTTCTCATATTTCTCGCCGAAATCCATTGTTACTCCCTCCTCAATAACAGCTTCCGAGCTTGGGCTTCAATAATTTCTGAAATGCTCCTCAGAGGCCTACCGGTTTTCTCTGCAATTTCCCTTACATCCTCATACTCAGGCTTTATTTGGACAACAGAGCCTTCAACGTTCTTGGAAACTTTCATCCTTACATTCATCCTCACATCGTCTATCACTACTTCAATGGGCACTATTTCCCTTAAAAGAACCCGCCTTTCGCAGCTGTAAAAACGCACGCCCAAGCTCCCTGTTTCTTCCATAACTATGCGAGCGAGGCGTTCAACATTCTCCCTATCTGTAATCACCTTGACGATGTAGCCTGGCCTATTCTTCTTCGTGAACATGGGAATTATGCTTACGTCTTTTGCTCCTTCGATTAACAGTTTATCCAGGGTATGTCCAATGATTTCGCCTGTTGCATCGTCAAGGTTTGTTTCTAAAACCACAACTTCATCCTTTGAAAGGTTGTAATGGAAGGGTTCTCCTAGAATAACCCTTAAAATGTTTGGCATTTCTTCGAAATCCATTGTTCCAGCGCCGTAACCAACTTTTAAAGGCTTCAATGCTGGGTAGAAGCGTATAGCCTCATCCACAAGGTTGACAAGTATGGAAACACCTGTTGGTGTAGCAAGCTCTGCCTCCATGGGACCCCCCGTTATCGGGAAATTTCTCGATCGAAGTATTTCTAGAGTGGCTGGAGCGGGACTTGAAACCTTTCCATGGGAAAACTTGAGCATGCCACCCCCAACGGCTACGGGAGTGGAGTAAACCTTAGCGTTGAATAATCCGAGATCTTCTAGGGCTACGGCTGAACAGATGATTTCAGCCAGGGCATCAGCTTGTCCCAGCTCATGCAAATGGATATCGTTGAAGTCTCCCGCATGAAGCTTCGACTCTACTTCCAGCAGCGTTTTTGCAGTGTTTAGTGCAAATTCCCTTGCATTATGACTGATTTCCAATTTTTCCATGCAACATTCAATTGCGCTTATAAGTTTGGCTCCTGTTACTTCGGGCCATTCATCCGCTTCTACATCAATTTTTTTAGCTCTAATACCCCTACGAGTTACATCTCTAATATTGACCTTTATATTTTTGCATGCCATAATTTCTTCAATTGTTCTGATGGCGCTGACGACTTTTTTAAGGTCCGCTCCAAGGTCCAAAAGGGCGCCAAGAAACATGTCTCCGGAAATCCCTGCTGCCTGGCAATCGATGATCGTCACTATATTTGAATTCTTAAAATGCCTCGTCATGGTTCGCATCAAAAGTCATTATTGGACGTTAGCCTTAATATATCTTTTACACTCTTAAATGTTTTCACGGATGATGTACAAGGTCATGGAACAGCCTATGGAGAGACGGGGCTAGCCACAACATTCTTAGTTAAGAGCGTATCTTTTTATTATAGAGGGCTGGGTGCTACCTATGTTTAGAGTTCACCAAGCACCTATGATAACTCTAAGCATAGGTTATAGTTAGCTACATAGTGTAGCGCGTGCCATGTCTTGTTTTGATTTTTAAGTTAAGTCCAAGCATTGGAGTCTTGCCAATATTTTTCTTCAAAAATCTTGGCAACGTTCCTCAGTGGGATTGCTGGAAGCCCTGTTGAAAAAACCTTAAGACTCATCGACTACATTAGGTTGATGCAGAAATATAAGCATATTGTCTAGAAGAAAAGATTTCCACCGCAAAATCCCCATTTTTATCTTTCTCAGGTTTTTATGTCGCTCTTAATCAGGGAGTTTGTTTGTGATGGAGAAAAAGTCCACGGGCATCATGGACGCCAACAACTTGATGATTAAGAGCGTTTTATGTTTTTGGCTTGGAGCTTTATCGGTCTCGGCTGGAAGGAAAACTACATAGGGATGTAACGAACTCATCCACAGAGCACCTCAAGAAAGTCTTCTGCTGTTCATTAATATTTCTTTCTCGAAAAGTCAACGCTTTTAAAACAGTCAGCCAAATTCTATCAAGGTGTCTTTGATGGCGGCGCTTAAAAACTGGCTTCCAATGGACGGAGACACATTCGCCACTAGCGAAGGGTTTATCCTAAACGTTTTCGGGTATGAGCATCCAGAAAAGCGGGTCATCGCCTTTCTAAAGTATATTCCCTCAAAGTTTAAAGAACTTTTCAATGTGCGCCTTTTGGAGAGGACGTGGTATTATGGGCGTATTGAACTTTTTAGGGCTGAGAAGCTTTACACGGCGAAAAACTACCGAACCTTCCTACAGGTTTTTAGGAAAAACTTCCCGGGCTATGTTTACCACTGCCCTTTTAGAAATAAAGATATTATTAGCGCACCCTTGGCAAAGATTAGGCGCGTGTATGTCCCCAAAGAGCGTCTTCAAAGGCTTTTGAGAATGAAACGGTTGGATAAACTGCAGAGAATGACCCTTGATTTTGTGGATTTGGTTTCCAGTGCTTCGAAGGTCTCCCTCGAAGATTTTGGGGTTCACGGCTCCATAGCCCTAAACATGCACTCTCAAGAGTCGGATATTGACATAGTTGTTTATGGCAGCCGAAACTTCCGCAAAGTGGAGGAGGCTGTTAACAAGCTTGTTGGGGAGGGAACCCTAAGCTATGTTTTCAACAACCGTTTGGACGCCGCAAGACGGTTTAAAGGGCGATACATGGGCAAGATTTTCATGTACAATGCGGTCCGCAAACCAGAGGAAGTGACGACCAAGTATGGCGAACACTCTTACACGCCAATAGCTCCAGTTAAATTCCAATGTAAGATTAGGGATGATGGCGAAGCCATGTTCCGTCCAGCCATCTACAAAATTGAAGATTACACGCCACTGAACCAAAGCTCAAGCCTTTCAAAAGAAATGGTTCCAGAGGCTGTCGTCTCCATGATTGGATGCTACAGAAACGTCGCCAGGAACGGGCAAAAAATAGAGGTTGCTGGTATGCTGGAGCGTGCGGAAAAGGTTGGCACTGGCGAAACGTTTTATCAGGTTGTTGTTGGAACTGCTGGGAGCGAGGAAGAGCACATTTGGCCAGTTTAAGGCTTAGGGACCGCGACGCCATAATAACACGAGAAGGCTTAATCTTCCGAGTTTTCGGCTACACGCATCCATCAGAAGCCTATGTATGCGATGCTGAATATGCGCCTTCCACCCTTTTCAAATCCGCCAACCCAAAAGCTTACAGAACCGATGGAGAAAAAATCTTTTACAAGTTTTACGAAGATGAGGGCTGGCATTTTGTCGAGGAAAAATTTCCACAATACATGATTCCTTACGAGCCTATTGGCAGAAAAGTCGTTGGTGTGAAGCACTCCGACATGACAAGTGTCAGAATACCAGAAGAAGCCCTAAAAAGGCTTATTGAAAAGGAGCCGAAAGACGGGCTTGTTAAGGCTCTTAAAAAGGTTCTGGAGGCAACAGTTTTAAGTTCCGGTTTGCCGCTGGAAGATTTTGGTGTTTTCGGCTCGCTTCTTCAAGGCTTTTACCATCCGAGGTTCTCTGACATAGACATAATTGTTTATGGTAGGAAAAATTTGGAGCGGATACGCGAAGTTCTCCAAGAACTTTACAAGGATAAAGGCTCGCGTTTTTCCAACGAGTTTGAGGACGCCTCGTCGATTAAGGGGAAAGTTTGGCGCTTCAAGAACATAAGCCCAGACGAGTTTGTCTGGCACCAGAGGCGCAAAACCATCTACGGAGTTTTCCACGACGAAGTCTCTAAAAGGGCTATTAAGGTTGAGTTTGAACCCGTGAAAGGCTGGAGCGAAATAAGCAACGAATACAGCCAGATAAAGAGGATAACCCGTGAAGGCTGGGTGGGGGCTTATCTCCGCGTAGTGGATGATTCAGAGGCGCCGTTCATGCCATCAATTTACCATGTTGAAACCGTCAAAGTAGTTGAGGCGCCAAGGGTTGAAGACCTGAGGAGGGTTGTCTCCTATCTTGAGGAGTTTAGGATGCAGGCATGGAAAGGCGAAACAGTTTATGTTGAGGGAAACCTTGAAAGGGTTGAAACACGAAGTGGCGAAGGCTTCCGCCAGATAACATTGACCTACGGACCACGCTACTACGAGCAAGTTTTGAAGGTTGCGGAGCCAAAGGCCAAAAACTAGTGCTTTAGAATCATGTAGTCTGTTGGCTTATTTCCAAGAAGAAGCCTAAAATACTCTTCGCCGCTCCTCTGGTCTGCAACGTGTTCAATTTTTCCCCGCGCCACAACAGTCTCGCCTTTTCTTGCTTGTTCGCAGAACCTTCCTCGGAAGGATGCGATCTCCCTTATTGGCTCGAGTTTTGGTCCCTCAAAAACTTTAACATCTTCGATTTTGTATGTGCATGGTGTGAAGATGGCTTCAGAATCGTCAACAATAACAGCTTCAACCTTCGCATAACCACAGTTCCTGTAACGAACATCGCCGTATTTTTCGCCAATCTCATCCCAGTCCTTCACAAAACGTATGAAGTAGTCTCTGTCCATAAACTTGCCCTGGAAAACTTTTCTGGATTCGACTTTTATGAAGTCCTCCAATCCCATGAAAGTATCTTTCGAACGGAAGGCGAAAAGCTTCCGCAAATCCTCCAAATTGTAACGCTTAAAAGGTGTGTTGCCCTCCTCAAGCATTTTCTTTAAGGTTGAGTGCACTTTTCGGCAGTTCTCAACACTGTAAACAACTGGGTCAATGTCCGAAGCCAAAGTGTGTAAACCAACCAAAACAGAGCCAGAAACCCCAAGGCTGTTCCAAGGGACATTCGCCTCTTCCTTCAAAACCGTGAGGCATTGTAAAGCCGCCCCTTCCAAACCGTCAAGTTTTCCGCTTTCCCCTTCCGCCTTAAGCCTCCTTAAGCCCTCAACTGGACTGTAAACTTTATTAACATTTTCCAACGGAACTTCGCAAAGCTTCTCGTCAAAAACCGAGTCGTGGACAACATATTTTGGAACATGTTTCTTTTTCCGATTTAACCAGGTTTAGGGCTGTGAGTAAGGTATGGGGTAGAGGGGTTTTTCCTCCTGTTGGAAGTTTTACTAGGGCTTTTTCTGCGAGATCTATGTTGTTTGTAGGCGGAAGCAATATCTCAGAAGATTCTCCTCGGAACGCTATGAATGCTATTTTGTCTCTGCGTCTGTAAGCGTCAGAAAGTAGCCCGAAAACGGCTCCTTTTGCGGCTTCCATCCTCTTTTGGGCCGCCATCGAACCGCTTGCATCGACCACTAAAGTTATGAGCGATGAGATTTTAGCTCTTCTGACCTTTTCTCGAATATCCTCGTCGCTAATTTTTAATGGTGTCCCATGTGAGCTTGCTAAGCGTGAGGCTGCAGCTCTTATTGTTGCGTCAATGGCTATGTCGCGTGGTTGGCCTTTTGGTATTGCGCTGTAAACGTAAGATCCTCTATTAATACCAATTGATTTGACTGTTCTCCCACTTTTTCCAGCTTGAGTGTTTTTGGTCTTCCTTTTTTTCTAGGTTTACCGAAAATGGAGGACCAATGTTAAAAATTTTTTCTTTTAACTGTGGGCTTCCACTTTTTTCATCGCCATGATGTTCCTTTTTCACATTGGCATGATTACTGTTTTTTGAAATTATTTCTTCAAGTTTTTCACGTGAAATGTAAGGTTGTTCGAAGGGTTTTTTCCTCATGCGATGTGGCAGGGCTAGCTCCATTGCCTCTAAAACGTCGTCTTTATTTACATTAACTCTATCCGAAAGTGCAGCGATGGTTTTAGCCGTTCGGGTTATTACTATGGGGGCTCTGTTGCTCACTGAAAGTTTTGAACACGCATTTGCTATTTCGTGAAGCAGCTCATTAGATATCTGGACTTTAGGAAGAAGTTCACGTGTTTTTTTAATTTTAAGCTTCAATTCTTTCTGTTTTTCTTCATATTTCGCCATAAAGCGCAGGGGGTCCTCTTCAAAATCTTCAACCCTTTTTACGATCTCGATCTGCAATGTTGGATCTGTTATAGGCTCAACTTCTACTTGAAGCCCAAACCTGTCTAATAGCTGTGGTCTAAGCTCACCTTCTTCTGGGTTCATGGTGCCGATGAGGATGAAGCGGCTCGGATGTGCAACCGAAATGTTCTCCCTTTCAACAATGTTTACACCGCTTGCAGCCGCGTTAAGCAATACATCAGCGACGTAATCGTCAAGTAAATTAACCTCGTCTACGTAGAGTATACCACGGTTTGCCTCAGCAAGTAACCCTGGATCAAGGGCTTTTAACCCTTCCTTCAACGCCTTCTCGATATTAAGTGTTCCCACAACCCTATCGACCGTTGCATTCAGCGGAAGGTTTACTATTCTAACTTTCCGTTTAATCCATGGAAGTTGCTCTCCTCTGGCATGTTTGTTATAGCATGAATCGCACATTTCCCTTGGGTTGTCAGGGTCGCAGTTGAATGGGCAGTTCTTCACAACTTTTATTTCAGGGAGAAGTTCTGCCATTGCCCTAACCGCCGTGGATTTTCCTGTGCCCTTCTGCCCTCTTATCAAAACTCCGCCTATACGAGGGTTCATGGCGTTTAAGAGGAGGGCTTTCTTCATTTTTTCTTGGCCGACGATGGCGGTGAACGGAAACACAAACCCTATATGATGAGGCATGCTATTACTCACCGATTTCTTCTTCCAGTATTTCTTCGGTCTTTAAATATTCCTCTTCAAGCTTTTCAATAGTTTCTTTGTCCGACTTCCAGTACCCCCGCCTTGAAGCTTCAAGGAGAATGGGTGTAAAGCCTATCATTAAGCCTAGGAGAAACGCCAGGATGGATCGAGGGCCTTCCGAGAGGCGCAGATCCGTCATGATGCTCAAGGGGCATGGGGAGAAGGAATGGAATGGGGCAGGATGATGGGCTGCTGAAACGGCATTCTCAACTTTTAAGCGCCTGTACGGAGAATACCGCATGGCAAAAAACATGGAGAGCATATCTAAAGAACTAGCAGCTAAAGCATACATATACAATATGCTGATAAACCTACAAAACTAAAGCGGAGGCAAGTAGCTAAAAACTAGGAGAGGGACTAAAACCAGAAGAATTAAGCCACAAAGCTTCTTTTTTAGATTATGAAACAGAAAGTTTTCTCTCACTCCTCGATTTCATGTAAAAATTAGCGAAGGATCTTAAAGCCCTTCCCCTATGAGATATGGCACACTTTTCCTCCATATCCATCTCGGCGAAAGTTCTACCATCTCCCTCAAGGGGCTGGAAGATAGGATCAAAACCCCAGTGCCTTCCCCTGGGCTCCCTCGTAAGAATGCCCTTTACTTCTCCTAGGAAAACAAAGGCCTTCCCCTCACCATCGCAATAAGCGACGGCCGATCTGAAGATGGCCTCCCTACGATCGATACCTTCCATAATCTTGAGAATTCCTTGGATGCCCAGCGTTCTAAAAACAAAGGATGAATAGGGTCCCGGAAATCCACGAAGGGCTTCGATGAAGAGTCCCGCATCCTCTAGAAGGATGGGAACCTTCAGGCGACGAAAGAGGTCCTCGGCTCCGAATTGGGCTATTGCCTCAAGGGAATCTGACTGGATCTCGATCTTCTGAACAGCCAAGGGACGGATTTTTATACCATACTTTGAAAGGATGAATTCGACTTCCCTGAACTTATCCTGATTCCTTGTAGCGAAGGAAAGGATGTCTCTGCAAGACTCTTGGAAGCCAACCTTCATCCTAGGCTATCCCTCCCTTTTTGTACCTCACTTCTTCCAAAAATGCATCGCTTCATACCATACTTTCTTTTTCTTTTCTTTTTCTTCTCTTTTTCTTTTTCTTTTTCTTTTTCTTTTTCTTTTGTAGCCTAATTACTCTTCATGCATAGTGTAGTTCGATTCTTGCAAATAAGGGATTTCTTTTCGAAGATTCTTTCGTAAAGAAAAAAGCATAGAGATTCCGAATTTATTGATTAAGTGCAAAGCCCCCTTCCCTTCATTTATCCTTTTGTAGGCTTCATAGGCTGTCGTTGGTCAGGAGATCCGATTAGGATGTCCAGAGCAACCTGATACCAGTTTGGCCCGACACTTCTCACAATCCTTCCGAAAAGGAAGCGATGGCTTACATTAAGGCTTTCAAGCCTTTTAGAAGCCCTCCCCATTACCATCTCAATGGGATCCTCCCCCTTTGATGCATGAACAAAATCATAAAGGTGGATAAATCCCCCAGAAGGTTTAAGGGCCTTAATAGCCGTTTCTAAGTATTCATATACGAGCTCTGGCAGGGGCATGAGAACCCTGTCAGCAACTCCCCTAAGGCGGTCTTCCACAACCTCTTTCGCATCTCCAAGGATCGGAAAGACCCTTCCCTCCATCTTGTTCAACCTCACATTCTCTTCCATAAGCCTCACGGCCTCAGGATTGAGATCTATGGAGAAAGCTGATCGAAGTTGGCTGTGCTTGGCGGCTACGATGGAGAAGCATCCAACCCCTGAGAAAAGGTTCACAAGGTTTTCGGAGGGCCTTACGAGGCGAGCGATCCTGATGCGCTCGTAGTGGAGCCTTGGCGAGAAGTAAGCCTTGGCGAGGTCTACCTTGAAGAGACAACCATGCTCCTTATGGATCGTTTCGGTTTTTTGCTCGCCAAGAACCCATTTAAGGCTTCTGAGCCTGAAGATTCCAGAGACCCCTTCCTTCTGAAGGAGGACCGTAACGACGCGCCTGTTAGATTTTAAGATGGCTTCCCCTAATTTGGGGCTTAGGTATTCAAGCTCCCTCGGAAGCCTTAGAACAGCTATATCTCCCACAAGGTCGAAGGAAGCGTATAGGCCCCTAAGGTCCTTCGTTCCTAAGGCTTCCTCCAAGACTCTTTTTAAGGCCTTCTTGACAGAGGGACACACTTAGGGCCGCCTCATACCTCCCAAAGGAGGGAAAATTCATATAGGTGTTCTGGAAGGCAAAAATTCGTGGAAGGAATAGGCTTTAATAATTCCCTAAGTCCCCTCGAAGCCCTTAGGAAACGAAGGCCTTCTTTGCCCTTCGTACCCTCGCCGCCTGAAGTCGTAAGGAAAATGCTCGAACTTGCCCTTCCATCAAGGGAGGAATTGCTCCTGGACCTTGGTTGCGGGGATGGAAGAATCCTCTTATCGGCTGCAAGGGATTATGGATGCATGGCCCTAGGAATCGAGAAGAATTTAGCCCTCGTAGAACTGGCTCGTCGAAGGGCATCCATGGCAAAGCCAGGTTCCGTGAGGGTTTTATGGGAGGACCTCTTCGAAGCAGATGTTTCGAAGGCCCAAGTCCTCACCCTTTATCTTACTCCAGAAAGCCTTCGCCTTATCAAGCCGAAGCTAGAAAGAAGCCTTCCTCCGGGGGCTAGGGTCGTATCCCATGATTATAGGATCCATGGATGGTTTCCTTCAGTAGCTGAGGATGTTTTCTCCCCTACGGATGGAAAATTGCATAGGATCTATCTTTATAGGCATCCGGCCTTCTCCGTCCTGGATCGAAAAAAGAAAACTGAGGGAACGAATTTGCCATAATTGGGGACAATCTTTATATGAAGCTTAGGCTTTTGGATCCCTGCTAATAGGGATAAGGTTATGCCAAAGGAGTTTACCTATAGAGGTTTCACTCTTGAGCAGCTTAGGAAAATGAGCAGAGATGAGTTCATAAAGCTCCTTCCAGCTAGGCTGCGACGATCCTTAGAAAGGGGCTTCACTGAATCCCAGAGAAGGCTCTTTGAGATCATTGTAGAAAGGCAGCAGAAGGGAGGCTTAGAGGACAAACCCATCGAAACCCATTGCCGAGATATGATCATCTTTCCCGAGATGGTAGGCATGACCATAAGTCTTCATGATGGAAAAACCTTTGTGCCCATTAAAATTGAGCCCGAGATGATAGGGCATTATCTAGGCGAGTTCGTACCAACCAACAAGAGGGTTGTCCATGGCGCCCCTGGCATAGGGGCTAGTCGATCCTCGATGTACGTGCCCCTGAAGTAAGGCTACTTTTCGTTCCCTTCGTTTTCTTTTCCAGATTCGGTTCGCTTTTTTTTCTTTTTCTTTTGTAAGCCAGAAGAACAATGTAACTCATAACTCAAGTTTTTCGGTATTTTAAGGATCATCTTAGCATCGCGTCCAATATTTTCTCGACGGGCATCCTGCCGGCCATCTTGTCGACCCATTGGATGAGGTTTTGGAGTAGATCCTTGAAGGCTTGCCTGCACTGCACAAGCCCCGATAGTCTTGTCAGAATCAAGCCTTCTATACAGTCTGCTCCTGCAGAGCGGATCCTTGCCTCGAGTATAGAAGATCGGACAGACGATATGATGAATTCAAAGACCTCGTTGAAGCCGATGGAATGCCATCCGCCTTAGTGAAAGTATGGGCTAGGCGAAAGGAGGCTAAGTAGGCGGCCTTATCTTCGCTTCTCAGTTCTTCCATCCGCAAATGGGTTTTTCTTTGAAACCTTAGAAAAGCTCCTAAATCCTTTTTAGCTATTTAAGATCCATAAGTCGCCTAGAAGGCGAGCTGAAAGGATTATGAAAAGGGGTTTATACATAGGACGCTTTCAACCTTTCCATAAAGGACACTTGGAAGCTGTTCGATGGATCCTCACACAAGTCGAGGAGCTCATCGTGGTAATAGGAAGTGCCCAGTATAGCCACGACCTAGAGAATCCCTTTGAGGCGGGGGAGAGGTTTACCATGATTAGGAAGGCTTTAGACGAGGCAAGGATTCCTAGGGATCGCTACGAAATCATAGCCATTCCAGATCTGCATGTCCATGCCCTTTGGGTCGCTCATGTTGTTTCCTACACACCTAAGTTCGATGTTGTCTTCACAAACGAGCCTCTCACGAGACGTCTTTTCATCGAATATGGTAAGTTTGATGTAAGGCAGATACCCTTCTTCGAAAGGGAAAGGTTCAGTGCGACAGAGATAAGGCGAAGGATTTTACAAGGCGAAGACTGGGAGGATCTGGTTCCTGCTTCTGTGGCAGAGTACATAAAGGAAATCGATGGTGTCGGCCGAATCCGAGACTTGGCGAAAAGGGATAAGCCCTTCCCTGAAGCCTCTTCAAGAAGCCCATAGCTTCCATGCTTCCTTCGGCTAAGGTCATTGCCTTTATGGCTACTAACGATCGCTTACATAATGAAAGAGTAGCCTGACGGTGTTCTCCAAATCGTCCTCTTGGACCATCTCAAAGGGTGTATGACTGTAGCGGCATGGAATTGCCAAGAGGCTTGTCCTAGATCCACCCCTCACCATGGTAGCTCCATCGGACCCATAGGAGGTGAAGACTCCATGTTGGTAGGGTATGGCATTCAGCCTAGCCGTCGATCGGAGCTCCCTGATCGCTTCTAAGTTATAGTGGATCAAGGAGTCCTTGTATACGATGACAGGCCCTCCGCCAAGCTTTATGGGCATTCGCTCCTTTTCCAAGGAAGGATAATCCCCAGCTATTCCTATGTCTATGGCAATGGCAACATCGTATCCTCCGCCCGCTAGTTCCTCCGCCCCCCTCAAACCGATCTCCTCCTGGACCGTGGAAGCCAAGTATAGATCGCAAGGAAGCTGGTGCCCCTGAAGCCTCCTGGCAAGTTCTACCATCACAACATGACTCAAGCGATCGTCCATGGCCTTCCCGAAAGCCTTTTTCCCAAGTTTTTGGGTGGTAGGATTCCATATGATGGGGGAGCCGACATGGATGCCTCGCTCCAAGACCTCATCCCTACTCGAGGCTCCAATGTCAACTAGAACCCGCCACTCTTCCAGAGGCATATCTCGCTCCTTTACCCTCAGGACATGGCCTGAAGCAGCTACAAAGACTCCCTTTACATCCTCCTCGTCCCCTAAGACAAGGGCATTCTGCCCCACAAGGCAGTAGGGATACGGAACATTATCCGCATTCGACCTGTATCGGGTTATATGAAGAAAGCCCTCGTCCGTTATGCTTAGGACGAAATAGCAGATTTCGTCCGCATGGCCGAAGATCAGGACCTTCCGTCCTCTGCCAGGAAAATGGGCTAGGACGTTCCCCACGTTCGTCATATGTACTTCATCCGTGAAGGGCCTTAGATCCTCCATAAAGGCCCTTTGGACACGTCCCTCATATCCTATAGGTCCTGGGATTTCCGTATATTTCTTCAGAAGATCGAACAATCAAAACACCCTGATATGGATTCGTTTCCTCGTTTTTAGCGTTTATTTCTTTATAAGGATCCTTAAGGAAGCATAGGGAGGCCTGTTAAGCCCTTTGCCTTTCTACTATACGCAAAATCCTTTCCTTATTCCGATACCTTCGTGAAAAAGGAAGGGCATCGATCCGATAAACTTATTCCCAAAGGCCCTCAAGATGGTGGGGCATTCTAGGCATCCTTTAGGCTAGTACTGACCTAAAGAGCCTTCAGCCCCGGCAGCATGACCCTGACCTTCATTCCTGTAAAGCACTCCTTGACGAGCTTACGGCGATCTTTACTCAGCTCAAAAAATCGAGGAGGGCATCTATGCGCTTTTTAGCCAGCTCCCTCGGACATTCTGCAGATAGGCGTAGAACCTTAAGTTATCCTCGGCGCTTAGCCTCCAGCATAGGGAACGCCCTCCCGTTTCTCCATGGAACCATCCGAAGCTGCTTCTGACCTTATCCGGCTTCTTGAGAATATCGTAGGAGCACCCTAGCTCTCGTTTTTAGAGGGAGCGTCAAGATTTTCCATGGGATCGAGAAGCCCCTGAAGCCATAGGCTTCCATCCAAGGGCTCTAGGGCTTCCCTTCCCCCTTTCGACGAAGCACCAAGAAGATCCATGGAAAGCTTTTGGATCTTAAAAAGGAACCTACGGGGCAGGGAAGAAATGAAATAACTACAGTTGTTATTTTTTCCAAAAAATAACTACAGTTGTTATCATGGCGGACTTGCACAGCCTTATCACTATGTTATTTTTTGCTCTATTTTGCCCCCTCCTCTCTCCCCTCGCTCCTTCCCTTTTGAGTTTTGAGGATTTCCTCTCCTAGGTCCCTAGGGGAGCCCCAGGTCCTTTCAACCCATCTAAGGGACACACGTTAAACCATGCTGATCTCCCTCGCACTAAGACAGCCTCGAGCCTTCTCGCGTATGATCAACTTCGCCCTTCTCCTCGTAAGCTTTCTCATACCTCCTCTATATGAGAGGATGAACGGATTTCAGGAAAAAGGGGCACCTTCCTACTTTTCCTGCCCTTCACATTAAGGAGAGCAGGTCTATGACCTATACATATATCTGCAAAATTTCTCCATAGAACTCTTTCATAGTTAAACCTCATTTTATTCACGAGAAAAATCTTAAGGTTACAGCTCCATCTTTTGTTCCTAAAAGCTTAAATATGAGCATTTATGCATTTAAAGGAACGTGGTGGGAGCAAATGGGGGATTACGTTTGGCCCCTTGGAAGCTACGAAAGTTAGGCCTAAATTTGTTAAACTCGATTTCAAGCTGACTCCTCTGGAGATCTTCACAAGGCTGTTCGGACGCTTTGAATATGTCTATATTCTTGAATCCGTTGAGGGTCCGGAAAAACTTGCCGAATACTCCTTCATAGGCTTTCACCCCAAACTCCACTTGATCGTAAAGAATTCAATGGCAAAGGTTTACGCTCCAGCCGAGGAGAGCGAGGTAGCATCCATCCAAACTAGTAACCCCCTATCCATCGTAAGGACCTTTGTTGGAGACGGATGGATGCAGGGAGACTGCAGACTTTTAGGCGGGGCTGTAGGCTACATATCCTACGACGCTGTAAGATACTGGGAGGAACTGCCTAAAGCCGCCATCGACGATCTCGGGTTTCCTGACTTAGAGGTAGGAATATTCAACGACGGCATCATCTTCAACCACAAAACAGGAGAGGCCTTCTACTATTACATGTGCGAAAACAGGCTTGATGAAGTCTTAGAGGCGACTGGGACTGTATGGGAAGCTGGGAACTTCTCCTATTCCAAGCCTGAAAGCAACTTCGGGAAAGAGGAATTTGAAGATATTGTTTTAAAGGCTAAGGAGTATATAGCCTCAGGCGACGTCTTCCAGGTTGTGCTTTCAAAGCGTTACATGTTCCGCTTTAGCGGAAGCCTCATCCCATTCTATAAGGCGCTTCGCATGATAAACCCGTCGCCTTATATGTACTACCTAAAAATGGGAGAACGCCAGATTGTCGGCTCTAGCCCGGAGATGCTTGTTCGGGTTGAAGGAAGAACCGTGGAAACTTTTCCAATAGCCGGGACAAGGCCTAGAACAGGAAACCCAGCTAAGGACAAAGTCCTGCTTGAGGAGTTAACTCGCGACCCGAAAGAATGTGCCGAGCATGTGATGCTTGTAGACCTGGCCAGAAACGACATTGGCAAAGTCTCAGACTTTGGCAGCGTTACGGTGGAGGAGTTCATGAAGGTTTACAGCTACAGCCATGTCCAGCATATGGTTTCAAAGGTCGTTGGAAAATTGAAGCCTCAATGCACCTGCTACGATGCCCTCATGGCTGTTTTCCCGGCAGGCACAGTTTCAGGAGCACCTAAGGTCAGGGCTATGGAAATTATTGAGGAACTTGAGCCTGTTAGGAGGGGGCCCTATGCAGGGGCTGTGGGCTACTTCTCATACAATGGAAACGCGGATTTCGCTATAACAATAAGGACGCTGGTGGCTGATGGGGACCGAGCCTACATCCAAACAGGAGCCGGGATTGTCGCCGACTCTATACCGGAAAAAGAGTGGTTTGAAACGGAGCATAAGGCTTCAGCACTGATGAAAGCCCTAAAAATTGCTGCAGGAGAGGAAAACCCATGAAGGTTCTTGTTATCGATAATTATGACTCCTTCGTCTACAACCTAGTTCAGTATCTGGGGAAGTTGGGCGCAGAGCCTATAGTCTATAGGAATGATTGTCTGACGCTCAAGGAAGCTGTCAACATTAATCCTGACAGAATAGTAATATCGCCCGGACCTGGCACACCTGAGGACAGCCGCTACTTCGGAGTTTGTCCTCAGATAATAAGGCACATTAGCCCGAAGGTTCCAACCCTTGGAGTTTGCCTTGGCCATCAGGGCATAGTAGTAGCTTTTGGAGGTAGGGTTAAACGCGCCAAGATGGTTATGCATGGAAAAACAAGCCTGATAAGGCATGACGACCAAGGAATTTTCAGAGGCCTTAAAAACCCGATTCATGCAACGCGTTACCATTCCCTTGTAATAGATAAGAACACTCTTCCCAAGTGCTTTAAGGTCTCCGCTGTGGCGCTTGATGATGGCGAAGTTATGGGCATTCGTCACAGATACTACCCTATAGAGGGAGTACAGTTCCACCCAGAATCCATCCTCACCGAGGATGGCGAGAGCCTTCTAAAGAACTTTCTCGAGGGATGGTGAGTTATGATTCGTGAGACCATCGAAAAACTGGTTAACAGACATGACCTATCTTATGAGGAAGCCTATGAGGCTATGAGGCAAATCGTGTCTGGAGTAGCCACACAGACTCAGATAGGGGCCTTCCTGACAGCGTTGAGAATGAAGGGCGAAACTGTTGAGGAGATAACAGCCTTTGCCACTGCCATGCGAAGCCTATGTTGCAGGATAAACCCAAAAGTTGGGGGACGCCTCGTGGACACTGCTGGGACGGGAGGCGACAAGATAAAAACATTCAATGTAAGCACGACAGCCGCCTTCATCGTTGCTGGAGCTGGTGTTCCCGTAGCAAAGCATGGCAACAGGTCAGTTACTAGCAAAAGCGGAAGCGCTGATGTCCTGGAAAACTTAGGTTTAAACTTGAATGTAAAGCCCGAAACCGTAGAAAGGGCTATTGAGATGGTGGGTATAGGCTTCATGTTTGCACCCGCATTCCATCCGGCCATGAAACATGTCGCTGGTCCTAGAAGGGAAATCGGCATCAGAACGGTTTTCAATATTCTCGGACCCTTGACGAATCCAGCTTCGGCAAAGGCTCAAGTTGTAGGCGTTTACGATTCTTACCTAGTTGAGAAGATTGCCCGTGTACTTGGAAGCTTGGATGTTGAGGAGGCTATGGTTGTTCACGGTTTAGACGGCCTTGACGAAATCTCTGTTACGGGTGAAACGTTAATAGCGTGGCTTAAAAACGGCGAAATTAAAACTTTTAAAACAAAACCAAGGGATCTCGGATTTAAGAAGGCTTCCATCGAGGATATAGCAGGAGCAGGGCCTAGGGAAAGCGCTGAAATCCTCTTCAAGATCCTTTACGGGCTTATCAAGCGGGGTGAGGCCAAAAGGGACATGGCCGTTGCCAATGCTGCTGCAGGAATAATTGTGGGTGGAAAAGCGGATGGTTTTGCCTACGCAACTGAACTTGCCCAAGAATCCATAGAAAGTGGAAACGCCTACAAGAAGCTTAAAGAGCTGATTAGGTTCTATGAGGGGAGCGAGCCGCTAAGAATTGAGGAGCTTGAGGCCAAAAATGGCTGATTTTCTAGACATGCTCGCAAAAGAAGCTTTAAAGACTGTTGATAATGGATATTATAGGGTTGATTCTGGAAGGCATCCCATCAAAAGGATGCTAAGTCTTCGAAAGTCCATAGCTAACTGTGAACATGCACCTATAATAGCTGAAATAAAGCCTGCCTCACCGAGCAGTGGGATGTTGAAGCCTATAGAAAGCTTTGAGGATGTTGCCGGAGCCATGGAGCGAGGAGGGGCTGTTGGAATTTCAGTCCTCACGGAACCCAAATATTTTGGAGGTTCGCTTGCGGCACTGGCCGCTGTGAAAAAGTATGTTAACATTCCAGTTTTAATGAAAGACATAATCGTAGATCCTGCTCAGGTAGAGGCCGCAGACTTTTTTGGTGCTGATGCAGTGCTCCTTATCCTATCAGTTTTTGAACGCAATTATGCCAGATGCCCTTTGGGGGAGATGATTGAGCTTGCCCATTCAAGGGGGCTTGAAGTCCTGCTTGAAGCACATGATCGAGGCGAATTCCTCAGAGCCCTTGGGACAGATACAGACCTCGTGGGCGTGAATAATAGGGATTTGAGAACCCTAAAGGTGGATTTGAAAACCACCCAGAGGATTCTATCGAGGCTTGATAGATGTGAAAAAATTGTTGTGAGTGAAAGTGGGATCCAAACCCCGGATGATGTGCGCTTCCTACGCAATTGCGGTGCCCATGCGTTTCTTGTAGGTTCAGCACTGATGAGGGCTGAGAACTTGGAGAAGAAGGTTCAGGAGCTTGTGCTGGCCATATGAGGACTGTGAAGGTTAAGATATGCGGAATAACCCGGGAAGAGGACTTGCAGATGGTTTGCAGCTTAGGCGCTGATGCTGTAGGCTTTGTCGTCGGGGTTCAGCATTCGCCAAGAAACCTCACCCTCAAGAAGGCTGAAAGGTTGATCAGAATGGTCCCAAGCCATGTCAAAAGCGTGCTAGTAACCGTGCCTAAAAGCCTGGATGAAACAGTGAAGCTTCATAAACGCTTAAAAACAGACGCCATCCAGATACATGGAAACATTCTTCAACAGCCTCTTGCCTTAAGGAATCTGCTTCCAGACGCCTATTTAATCAGAGCAACAGCCCTTGAATCCCAGGGAGTATTAGAAAGAATCGTGGACGAATCTAAGTTTTTTGATGCGATACTAATTGATACCCATGTCCCTGGAAAACACGGCGGGACTGGTGTAACACATGATTGGAACATGAGCCAACATGTCAGGAATGCTATATTTCCAAAGCCGCTCATACTGGCTGGGGGTTTAAACCCTGAAAACGTTAGGAGGTCCATATGCACCGTCAAGCCTTATGGAGTGGATGTCTCGACGGGAGTTGAATCAAAGCCTGGGATTAAGGATCCGGTGAAGGTTAAGGCCTTCATAAGGGAGGCTAAAACCGTGCTTCTGAAGGATGATTATGGAGAAGTCGGGGGTTATGGAGGTTGAAGACTTTGGAGAAGAACAGATTTGGTAGATATGGCGGAATGTACGTCAGCGAGATACTTATGCATGCACTTCTAGAGCTTGAGGAGTCCTTCGAAAAATTCTACCCCACTGAGGATTTCCAAAGGGAGTTCCATGGGCTGCTTAGGGATTATGGTGGAAGACCAACACCATTATACTATGCCAGAAACTTCAGCAAGCATGTGGGTTTCAAGGTTTACCTAAAGCGTGAGGACCTCCTATGTGGAGGCTCTCACAAGCTTAACAACGCCCTAGGCCAGGCGCTCTTAGCCAAGAAAATGGGGAAAAAGCGCCTAATCACGGAAACAGCTGCGGGACAGCATGGCCTCGCCACTGTTATGGCAGGCAACATCTGCGGCTTGAAAACAGAGATCTATATGGGCGTCAAGGATATTGAGCGACAAGCCTCAAACGTTAAGAGGATGAAGCTTCTAGGAGCCAAAATAAAACCAGTAAAAACAGGTGCAGGAGTTCTGAAGGACGCTGTCTCAGAAACCCTCCGGGAGTGGGCTGAATGCTCAAGGACAACCCACTATCTCATGGGGTCAACAGTCGGTCCGCACCCGTTCCCAACAATCGTGGCGACGTTTCAAAGCGTCATCGGCAACGAGATTGAGAGGCAGATGCTTGAAAAGGAGGGGAGGCTGCCGGATGCCATCATCGCATGCGGAAGCGGAGGTAGCAACGCCCTAGGAGCCTTTAAACCGTTTATTGATGAAAAAGGCGTCAGGCTGTATTTTGTTGAGGGCGGCGGTGAAAGCCTAGATGCGGATAACTGTGCCGCAGCCTTTCAGCTTGGCAGGCCAGGCGTTCTCCACGGAAGTCTTATGCAAGTCCTGCAGGATGAATATGGCCAAATTAGGCCCTCCAAAACTAGGGCTGCTGGCCTAAATTACCCGGGCAGAGGCCCAGAAATCTCCTGGTTATGCGAAATCGGCCGAGTTAAGCCATGCTACGCCTTCGACCATGAGGTTTTCGAGGCCGTGAGGATTATGGCGAGAATGGAGGGCCTCATACCAGCTTTGGAGACAGCCCACGCCATAGCCTATGTCCTAAACCATAGAGAGGAATTCAGCCAAGACGAAATTGTCGTTGTAAACTATTCGGGAAGAGGTGACAAAGATCTGGACACCATTTTGAGGTATTTCTATGAACATAGAAGATAAATTTCAAGATTTAAAGAGGCGGAGAGAAGGGGCCCATATGGCCCATGTTTACTACGGCGACCCAAACGAGGAGTTTTCGCTCCGGCTGATTGAAACCTTGGTGAAAAATGGTGCAGACATAATAGAATTTGGGATCCCCTTCTCCGACCCCATAGCTGACGGAGCTACATTCCAAGCAGCATGCGAAAGAGCCCTTAAGGGCAGTATAACCCCAGCAAAATGCATTGATGGAATCAGAAGGCTCAGGGCTGAGGGTTTAGAAGTCCCCATAGTGGTAACAACATACTTTAACATTCCCTATTTTATGGGCTTCGACAAATTCTTGGAGGGGGTTAAAAGGGTGGGAGCCCAAGGAGTTTTATTTCCAGACCTCCCACTGGAAGAGGCCAAGCCATTAAAAGGGCTTGTTGCCAAGACAGGATTAGACCTAATTCTCCAGGTGGCGCCTACAACCTCCCAAGAAAGGCTTCAACAAATTTTGGCAGAAGCCTCAGGCTTTGTATACATTATAAGCGTTGAAGGTGTAACCGGTGCGAAAGCGAAAACCAGAAGCTCCGCTATTAGGCTTATAAAGGCTGTTAAGGAGCAGAGCACCATTCCAACAATAGTTGGGTTTGGAGTTTCAAAAAAGGAGGATGCAGAAACCTTGGTAGCTGCCGGGGCGGATGGTGTCGTTGTTGGAAGCGCCTACGCTCGAATCTATGCAGAAAACCTTGAGAACCCCCTTCAGAAATTGAATGAAATAGCTAAGCTTGCAAAGGAAATAAAAACTGGCTGCATAGAAGGATATAGGAACAGACGCGATCGCTATGTTGCTCGTAAGCATCTGCAAAACAATAGAATAAACTGATCCTTCGAAGGAGACTTAAAGCTTTTTTCTTCAAAAACAACATAATAAGACACGAACAATACAGTATCTGCTCTTGAAAACTCTCCTTTTTAAGAGGCGAGTTTCATGGACGAAGAAACCTGGCGATCATAAGAACTCGATTCCCCTATGAAGGTTAAGTTAATTAACATCTATGCTTCCTTTTCTTGGGGTGCTTTGCCCATGGATGCGAAGGGTCTGAGAAAGGTCGAGGAAGATCTCATTACCCGGACAATCCTTAAGAAAAGCGTTGAAGACTGGATCAGCCTCGCGGAAACGGATGTCGTTGTCGTAGGGGCTGGCCCTTCGGGTCTGACGGCTGCCAGATACCTAGCCAAGGGAGGACTGAAGGTCGTGGTCTTGGAGAGGCGCCTATCCTTCGGAGGAGGCATAGGAGGTGGAGGTATGCTGTTTCATAAAATCGCCGTTCAATCGCCCGCTGATGAGATATTGAGGGAGGTGGGATGTAGGCTCGATGAAGTATGCGATGGCTTCTATGTCCTCGATGCTGCCGAGATGATGGCGAAGCTTGCCGCAGGTGCCATCGATGCCGGAGCGAAGGTAATCCTCGGCGTAACGGTTGACGACCTTGTTTATCGAACGCCCCCTCCAGAGATAAAGGGTGTGGTGGTTCAATGGACTTCCGTAATAATGGCGGGACTTCATGTGGATCCACTAGCCATCAAGTCTAAAGTAGTAATAGACTGCACAGGCCATGATGCTGAGATCCTTTCTGTGGCTTCAAGGAAAATACCTGAACTGAAGCTCGAGATTCCCGGTGAGAAGGCCATGTGGGCTCCTCAAGCCGAGTCCCTTACCGTCGAGAAGACAGGGGAAGTCTGTCCCGGTCTCTTTGTTGCCGGGATGGCTGTTGCGGCGCTTCACGGAACACCGAGAATGGGGCCCATTTTCGGAGGAATGCTTCTATCCGGAAGGAAGGTTGCCAGCCTCATCTTGGAGAGGCTGAAGGGTGCTTAGGTTAGTCCCTCGTATGATTTTTTTATTTTATTTATTTTTCTTCATCCTCGATCCTATCGAAGGAGAAAACCTTGTCGTCTAACTCAGCTTCCTTTTGCTCTCTCTGTGGAAAACCAGTAGCTCCCTTCCTATGCAGGAGATGCCTCCGAAGGGTTTGCTCAAAATGCTATTTCCACCATGGGATCTGTAGGTCTTGCGCCAAAAGTCTAGGAAGACTTGGAAAAATGGGCTAAAGGCGAGGGGCCTCGTTTCTCTTCCCCCTCTCTTCCTCTCCTCTTCCTCCCCTTCCTCTTCTTTTTCTCTTCCCTTCTCGATTCTATTTTATCCTATTCTTTTCCTTTTCTTGAAGCAATGATGAAGGTCCAGAAGGATTCTAAAATTTCGACGAAAAATCTTGGAAGGATGAATAAGGATGAATAATATCGCCACATCTAAACATATGGAGCAACAGTCATTAAGAGCTAGACCTTCCCTTTTCTAGAAGCAAACTCCCTATACTCTTCGAGATAAAGATCCCTAGAGCTAAACCGGCAAGGATGTCAGTAAGCCAGTGAATGCCGTTGTAGAGACTTTGGAAAATGATGAGGAAACCGATTGTAGCCTTCAGGATCCGAATCCACCAAAGCCTTCTCGATCTACTGCCTTCATAAGGGATCGAATAGCCAAAAAGAAGCCCAGCTATGGCGCCGTGGCTACTCGGAAAGCCATAATCCCCCTTTTGAACGATCGAACCTTCCCCACCATAGTAGTTGCAGGGCCTTGGACTTTTGAAGACCAACTTCAGCATAAAGGCTGATGAAACTGCGATTGCGAGGAGGAAAAGGAAGGGTACCGTCTTTTTGAAGCCGGAATTCAAAGCATGAAGGATTATCAGGGGGAGGAGGAGTAATATCGTGAGCCAATCTAGGATTCGAAAAACCTCATTGAATGCCACGATGCGATGGGCAGCGATGAACCAGTAGAAAGCCCTATCGATTTCTTTGAGAAAATTCAAGGCTTGAGCTTCGAAATCCATAAACGCAAAGGCTTGAAGAAAAAGGGCACTGGCAATCGGAACGGCTAGATTGTCATCGATCTTCCTGGTTTGGCATCGGCTGAAGGCTTCGAGGAAGGCTGCCAAAAGAACCGCAAAGAAGGCTGATAGGGGGCTTACGAAAAAAGATGCACCCATCAGAGCCGCCGCAAAACTCAAGGAAGAACTCCGAAGCCTATCGATGGCGGAGGGATTTTTTCCATAGCCTCTAAGAATCCTTTCAAGTCCTCCCAGACCATCACCCAAGGAGACGATGGCTATGGAGGCGTAACCTATGGGCTCAGGAAAGATCGTTAGGCATATGATAACGCCTAGGGAAAGGTATAGCGGAGCCATGGCTGGTCCCTTGGAGACTTCATCTTCCCTCAAGAGGGGGTAGTAAATCCTTGAAAAGGACGAGGATACCATCCAAGACTTTTTTCGAACCCTTAGGAATTCACTAAGGGCATACAGGAGCGATACAAAAGCCAAGAGGCTTATGATGAGAGGTTTCCCAAGGATTCCGGATAAAGGTGGGACGAGGATAGATGCCAAATGGACGGATTTTCTAAGGATTTCCCTCCTCAACAAAGAATAATGCGCAGGCTTAAGTCCCGAATCCGTATTTGAGTTCGAATCTTCAAGGTTTGGCGGGCCTAAGCCCCATCACCTGTACGAAGACCGTTCTTTGTCTCGGGCGCGTATCCGTTTCGATGAAGAAGATGGACTGCCAAGCTCCGAGGAGGGGCTTCCCTTCCACGAGAGGGATTGATTGGCTAGAGCCTAAGAGGAGAGCCCTAAGGTGGGAATGGGCGTTCCAAGGATGTGCGTATTGACCTCGTGAAGGTACTAGGTTCTCTAGAAGCCTTCTTATGTCCTCTTGAAGATCCTCCGTATATTCGTTGATGGAGAGGATGCCTGTGGCATGGGGGGCAAAAACATGGATGATCCCATCCCTTATCCCTGACCTCCCTGCGATTTCAAGGATCTGATCCGTCAAATCGATAAAGTCTACATGTCCCTTGGTCGAGAATTTTATGACTTCATTGTAGACCTCGAATTCCCCTGAGTCCTTCCGCAAACTACAACCCTTCTGACCTATCTTTCTTTTTTCTTCTTCTTTTTTTCCTTTCTTTCTCCTTTCTCTATCCCTTTCCCTTTTTCTATCTCAAAGATCCCATCGAATAAGAGAAACCTCTAGACCATCTTTCCTCAAGGACTCCCCATAATCCTTTTTAGAAAGTTTACAAATCTTGGAACTGCCAACAAGGGATCCTCCGCCCCCTCGTACTCGATGGACAAATAGCCCTTATAATCTACCTGCCTTAAGGTCTCTATAATCCTCGAGTACTCCCGCTTCAGGTCCTCCTCGGATAAAGATTCGAATACCTTGGCATGGACATTGACGGCATAGGGTGCAGTTCTTCGGATTTCCTCATGGAGGTTAACCCTGTAGTTGCCCGTATCAAGAGTAACCCTAAGCCATTCTGAGTCGACATTTTTTAGGATTCGAAGGACCTGTTCTGAGGTTTCCGTTATGCCTCCATGGTTCTCTAGGGCTAACAAGATACCCCTTTCCTCCCCATACCTGACGCATTCTTTTAGGGCATCCACAGTCCATTGAAAAGCCTCATCCTCCTTATAGCCTTCAGGAACCCTTCCTGCGAAAACCCTGAGGCATGGTGCACCGAGCCTGAAGGCAACATCAATCCAGCGTTTCACGAGGGCTATCTGCTCCCTTCGCCTCCCTTCCTCGGGAAGACAGAAGTTGTTCCCAACGGCAACCCCATAAATGTCTAGGCCATGCATGAAGGCCGTACGCTTCAGTCGATTTAGGAAGCTTTCATCAGTCTTCGGGAAGTAGTAGGATGTGAGCTCGATACCATCGAGGCCTATATCGTAGCAATGGCTGATAAAGCCCTCGAGGCTCATGGCTCCTGACGAAAGGTAGTTCCGGTAGGAATAGGCGGTAGATCCTATTTTCATTCTCATCCTCATCCCCATCCCCACCTCATCTTCATCCTCATCCTCATCCTCACTCTCATCCTTATTCCATGCCCTAGAAGGGCATCCATCTTCAAGGATAATAAGTTTTAAGAAAGCTCAGACTGCAAACCTTTCTTTCTATATAAGTAGCCGTCTAAGGTACCTTGAGCCTTCCCAACTCATCCGCAAGGATGGGAAGGAAGGTTCCCACATCCGAAATGACCGTAACAGCTTGGGCGGTTCCCCGGTCCAGGAGCTTTGTCGCTACGGCTGGATTGATATCTACCAAAACAACCTTCACGGTCGATGGAAGAAGGTTTGCCACGGCTATGGAGTGGAGCATGGTGGCAAGCATGAGAACCATGCTCGCTCCCTTTAAAAGCTCTCTGTAACGCCGCTGGGCTTCGACTACATCCGTTATTACGTCGGGAAGGGGTCCATCATCCCTTATGGAGCCTGCTAAGGCAAAGGGGATGCCATTTATGATGCACTCATACATGATGCCCTTTTTTAGAATGCCCTGTTTCACCGCATCCTTCAAGGAGCCAGCCTTTATGATCTCATTGATGGCCGATAGGAAGTTCCTGTTCCCTAAAAGGGTGGAAGATCCATTCTGGAGGGATACGCCCAGGCTAGTACCATAGAGGGCTAGCTCCACATCATGGACAGCAAGGGCGTTTCCAGAAAGGAGGGCATCCACATAACCCATTCGGATGATCTTAGCCAGGGCTTCGGCCGCTCCAGCATGGACGACGGCAGGACCTGCTACCAAAACGATCTTTCCTCCGCGTCTCTTTACATCGGCCATATCCTTGGCGATCTGACGTACGATGGAGGGGGATGGCTTCTCCGAGGAAGCCCTACTTCCCATAAACTGGAAGATACCAGTTCCTTCCCTTGGGTATTCAGGAGGTTTAACCTTAATGCCCGAATGACCGACGACTACCAAATCTCCTTTTTTTATCTCCCTGATGGATTTACAGTATGCTCGCATCTTTTCCGGCTCGATCACTATAACCTTGTCCATGGCTAGGTTCTCTACGGGAATCCATTCTCCCTTGAAGTAAACCCAAGTTGGGTGATTGGAAGTAGAATAGAATCCATCGGGAAGAACCGAATCCCTAGGAGCCTCTTCCCAACGGACTTCGGTTATCCTTGGCTTTGTGGCTCCAAGCCTCAGAAGCTCCTCCATCATAAGGCTTAGATGGGCTTTGTTCCTACCTTTCACAAGAAGCCTTGCATAGCTCGTTTCATGTTTTCGCTTTCCCACCCGGAATTCCAGGACCTCAAAGTCTCCCCCAAGGTCCATGATCCTATCGAAAATCTTCGTCAGAATCATGGAGTCTATCAAATGCCCCTCGACTTCCAGCTCTTGGGAGAAGCCCTCCGAATAGCCTTCCTGGGCTTCGCCTTCTTTTTTCATCGAGCCTTCCTCTACCAAGGCTAGATCTACCTTCGCCAATCGTTTTGGAGCCTTTTTATGGGAAAAAGCATAGGTCCGATTAAATCGACCTTCTATTAAAGCCTTAAGAATAAGCCATGGCTCGCTTCAAGCGAATCCCGATGAAAAAGTCCTGAAAATATCGAAGAGAAGATAAAGCTTCAAAGAAGCTCTTCCTCCACATCATAGTATACCCTAAAGCCTTCATGCGTAGCGGATACACCTTTGATACGGAAACTCCCAATTTCTCTAATATCCTTCACATGGGTCCCGCTGCATGGTATGGCTTCGAAGCCATCTATCCTAACAATCCTATAGGTCTCAAGGAATGGAAGCCTTAAGATGTTTGGGGCTTCAGGAGCCCTTTTCAAAAGCTCCTTACGACTCATGTATTCGATGAAGACGGGCATGCCCCGAAGGATCAATTCCTTCATCATGGCTTCAACCCTTTCCATCGATTGTGGCGGGGGTATCGATCCTTGGTATTCGACATAGCAGGGATCTCCAAGCCATGAGCCTAGCGTTTTAGCTGGAACCTTTGTTTCCATAGAAAGGCAATGGTCCAGAAGGTGGCCAGCAGTGTGCCTTCTCATGACTAAGTAGCGGAGGTTCCAATCTATGGAAGCCCTCACAGGCCCTGGGGTTGGAATGCCCTCCATGACCTTTCCCCAATGAACAATAACACCTCCCATAAACATCACCTTCTTTACTTCTATGCGGTATCCGGGGCCTTCAAGGGTACCCCTGTCGTTTGGCTGGCCACCCATCTTAGGATGAAAAATCGTTTCGTCGAGGGCTGCATAGAATGCGGATTTTTCATCGGATGCAAACTTCAGGGCTTCAGCCTCATGAATCCTCTTGTAAGAATCTTCCCAGTAAACAGGCCTCGTCTTAGGAAGGCCCTTCACAAAATCTTCGAGCCTCAAGGTTTCCACCTTTATATTCGGATAAGCCCTACATATATACGAATATACGATAAATCTCCATGCTATCGTGCGCAGTTCGAACAACCTTCCGCATTAAGAAATTAATTCAAAGCTTGTGATTTACTGATACTGAGAATTCATGATGGCGGGCCCGGTGGGATTCGAACCCACGGTTACTGGCTCCGGAGGCCAGTGCCTTATCCATACTTGGCCACGGGCCCTGACCTTCCGTCTTATCCTCTTCCCTTTTTAACTTAATAGGTCTTTCATTCCCCTATGCCCTTTAGCCTAGGCATTCTTAGTACGGCTTTCTTTTCTAGCGTGGAAACCATAAGAGGTCTTCAAGCCCTAAGGCCTTCTCCCTCACTTTAAGCTCATGTATGGCTAGGGGAGAGGCGTAGCCTAAAGGGCAAGGAAGCTAAGAAGGGCAAGGAAGCCCTTTTTCGCCTGTCTAATCTTGATCTTTGTACGAATCGTTTTTTTGGGTTCCGTTTTCTGTTAAACTCCCTTTGAGCCAAAGAATGAAGAATCTTAAAGCTTCATAATCGAAGGATGAATTAGCGGTCCCTGTCTATGGCAATCTCGGCTATGTTAGCCCCATAGTCGGCAGCCCGCTCGATACTATCCGTGATGATGCGAAGATTTACGGCAACCCTTCCAGGCTTCTCAAGGAGCCTCCTGTTGAGAAGGCTCAGTTCCTTCACAACCTCATCCTTCAATCTTATGGCTTCGTTTGCCAGCTGGGTATCCCTGCGGAAGAAGGCATGCATGGCATCGCCACTTACCTTAACAGCCTTCCTCCCAAGCTCCACGAGGCTCTTCAGAACCTCGGGCTCGACCTCCGATGGTTCTATCGCCAGGATGATCTCGCTGATGCGGGTTGCATGGTCCGCTATTCGCTCAACGGATTTCATGAGCATCTGATAGTCCAAGACTCCTACGGGCTCTATTTCCAATTCCTTCATGAGGGTCGGGTTCTGGAGGGCAAGGGTCAGCTGCCGAAGAACGAGGAAGTATAGACGGTCGACACCGGGCTCCCTTTCCAAAACGCCCTCTGCCATCTTCTTGTTTCCCGCCTCCAGGGCATTCATGGCCGTTTCGAACATGCTCGAGGCGACAAGATGGGCCCTTCTGGCTGCCCTTTCCACCGTGAGCTCCTGGGGTGACAGAAGGTTCTGGACCTCTATACGATTAGCCGTTTCTTCGACTACTTCCAAACCAAGAAGCCCCGAAGTGCAAGTGGCAATCGTTTTCCTGAGGTTTGGGGGGATTACATCATTGCTCATGAATCGGAAGAGCTGATATCCCGCAAGGTATTTTGCTATGAAGATCCTTAGGAGGCTATCGGGATCCTGGTCATTCCTCACGGCGATCTCGGCTATCCTAGGAGTCGTCTCGGAAGACTTCCTAGCCGATAGTAGAAGGGATCCGTCTGGTTGGGCAATCACCATGACAAAATCCCCCTTTTTCAGCTCAACCCTTCTCACCCAGTCCTTTGGAAGGGTTAGCGTATAGGATGACTTGCCTGTGAACTGGACCTTCCTTAGCTCCCCTTCCATAGAGATTCCTAGGTTCAACCTAACCCCTCGCCCCTTATATGTATAATACATTCATCTATATAGAATCTTGCTGATAATTAAATAAAACTCGTTGCTCATCCTTTCTTGAACCATTTCCTAGGAATTGTAAGGCGAAGGAAATAGGGGCTGGGTACTTAGGAAGGGAAAAGGCGGGAAGGAAAGGGAAGGGAAGTAAAGGAAAGGAAAAGGGAGTGAAGCTGGTAAGTGGAGCCTCAGTTGGCCAGGTCTCGCAGTAGGGATATCCTTACGGGACTTATGGGCAGCCTGGACAGGCTTTCCTCGAGGATCCTTGCAAAAAAGATCCTTTACGCCTCCGTGCTCCTATTCTTCGGAGCCTTCATTCTCCTTCCACCCATTCTTGGTATCCTTTCTAGGCTCAGTCTCGCAGGGCAAGTTTTCTCGGACCCAGCTATGATGGCTAGGGCATCTTCCTCCGTTTTATGGTCCTTCGCCATCGCCCTTTCCGTTTCCTTCCTAGACCTTCTGATCGGCCTTCCCTTGGCTTGGTTCATCGCCCGGGGAAGATCAAAATGGATCGATGTCATCGATGCCCTCGTGGACATACCCTTCATCATCCCCACCGTAGCCCTTGGATTCTCAACCCTTCTCTTCTGGGGGTCCCCAACAGGCCTACCAACCTTCCTCGGGCTTCCAAGGCTATATCCCGGGCTTTATCTCGTCCTTCTCCTGCATTTCGCCTTTTCGTTTCCAGTGGTTGTTAGGGTCATGGTGGGGGAATTCCTTTCCTACGAAAGGATCTACGAGACGGCCGCCAGGACCCTTGGGGCGAGGCCCTTCACTGTTGCAAGGACTGTGACGCTTCCCATGCTTAAGCCAGGTCTGTTGGCGGCCTTCATCCTATCCTTCGCAAGATCCCTTTCAGAGACGGGGGCGACCATGATGGTTGCCGATTCCTTTGAAAACGGTGCCATTTTCATCGTGAAGGCGAGGGATGCGGGGCTTGAAGGTCCCATGGCCTTTGTGAGCCTCATCCTCATCCTTGCCTCCATAGGGTCCTTTGCCCTCATCAGAATACTGGGCTTGAGACTCCGTTTTCCTTTACAAAGGGCTTGGCCCCGTATCGAGGGAGTCCTAAGCTCCCGAGGAAGCGTGAAAGCCAGGGATGCGACGGCTATCATCGTCTTCGCCTCCTTCGTCCTCCTTCCTTCCGTCTTCATAACCTTCCCAGCCCTAGGAGCCCTAAGGGACGGAACCTTAGAAAGGGCCCTTGGAGGCCAGGGAGCCTGGGGAGCCTTCTGGAAGGCAATGATCCTTTCCTATGGGATAGGCATCCTAGCAACCCTCCTGAACATTATAACGGGCTTGCCGGTGGCCATCCTCATAGCCAGGAGAAGGCTTGGCCTCATCGGGACCCTCCTCCTCGATGCAGCCGTGAACATTCCCATCATCGTTCCTAGCGTTGCCCTGGGGGCTTCCCTCGGCTTTTTCTGGCACTCCTTTGGCTTCATACCAGAATTCTGGATCCTCGTCCTATCCCATGCGACCATAACTTATACGTACTTCGTTCAAGCCATGGCTGCAGCCATCGAGGGAATCCCTGAGGAAATGGAGGAGGCGGCTAGAACCCTGGGCAGCCGTCCCTTTAACCTCTTCCGGCGCGTTACACTTCCCCTTACGAAGTATTCGGTCTTCTCTGGAGCCCTCCTGACCTTCACAAGGAGCATCAACGAAACAGGAGCAGCCATGGCAGTATCGAGGGAGCTGAAGACGGCTCCCGTAATCCTTGTGGAGTGGGTTAGGGGGGCTATAGTTGGAGGTGCGAGTGTTAGTGGGAGCCTTTCCGAAAGTGCCCTCGGAATATCGTTCCTCGTCCTAACATCCTTTTTCGCCCTTCTTGCCCTGAGGCTCCTCGTGTACCGAGGGAGGAGGGTGGGCAGATAGGGGGCTATAGTTTGGTTTTCGGCTTGGGTTTGGGCTTAGGATGGAAAGGTGAGAAGCCATGCCATCCCTTCGTCTCGTAAACGTTACGAAGCGCTTTGGGCGCATCGAAGCCCTAGATGACGTTTCCTTCAATGTGAGCGATGGGGAGTACCTTTGTGTCCTAGGACCCACAGGAAGCGGAAAGACAACCCTCCTTCGCCTCCTAGCCGGGCTTCTAGAGCCCGATGAAGGGATCATATACTTCGATGAAAAGCCCTTCAATGATGTTCCTGCCGAGGAGAGGAATGTCGCCTATGTCCCCCAAACCTACGCCCTCTTCCCCCATATGACTGTCCTTGAGAATGTCATGTTCGGACCCTTGGCCAGGGGTTTTCAGTACAATGAAGCCTATGGGATGGCCATGGAAGCCCTAAGGATGGTTAGGCTTGACCAAAGGGCCTCTGCCCTTCCCCACGAGCTCAGCGGCGGCATGCAGCAGAGGGTAGCCTTAGCCAGGGCCTTGGCTTCTGGAGCCAGGCTCCTCCTCCTCGATGAGCCCCTTGGAGCCCTGGATGCCAGGCTCAGAATAGAGCTCAGGAAGGGACTCAGAAACCTTGCCAAGGCTTCAGGATCGACGGTCGTGCATGTCACCCACGATCAGGAGGAAGCCATGACCATTGCCGATAGAATCCTTGTCCTAAGAAACGGAAGGGTTCAGCAACATGGGACTCCCTTCCATATTTACAGAAGGCCTGAGAACATCTTTGTCGCTAACTTCCTAGGAAGCTCGAACTTCTTCGAGGGTATAGTGGTTCAAAGAAACAGAAAGGGAAGCCTTGTAAGGCTCAGGGGAAATCTAGAGCTCAGGGTCTCCGATACAAGCCACATGCCAGGGGAAGCCGTTATCATAGCTTTAAGGGAGGAGAGGGTGCGCCTTCGAAGGGATAGTGGGTTTGAACGCGAAGATGAAGGCGAGGCTAAAGACGAAGACGAAGGCAAAGACAAAGATAAAGACGAAGACGAAGGCAAAGGCAAAGGCAAAGGCAAAGGCAAAGGCGAAGAAAAGGCTGCCCTCTTAGGCGATATCCTAGCCGTTCAGTTCCTAGGGAGCTCCATTCGCTACGAGATACGGCTGGAGAATGGTGACCGCATGGCAGCAAGGATTCCGACGGGCATGGTAGGCCCTTCCTTCAAGCCCGGAGATCGGGTCTTCATCGCCTTCGATCCTGAGGATGCCCTCGTTTACGGCTATCCTGCCCTAGGGCTTCTGCAGGAGCTGGAGGCGTATTAGTTGCCCCACATAAGGATCATCAACCTAACGAAGACCTACGGTCCCATCAAGGCTCTGAAGGATGTGAGCCTAGAGGTCCAGGATGGGGAGTATCTTTCCATCGTCGGCCCGAGCGGATGCGGCAAGACGACCCTCATCAAATGCATAGCAGGCATCGTTAGACCGGATAAGGGCGAAATTTACATAGACGATAAGCCTATCTTAGCCCTTCCCATAGAGGATAGGAACCTAGGCTATGTTTTCCAAGAGATCGCCCTCTTCCCCCATATGAGCGTTTGGGATAACATAAGCTATGGGTTGATGGTTAAAGGCATAGCACCTAGCAAAAGGCGGGGGCAGGTTAGGGAAATGCTAGGGATGATGGGCCTCGAGGAAAGGGCCAAAGCCCATCCAGAGGAGCTCAGCGGTGGAGCAAGGCAAAAGACAGCCTTAGCCAGGGCCTTGGCTTCTGGAGCCAGGCTTCTTCTCCTCGATGAGCCCCTTGGAGCCTTGGATGCCAAGGTAAGGGCTGTCCTCCGGTATGAGCTGAGAAGCCTTGTGAAGGACCTCCATCTTACGGCGATTCACGTAACCCATGACCAGGAGGAGGCCCTTTCGATATCTGATAGGGTTGCCATCATGAAGGCCGGTAGCCTCGTAGAAGTCGGGACTCCCTGGGACTTGTACATGCATCCGAGGCATATCTTCACGGCGAGGTTCCTAGGAGAGGCAAACTTTATGGAGGGAAAAGTAGTAGCTATATCGGGTGAGGATTACCTGATCGATGTAGGTGGATTGACCTTAAGGGCACCATCAGACCCCTATCAACCCCTGGAGTTGGGAAATGCCTGTGTTCTGGCTATACGGCCCGAATTCCTCAGCCTCAGGAAGGAGGCTCCTGGCTCCTCCAATGTGAACCTTTGGAAAGGAACCTTGAGGGAGGAGGTCTTTATGGGGGATTCCCTTCGCTATGAGGTTGAGGTTGAAAAGGGCATAAGCCTTTTGATTAGGCATCCAGCCCTCCTAGGCGAACTGGACCTTCGGGTGGGCGATCGAGCCTATGTGGAAATTCCTAAGGAACGTCTCCTAGTCTTTCCTTATCCGGAGGGAGGACTAGAAGCGCAACTTTCCCTAGAATGAAAGTGGAAGTAGAATAGAAGGAAAGGGTTTGGAGGAAATTTGTTTGGGAATAGGATCCCTAGAAAGCTGGCTCAAAAGCCGTAGGAAGGTTCAGGCAATTTCCATGGTAAGGGAGCATTCGAAGGTTACCATGATGGCCATCGAACAGCTTCAGCGCTGCATATCCTTTGCCATCCAGGGAGAGAGGGATGAGCTCATCAAGGCTTTCAACATCCTCCAGCAAAAGGAGAGGGAAGCCGATGTCCTGAGGCGGAGGATCATCGATGAGCTTGTCAAGGGGGATTTGCCGGCGACCGAGAGGGAGGACCTTATGAGGCTTGCCAGGGAAATCGATTGGGTCATCGATTGGGCTCATGAAACGGGGCGCATCCTCGTAGAATTCAATCTTCAGAAGATGCCTGAGGAAATCAGGGGCATCGCACAAGAGATGGTAGGAGTTATTGGGAAGTGTGCCAGCAAGCTTGATGATTGCATAGAAAAGCTCACAAACAAGAGTTTTCCTGAAGCCCTCAAGGCAGCCGATGAGGTGGAGGCTTTTGAGGAGGAAGTGGATAGGCTTTACCAAAGGGCTAGGGGAATGATCAACAGCCTAGACGATGGAAGGGTTCCTGTGGGTACGGCCATCCTCCTCGCCCAGTTCATGGATGCCCTTGAGAACACGGCGGATCGATGCGAGCATACCTGCGATGAGGTAAGGGTTATCGTCGTAACAATGCTTCGATGAAGCATCTTATCTTACGCATCTTATCTAATAGGCTCGTTTCCCAAAAGTTCCTTCTATTCCATTCTATGCCATCCCATTCTATGGCATCATGAACAACCTATTGTCTTTACCTTACCTATTGTCTTTATTATCTCCTTCGCCGCTTCTAGGATGGATAACGCAGAAACCGTATCCCATACATGGAAGCATGGGAGCATTATTGGCCCGAGAACAGGGTAAGGATCGGTATTCAGTAAGAAGCAAGGGAAGGATGGAAGGTCTGCCTAGGCTAAAATAGGCTGTGTACGAAGAATAAAGCCGTAAAAAGGAAAAGGAAAAGGAAAATGAACGGGAAGAAAGGAAAAAGGAGGGAGGCATCAATCCCTTCCCAGATAGAAAAAAGGACAGAGCCGGAGCTATCGGAAACCTTAGAGGAGCTTCTCAGGACCTATTCCCTCTGCGACAGTTGCCTAGGAAGACAGCTTGCCATCCTAAGCCATGGAACCACCAACGATGGAAGGGGTAGGGCTTCCAAGCTCTTCCTCGTTATGGAAGCTCATCGAAGGATCCTTGAGGGCGAAAAAAGTCGGGGATTGAGCCTCCTCAGGGCCCTTGCCACGAAGGGCGGGAGCCCAGAGGCCATACAAACCCTCAGGAGCCTGGGCTACAGGATAAAAAAGGAACCGGAAGCCTGCTACCTGTGCAATGGGATCCTTGAGAGGCTGGATGAGCTTAGGATGCCCATCCTTAACGCCCTTGGACCCTATACCTTCGAAACCTTCCTCGTGGGTGTTAAGGTCCCCAGGGAGGTCATAGAAAGGGAGGACGATCTTAGAAGTCGACTAAAGATTAGGTTTGGGGAGAGTATCCGAAGCGAGCTTGCGAGGAGGATAGGGAAGCTCATAGCCGAAGCCCTTAACAAGAAGGTGGACCACAGGAATCCGGACCTGATGATTCTTGTGAATCCTTTTTCCAGGGAGGTTGAGGTCCATTCCAACCCCCTTTACGTAACGGGAAGGTATAGGAAGCTTAAGGAGGGAATACCCCAGACATCGAGGCCCTGCTCCCTCTGCGGAGGCAAAGGATGCGAAAAATGCCTAGGAACTGGTAAGCATAGGCCAGATTCCCTAGAGGCCCTCATAGCCAGGGAATTGCTGAAGGCTACGGGAGGGGAGGAAGAAAGCTTCCATGCAGCCGCTAGTGAGGGAACCCATGCCTTGGCTACGGGGAAGGGCGTACCCTTTATGGTTGAGATAAGGAAGCCGAAGAATCGTTTCCCAGACCTTAAATGCGTAGAAAGGGAAGTGAACCTTTCAGGAAAGGGTATGGTGGAGATCCTTGGTCTCTCCTTCGCCTCGAGGAAAGATTTGAAGCGTTTGAAGCAAAGCTGGCGTGTAAGGGAATTCTATGAGATCCTCGTGGAGGCTGATGAAGGGATTAATGCGGAAAGGCTTCAAGAGACTATGGAAGCCCTAAGGAAAGCCCAGATAAGGGTTGAGGGGTCCGGAGAAAAGCGCGGTCCTAGGCTCTTCTCCCTATACGATGCCCAGGCAAGAAGCCTGGATCCAAAGACCTTCCAACTCCATCTCCTATGCCAAGGAGGGTTCGATGTAAAGGCCTTCGTGACAGGGGAGGGAGATCATAAAATGGAACCCAACCTTCCCAAGATCCTCGGAAGACATCTGAAAACTCTAAGGATCGACCTTCTCGATGTTGAGGTGGAGTAAAAGAAGTATTGGGCGTCATGGAGACAAGAAGGATAAATGAAAACTAGAAAAATGAAAGGAAGCAAAACAAAGCAAAATAAAGCAAAGTCACTCGATTTCAATGGAAGTCTCGTTTCCGCAGAAGGGGGGCGGGTCCAAAAATTCCTTATTATCCATGAACTGAAGGGATGAGGCCATAAGCCCCGAAAGGAGGATAAGGCTTAGACAAAGCCTCCCAGCATCGAGAAATCATGGCTCCGTTAGGATGATAGCCGATTTTCGGACACGCCCCACAGAAGAAAAAATTTATCCCGGAAAGGAAGGGAAGGGAACCTTCGATGAGGTGATGATAAGTATGGTTCCGGAGAAAGAATGGTTCTTGGCAAGTATGACATGGCCCGAGGCCAAGGAAGCCCTCACCAAGGCAGACTATGTCATCATTCCCGTGGGTAGCATGGAGCAGCATGGCTTTCATCTATGCCTGGGCAACGATGCCCTCTCGACCTTCGAAATCGTGAAGAGGATTGTCGAGGAGGCGCATCCAAGGCTCCGTCTCATCGTCCTGCCTCCCTTATACTATGGCCAGAGCGAGCATCATATGGCCTTTCCAGGCACCATATCCCTTAGGGTTTCGACCTTCATGGAACTTGTCTATGACATATGCTCCAGCCTCAAGAGGCATGGGGTTCGCAGGATTGTCGTCATCAATGGCCATGGGGGAAATACTGCACCTCTCACCCTCGTCCTTCAGTATCGGGTTAAGAAGGAACTCGGAATCCAGGTTGCCCTCATTAACTGGTGGACATATTTCGCAGACCAAGGGCAACCGACCCATGCCGATAGGTTCGAGACGAGCGTTTCGATGCATCTTCTCCCAGAATTTGTTAGGGAAGAAAGGATCGTGAAGCCCACCCTGAAGCCCTGCACCGTAAGCATGAAGGAGCTTGGTTGGGATGCGGAAATCTCCCCCCTACTCCTCAATATGGATGAAAGAACGGATACTGGGGCTCTGCTTCCAGATCCCACCCTGGCATCAAGGGACCTTGGAAGAAGGCTCGTGGAGGCGGCCGTCCGCAGGATCGTTTATGTTCTCGAGAAGCTGATGGACAGAAAGGCTGGATAAGATGGCAAGGAGCATAACTAACCTAGTCTGGTCTAACCTAACCTAGCCAAGTCTAGCCAAGCAAGCCTATCCAAGCAAGCCTTGCCTACTGAGCTTTAGCTCTCCCTTATCTCCTCCAAACCTGGGTGCCATGGGTTACAGGGATGCTTTACCTTATCTAGGGATTCCCCCTCAATAAGGATCTCCTCGAATCTGTTCGTTCCCAAGCCCTTAGCCGCCGCCATACCTATATGGAGGATCTTGCTAGGATTGAGGCCCATGACGGCCGTTCCGACGGCATCCACGGCCACAGGATCGTAGCCTCCGATGGCCATGTTTAGCTCATCGACTTGCCACTCTTCCTTGAAAAGGGTTGTCCCAGGCTTTGGAAGGTTCTTTGGATACATCACTGTAAGGGCATCGATGAGGGCTATGTTTGCCCTATTCACATAGCATATATCAACGATGGATCCAGCCAAAGTCTTAGACTGTCCGTAGAGGAGATCGCTAGGATCGTCCTTCTTTCCATGGGGTATACCTCCCTTGGCAAATCCATAATACCTTCCTGGCGCAGTACCCATCATATTCTTCAGGCTTAGGGTTACCCCGCTTCCCCAGCCCTTAAGCACAGGAACCGATATTATGACGTCTGCCAGGGCATGGGCGGTCCTAGTAACCCAAAGTTCTTGTAGGACGTAGGGATCTGGAACCTTCACCTTCCAGGCCTCATCCCAGTTCAAGTCCACGGGCCTGGCATTGTACTTCATAGCCATATCGACAACTCCGAACTCGAAGAAGCTTCTCCAGGTTTGAGTACCGCCTCCTCCCTCGCCTATGATGATTTCACCCGCCTTCGTCCTATTCCTTACAGCCTTCACCGTCGCCTCTAGGAACTCGGGGCTTGTGAGGGAGCCCTTCCAAGGGAGCTTCCAGAGCATGGAGAAGTTTGGCTTTACGAGGACTGTATTGCCCCTCTCGATGACCCGATCTACATCAAGGGCTGAGAAGATTTCGCATACCATCTCATAGGGCGTTTTACCCTTTCTTATGCAGACCATCGATTTTCCTTCAAACTTTGGGGTAGCCTTTAAGCCCGATCTTGAAACCACCCTTTCCCCTTCCGCCCCCAAACCTAGCCACCTATGTATAGGCAGATATGAAGGGACTTTCTATATAACCGCATGCGGTTATTAAGATTAATTAAAGAATCTATGATATCATGCTCATTAGAAGCTATGCATTGCCATACAAGATACGATGGGACCTGCGATCCATCGATGGCGAACAGATTGACGATCTTGTATGCTACTAAAACGGACCTTATTGTCATACTTCCTTCCTTTTCCTTAGAAGCTACTTAGCTCTCCTCATTGAAATTGAAAACCCTGAAAGCCAAGGAAGTCTTAAGAGGTCATAAGGCAAGCTTTAATAAGATTTCATGCTTTCTTTACTTGGACCCGTGGTCTAGCTCGGATAGGACGCTGACCTAAGGGGGCGTAAGCCTGCGGAGCCGGAGGTCTGGGGTTCAAATCCCCACGGGTCCGCCTAAAAATTTGGGCGAATTCGGGAAGGCTTCATCGCATCATAGGTTAACCTGAACGATCGCTTCATCCTCTACAGAGAAGGGCTAAGAGGCTTCTCGGAATTCGATGGACTTTTTCTTCAGCCCTCAAAACGGAACCCTTCGAAACATCAGCCAGACAACATCAAGGTGAAAGCAGGATTTTAGAACGCAAATTCGGAAAGACTAGAGACAAACTCATAGTAGACAGAATTGAGGCGGCAAGGTCTGGAAAATCTTTAAAGAGCTGGCATAAGGAAAAATCGATTTTATCTTTTCCACCCAACTTTCAATAGCGATTCTATGTAAGAAACTTCCATGTAACCTATTCCAAGGCTTTCTAAGAGCACAGTTCAACTGCTCCAAATTTTTAGCCCCAGGCACCCTCATCAACCAAAACTTTACTTTTTTCCGACAGAAGGAGTGCCTCAGCCCATTCCCTTTTATGTTTTCATCTTTAGCTAACCTCTTTGAGGCCGAAGCTAAACCCTCGGGAAAATCTTCGACCAGAACCCAGCCTTTTTCTGCAACCTTCCCTAGTGATTTTGGATTTTTCTTTGGCTTCTGGCTGTCCGGAACGTTCCTAGGGGCCTCTGTTGCAAATAACTTCTCTTCGCTTGATCTATTCCGAAAAAGTTTTAGGCATCTGATTTTTGGACCCAAAGAGCTAGATTTATAAGGAGGAGAAAGAATAGAATTTTAGAAGGATAGGAAGAAGCTATCGGTACTTATCGGAAGTCGATGAGGCTTCGGTACTTAGCTCCTTCTTATTCTTCAAAAATAAAAGGAGGTAAAAAAAATGGAAAGATCTGGGTATGGGCGATCCCGAAGGTTCGGTCGATCCGAGTTCAGGCCCTCGCGACCTGTGCCCGTCGAGGAAGGAAAAGAGTACGACGTTAAAGTTGAGAGCATTGGCAGCCGTGGAGATGGAATAGCGAAGGTGGAAGGCTTCATCGTCTTCGTGCCTGGTGCCAAGGTCGGCGACAACATTAGGGTTCGGATCACAACCATTAGGGGACGATTCGCCATAGCCTCACCCGTAACGGGTTCTGAGGAGAAAAAGTAAGGTAAGGGAAAGGGAAGAATTAAAGGAAGGGTTTCTCTCAAGCCATAAGACATTAGGATGGAAGGGCAGGCCTTCTTAACCTTAGAAACCCTCTATAAAACTGTGAAAAATCGTATATGAACTGAAAAGGCCTGCTTATCCATAAGGGGAAATCGGATTAGATATTTTTTATTTTTTATGTTTTTAGGTCATTACGAAAAATTCGTTATCCTTCCTGGACTGAAGGACGAGAGCATAAAACCCCATAAGGAGATAAGGCTTAAATTAACCATCAGGCCTGGGGAAATCATGGCTCCGTTAGGATGATAGTCATTTTTGGGCATTCTTCTTTTGTCTTTAAAAAATCATTTCTTAACCCTTATCCTATTGATAGGAAAAATTATTCATTGTTAATCTTAATTTGCTTCTAAACTTTGGCAAATTTAGGTTATCTCCATCTGGTATAGGGTCTTTAGGCCTTTGAGGTCTGACATGGTCAGTTTTAGGATCTCATCGGGGCTTCCGACTTTTCTGGCGAGCTCCGCAACCAGCTTGATGAAGGACCTTAGGACCTCCATCGCCGCGTACCTGCATCGCCGCGTACCTGCAGTATTATGATTCAATGGAAAATCCCAATAAAGGGGAATTAAAAGAAGCAGTAGGCCTGAAGGACTCGAGCTCGCCTAGAGTACACGGTACCTTAGGAAAATTCAAGCAACTGGAATTGATGGCTTTATTCCGATATTAACACAATAAAATAAATTTCATAAAATGATATATTTTCGGCAATGAATTAATATAGAACCTTCTATGACATAAAAATGAACGCTCTTAATCAGAGAGTTTGTTGGCAAAAGACATCAATTACCTATTTTAATGTTACCTAGGTCTAGAATAAAAATATATGGGACCATACCGTAATGGTTTTTCCCCAGCTATCCCCCGACTTGCCAAGAAAGTTTGATATTCTCGTTAAGGACGTCTACAAATTTCTTTATAACCGCATCCACCAGTGCATTTTTGTTTGGCTATGTGAATTGATGGTAGCCTCTCATCCCTTATCATAGTCCTTATATGGCTGATCAGCCGCCTCACATAGGTCTTCATAGTGGGCGTTATGCTCAAAGAAAGGATCAGCCCATCTGGAATGTAGTTTATGAAACCTCGCCTGACCTGAACCCCATAATTTTCGTCTATAAGGAGGGAGTAGGCTACAAGCTGATACCTATGGTCCATCCAAATCCTTCCATGGTTGGAGGGCATATTCTTGTAATCTACAGGAATCAACTCACCGCGCTTGGTCTTAATGATGCAGTCTACCACACCTTGAAGCCCTAAGGAGGAGCCTAAGGGAACGAACAGGAACTTCTCGGCGTTTTCAAAATCTGGTGAGTAGTAGATGGCATCCTTCCTTCGTAGCTCCTTTAGCATGTATTCCTTATGTAGCTCAAGGCTTTCTTCTTGCTGGGAGCCCAACTGGGGCTCGAGGTGTAGGACCCGGTCGAAATAGACGATTCTTGGGCAATATAGGTAGTGCTTAACATCGGTCGCTGAAACGAAGGATTCCATCACATCGGAAAGAGGCCCCTATCCATAGAGGCTACCGTAGAATGGATAAGGTAAGGAAGAGGGCTGTGCACCTCTTCATACATAAAGTTAGGGATGAAAAGCTACCGATCAGGAGCATACTGCGGATGATAGACACAAGCTAAATATAGAAATAGAAATGCAAACAATCAGATCACTGAAATGTCCCTAAAAACCCCTTGTCGTCCTTATAAATATCCAATCCAGTTTTTAAGCCATGCATAGGCTTCCCTTTCGCATGGGTTTGGGCTTCTTTTTCAACCCGACACCTCGGGCGATTGGGGGCGGCAGGCTGAACCGGTCGACCGAAGCCTTCCGGCTTACACCTCCGCTCCATCAACGGGGTCTTCTACCCCGGCCCTCGTCCCAGGCACGGTGCCCGTTGCCGGGCGCCAATCCTGGGAATAGCCGCCTCTTTTCGGGAGAGGCTTCGGGCTTAGATGCTTTCAGCCCTTATCCTCAACAGCGTGGCTGCCCAGCCTTGCCTTGCCAGACAACTGGTACACCAGAGGCTGCGTCGCCCCGTTCCTTTCGTACTGAGGACGACTTCCCCTCAGGCGGCTAGCACCCCCAACAGGTAGAGACCGACCTGTCTCGCGACGGTCTAAACCCATCTCGCATTCCCCTTTAATAGGCGAGCAGACTCACCCTTGGCGGCTTATGCACCGCCAGGATGGGAAGGGACGACGACGAAGTACCAAGCCGCGGGGTCGATGTGAACTCTCGCCCGCGACGAGCCAATTACTCCCGGGGTAACTTTTCTGTCACCTCCAGCCCCCACTAATGGGGACATGAAGGATCGCTAGGCCCGGCTTTCGCCCCTTGGTTCCTTACTGGGGAGAACCAAGTCAGGCCGGCTTTTGGCCTTGCCCTCGACGACGGGTTTCTGTCCCGTCTGAGCCGACCTTTGGGCCCCCTCGATACCTTTTCAAGGGGACACCGCCCCAGGCGAACTGCCCACCTGCAGCTGTCCCCGGGCAGAGGCCCAGGTGAGGGATATAGTTACGGAAGGGTGGTGTTTCATTGGCGCCTTATCGATCCCCGAGAGGATCGATCCATCGGCTCCCGCCTACGCTACGCATCCATAACCATACCCCAACAACAGGCTGCAGTAAAGCTCCACGGGGACTTCTCGCCCCGTTGGGGGTTCGTGGACTGTTCACCACGTTATGTGGGTTCACCGGGTTCCAGGTGGGGACAGTGGGGCCCTCGTTGATCCATTCATGCACGTCGGATGTCATCCGACAAGGCATTTGGCTACCTTAAGAAAGTCAGAGTTACTTCCGGCGCTAAGCAGCCCTTAGCCCGGTTGGACCCGGGTTTTAGGTACTGCCGCTGGCCAGGATTCAGTAGCCGTACAAATCCTTTCGGACTAGCGGCTACCTATGTTTTTATTAAACAGTCGGGGCCCCCTTGTCACTGCGACCTACGGTCCCAGCCTACGCCAAGACCATAGGCACCCCTTATCCCAAAGTTACGGGGCCAATTTGCCGAATTCCCTCACCTGGAGTATCCCGACACGCCTTAGGCTTCTCACCCAGGGCACCTGTGTCGGTTCTTGGTACGGTCGTGGGGAATCCTTCCTCCAACCCTTTTCACTGACCCTTGGGATCGGCTGAACCCACCTAAACGGCAGGCCATTCCCACCTTCGCCTGGTTCTCGCCATTACGGCACTCCCCAGGCTTTAGTGGTTAGATGGAGCGGCAGCTCCACTCAGTCTACCCAAAGGTGTCAGGCTGGAGGCTTGCGTTGCCGCACGTATCCCCACGGTACCGGAATGTTAACCGGTTTCCCTTTCGGCAGGGACGGTTAAGACCTGCCTTAGGACCGACTGACTTCCGGCTGACGACGCATTGCCGGAAAACCCTGGCCCCTTCGGCGGAGGGGATTCTCACCCCTCTACGCTGTTACTACCGTCGGGATCTGCACTGCCAGTCAGTCCACTGAGCCTTACGACTCAGCTTCTACCCGACCGGCACGCCTCCCTACCAGCCTAATGCTTGGCATTAGGCTCAAGGGTATCGGCGGCTGGCTTAGCCCCGTCCATTTTCGGGACCCCCAACCTCGGCTGGTCCGCTATTACGCGTTGCTTAGAGGATGGCTGCTTCTAAGCCTACCTCCCAGCTGTCTAGGGTTGGGGACACCCTTTAGGTTGACACTTAGCCAGCACTTGGGGGCCTTAACCCTTGTCTGGGTTGTTCCCCTCTCGGTCTAGGAGCTTACCCCCTAGGACCCGTCTCCCAAGGTCTACGGAGCCCGAGGATTCGGAGTTCGAAAGAGGGGTGAGCCCTTTCGGGCCCTTGTCCCTCGATCGGTGCTCTACCCCCCGGGCAACCTCGCTTGGGACTGGACTGAGATCCAATTCGGGAGGAACTAGCTATCACCGAGTTAGATTGGTTTTTGGCCCCTAGCCCCAGGTCAGAGGAGTGATTTGCACGTCAACACCCCTTCGGTCCTCCACCAGGCTTTCGCCCGGCTTCGACCTGCCCAGGGCTAGATCACTCGGTTTCTAGTATCACCCCAACGACTCCGGGCCCTTTCAGACCCCGCCCCTCACCCCGCAAAGCGAGGCTGCGGGCCGTTGGTTTCCCTTCGCTTACGGGCTTTTGACCCTTAGGCTCGCCGTTGAGGTGAACTCCCCGACCCGTGGTACAAAACGGATCGCACGACCCTGGTCCCCCTCCCTCGTACTTCCGCGTTGCCGCGGATTCCTTTGGGAGGGATCTACCCTTTCAGGCCGTGCACGTCTGTAACCGCTTGGCTTCAGGCTCTTTTCACACCCCTCCCGGGGTACTTTTCAGCTTTCCGTCACCGTACTAGTGCGCTATCGGACTTGGGACGTATTTAGCCTTGGATGTTAGTGACACCCAGATTCCCACACCAGTCAAGGTGCGGTACTCAGGAACCAGCCAACCCCAGCAGGTTACACCTACGGGGCTTTCACCCTCTATGGCAGGCCCTTCCAGGCCACTTCGGCTTCCCCGACACGGGGTTTATGGCTGGCCCACAACCCCACATCCACCACCGGTTTCCCGGTGGAGTTCGGTTTGGGCTCTTCCCCTTTCGCTCGCCGCTACTCAGGGAATCCCGGTTGGTTTCTTTTCCTCCACCTACTTGGATGTTTCCGTTCGGTGGGTTCCCCCTCCGCTTTCGCGGAGTGCCCAGCCTTTCGGCGGGGCAGGAAGTCCCATTCGGAGACCCCCGGATCGATGGCTGCATACGCCTACCCGGGGATTTTCGCAGCTCGCCACGTCCTTCCTCGGCGCCCAAGCCAAGCCATCCACCAAGCGGCGTGGCGTATCGGGTTTACTCGGAAGCCCTCACCCATTTTGCGTGGAAGCCTATGCATGGCCTCATCGTGAGCTTATGGGAAGCGCCCACTAGACCCTTAACCCGGAAGACCTTGCCTTCCGAGCCGCATGAAGGAGCTGAGGCTTAAGGGCTTAGGGATAAGCCAACTCCTTGCTTTTTAGGAGGTGATCCGGCCGCAGGTTCCCCTACGGCCACCTTGTTACGACTTTTCCCCCCTTGTCAAGCTGAGGTTCGACACGGACACGGAGACCGCGCCTCACCTCAACTCAACTCGGGTGGAACGACGGGCGGTGTGTGCAAGGAGCAGGGACGTATTCACCGCGCGATGGTGACGCGCGATTACTAGGGATTCCAGGTTCACGAGGGCGAGTTGCAGCCCTCGATCCCAACTGAGGCAGGGTTTCGGGTTTACCTCCCCCTTTCGGGGTGGGAACCCATTGTCCCTGCCATTGTTAGCCGCGTGTGGCCCAGGGGATTCGGGGCATACTGACCTGCCGTGGCCCCCTCCTTCCTCCGCCTTATCGGCGGCGGTCTCCTTAGAGTGCCCAAGCCCCTTAGGGGCCTGGTAGCAACTAAGGACGGGGGTCTCGCTCGTTGCCTGACTTGACAGGACACCTCACGGCACGAGCTGGCGACGGCCATGCACCTCCTCTCAGCTTGTCTGGTAAGACCTTCAGTCTGACCTTCATCCTGCTGTCTCCCCTGGTAAGGTTCCCGGCGTTGACTCCAATTGAACCGCAGCTAACACCCCTTGTGGTGCTCCCCCGCCAATTCCTTTAAGTTTCAGCCTTGCGGCCGTACTCCCCAAGCGGCGGGCTTATTTGCTTCCATTCGGCACTGGATCGGCCCGTAGCCGATCCAACACCTAGCCCGCATCGTTTACGGCTGGGACTACCCGGGTATCTAATCCGGTTCGCTCCCCCAGCTTTCATCCCTCACCGTCGGGCGCGTTCCAGCCAGGCGCCTTCGCCACCGGTGGTCTTCCTAGGATTATAGGATTTTACCCCTACCCTAGGAGTACCCCTGGCCTCTCCCGCCCCCTAGCCGAACAGTATTCCCCCCAGCCCAACGATTGGGTCGTTGGATTTAAGGAGGAACTTGCCCGGCCGGCTACGGATGCTTTAGGCTCAATAATCGTCTCGACCACTCGGGGAGCTGGTATTACCGCGGCGGCTGACACCAGACTTGCCCTCCCCTTATTCCCCCAGCTTTTTAGACTGGGGAAAAGCCACCCTCAGCGGGCGGCACTCGGGATGGCCCCGTCGCGCTTTCGCGCATAGCGGAGGTTTCGCGCTTGCTGCACCCCGTAGGGCGTGGACCCTTGTCTCAGTGTCCATCTCCGGGCGCCCGCTCTCACGGCCCGTACTGGTTATAGGCTTGGTGAGCCGTTACCTCACCAACTACCTGATCAGACGCGACCCCATCCTCGAGCGCCCTTAGAAGCATGGTTCCAAGGGCCTTTGAGCGAAGGACCGTTCCAGGCCTCTTCGCCTATCGCGGATTAGCCCCAGTTTCCCGGGGTTGTCCGCGTCTCGAGGGTAGGTTAGTCACGCGTTACTGAGCTGTGCGCCGCGTTCCACCATGGCTTGGAACGCTGACTAGCATGGCTTAGGCCCATCCCGATAGCAGTCGAGTCCGGCAGGATCAACCGGAGTTGAGATTAGGCCGCAATGTTTACTTAAGGAATTGGCGTAGATTATCCCTAAGCCCCCATCGGACCTAACGGTATATTCCATTAGGTCTTCATACCTTTGCCCACAATCGGAGGCCGACACCTTCATCCTCGGGGTTAAACCCCTTCAACGTCAAGGTCGACGCCGCCGCCTGATTGTGGGCGGGTTTCACCCAATGGATTGTTAGGAAGCTCTGGATATAAATCTTTCGCACCAGCTTTTTTGGAGTTCAAGCCCTTATGTGTTAGTAGCCTCGTAGAGCGAGCCTTTCTAGAGGGGCTCTATGCTTTATGGATCCCTTTTATGAGAGGCACTCGATGTTACTTAAGGCTTTCTTTAGGAAGATCCTTGAGACTTCGTGTCACAGGCATAATTTTCTTATCTACATCTAACCGCTCCTTCTGCCATCAGTAGGATCCTTAAGGTTCGAGGAAATCGAAGCCCATGATGCCCTTGGAGCCATAGCTGAAGAGCCCAAAGGCTCTGCCTTGGGCGTTCCCTTCGACCTTCCAAACTATCCTTCCATAGAGGCCTTTTGAAAGCCTAAGGACTATTTTTGCTGGGCATCTCATCTGTTTGTTTTAGTTCTTTTCTTTAACTTTTTAATTCATTTTTTTCTATTTGCCGTAGGCTGGTGTGCATAGATGAAGTTAGGGATTTCCACATGGGTCTACGCTAAGCATACAATTGAGGATAGCCTTCTCAGGCTTGCAGGTGTGGGCTTTAGAGCCCTTGAGCTTTGGGCTGATCAAGTCCAGCTAGATCCGAGGGTTTTCCCGAAAGGGTCGTTGAATAACCTCATAAGGCTCAGGGAAGATCTAGGACTTGTTTTCCAATCGCTTCATGCACCCTTCTCAGGTTTGGATTTGGCAAGCCCCTACGATGCGAAAAGGGAGGGATCTCTCCAATGGGTTCTTCGGTCCTTCGAGTATGCCTCTGAGCTTGGATGCCCCTTTGTTGTTGTGCATCCTGGCTCTGCTGAGAGTATGGTTGTGCCCGAGGGGCAAGGTAAGAGGGGCCAAGAGGGGATCTACGAAGCAAGGGAGCGTTTATTGAAGGCCCTTGAATACCTGGGTGCGGAGGCGAGGCGCCTAGGCATAAAGATTCTTCTAGAAAACATGACGCAACGTAATGGAAGGCGTTATGGCTCCAAGATAGACGACCTTGTAGAGATCATAGAGGCCCTTGATAACGAGGAGTTTGGACTCTGTCTAGATCCGGGGCATACGATCATAAGCGGACTGGACGTTTACGAGGAACTTAGAAGGGCGGATGGGCTCCTTCTTTCAATCCATGCGAACGATAACGATGGAGTCAAGGATCTACACCTCCTCCCTATGGAGAGGGAAACCTCGATAGACTGGAGGCGTTTTTTAAAGGTTCTAGAAGGCATAAAATACAGGGGGGTCTTCATGCTGGAGGTCTATGGAGGCGATGATCCGGACAGGGTCGCCGATGGGGCTAGGGCCCTCTGCGAGAAGCTTCCTGGGCTTCATCTGTAATTAGAATCTGGAAGTTTTTATCCAAAAATAGGAAAGAAAAGGAATGGAAGGAAGGAATGGATACTTAGGCTTAGAGCCATACGGAGGCTTTCTTATGGAAAAGCCCATGATAACGGTCGTCGGAAGCCTTCATATGGATTTCACGGTTGTTACGGAGCGTCTGCCATATCCCGGCGAGACTGTTATCGGAAGGACCTTCAAGATGTCCCCCGGAGGCAAAGGAGCGAACCAGGCCGTCGCTTCATCCAGGCTTGGAGCGAAGGTTTACATGGTGGGAAGGGTTGGAAAGGATTACCTCGGCTCCCTCCTCGTCGAAGGATTGAGGAAGAATGGTGTCGAAACGGCCTTCGTGATGGAGGATCCCTCTAGTTACACGGGCGTTGCCCTCATCACGGTCGACCAGCAAGGAAGGAATACCATAGCCGTAGCTCCTGGTGCCGATGAGGCTTTAAGGAAGGAGGATGTGGAAAGGGCGATGCCCTTCATAGCTAAATCCTCTGCCCTGCTATTGCAACTTGAGGTCCCTATAGAGGTCGTTTCCTATGCTGCAGAGGAAGCGAGAAAGAGAGGTGTCAAGGTCTTTCTGAACCCGGCTCCCTTCAAGCCATTACCCGAAGGGGTTTACAAAAACCTCTTTGCCCTTACCCCTAATGAGGTTGAGGCTTCCGCCCTGACGGGCCTTGAGGCGAAGGATGAGGAAAGCCTTGGGAAAATCGCCTCAAAACTTCTGGAGCTAGGCACCGAGAATGTCATTGTGACCCTTGGCTCTAAAGGAGCCTTCCTAGCCAACCGTAAAGGAAGCCTACTAATACCTGCCTACAAGGTCAAGCCTTTGGACACGACGGGTGCAGGCGATGCTTTCAATGCTGCCCTTGCCGTAGCAGTGGCTGAGGGTTCAAGCCTGGAGGATGCTGTCAGGTTTGCCAACCTTGTAGCCGCCTGTAAGGTTACTAGGCTCGGAGCCCAGGAAGGCTTACCAAGAAGAAGCGAAGTGGAGGAGTTTAAGAAGAAGCTTGCAGCCCTTTAAGCCCTATGCCCTTGAGGCTTCCTTAGCCTCCTTCCCTCCTTTCAGCCAAGATCAGGCCTCTATAAGGAGCCTCGCCTCCTCTAAGCCGAAAGGTACGAAGCAATAATCGTCTGTCCAGTTAAGTTCATCGGAGAAGCTACCTGGCCCTACGCTGAAGAGCTCGCCCGCCCTATGATGGTGGGGTCCTAGGAGGTTCCTCAGACTTCCTACGAGTTCTATTTCGATCGTATTCTTTCCCTCTCTCAGGAGTCCCGTCACATCAACCTGGAAGGGCTTTAAGAAAATCTTCCCAGCCTCCACTCCGTTCACCAGAACCTTGGCTAGGATGGCATGAAGTCCTTCTATGGACAAAAGGACCTTTCCCTCAATTTTTGGCAACTCAAGCTCCTGGATTAGAGAAACCCTTCCGGCGAAGAAGGGATAGCCCTGCCTTCCAAGGTCCCCGGAATCAACCTTTGTCTGAGGACCTTCATCCACAAGCCTGAACCTTCCATCCCCGAGGCTTTCGACAGAAAAGTCTCCGATGATGTAGGCACTTTCCAATTCCATCTCGAAATCATGGGAATCCGCCCCGGCGACCATCTCCCTATAGAATCCTACTCCTTCTTTCGCTTCTATTTCAACCGTGTTTTCGCCCTTCCTAAGGAGGTTTCCGATAGGTATTTTCTTGAAACTTTTATCGATCCACCAGCCATGGCTTTCCTCGTATGCTATGGGAGCCCCATTTATCCTGATGCTATACTTCTCAGGGCTTTCTAGAATAAGGCAAACCTGATCCTTTGTCTTGGGTGCCAGATAGGCTTCGAAGCCATATTGGATCGAGAATCTGGTTCCAAGGCCAAGCCTTGAAACAGTCCTATGGGCCTTCCAAACAGGCATTGTAGAACTCCATTCCCCATCTTCAACCTTCAATCGGCAGTAATCAAGGGTGAGGGCATTGGGATCGTGGCGCCTCAAGAGCCAACGCTTTCCTAGGAGAATCTCCCTCAAAGCTCCGGGCTTCCTTGCCTCAAGCCTTAGGGGTTCCTTCGCCTCATCGAGGACAAGAAGCTTCGAACCCACAGGAGGAAGCCTGAAGCTTGCTACTGTAAAGCCATCGTGGGTTTCGCATGGAACCATGGATATGCTACCATCGAAGGGGTTCCATTCCTCCAGCCTTCCTCTACCTAATCCCCTAATCCTTAAGGTTATGTCGAAGCCTCGATTCCGATCGGTGTTGGCTAAGAAAAGGATGCTCTGGCTTCCATCGCTCCTAAGATGGTACCATACTTGTCTAACAGGCCTTCCGGCTGGATCCGATATTTCGATCTGGGGTTCGAGGGGCCTGAGGGCTTCGATGATTTCAGCCTCGCTAAGGTTTATCCTTTTAACCTTTTCCAAGAAGGCCTTTAGGCCTTCGGAAGGCCTTCCATCTAAGAGGGTGGGAACGGGTTCTATGGCTATGAGGATACCACCCCCTTGGAGGAAGGATTCCAGAAGCCTAAGGGTACTCTCCGCCATCGTTACCATCCTTGGAAGGATAACAGCCTTGTAGGAACATCTTCCAACGATGAGCCTTCCGCCTTCTACTCTTCCATGCCTAGCCATGATGGTCTCATCCCCAAGCTCAAAGTCCCTGTGGAGCTCAAGAAGGAGCCTACAGAGGTCTTCGAAATCTCTATGGAGCTCCTCGCTTCTCCTCGGGTTCAGGGGGCTATAAAGGGCCCAGGCCCCTCCTATCGGATGAACGACCAGTATGTCTGCCTTCCTAATCCCCCTCGAGAGGGCATAGCTCAGCCTCTCAAAGTATTCCTCTATGATATGGTTGTAAGGCCACCAAGGCTGCTGGTAGAAGAGGTTCGGGGGATAGTCCCTCTTCCTTCTGCCCCGCATCGTGTACAGGGAGAGGTGATGGTTAAGGAAGTTGACACCAAGGACGTATTCCCAGTCACCGATCCATTTTCTATCCTCGAAGGATAGGTTCTGACCAGAGCAGCCATAGGTTTCAGATAGGACCCTTTCCCTTCCGAGCTGATTGGCGACGCTGGCCACTTGCTTGACCGTCAAAAAGCCTCCAATGTTTCTTCCAAGATGATCGATTCCAGGAACATGCATATACTCGTAGTGGGGCATGACTGCCCCGGCGACCCTGAGCTGGCTTACAAGGGTTTCCTCCGCAAGGTAATGCCCCGTATACTTCAGCCCATGGGCTTCGCACCATTCGTAGAGTTGCCTGGTGTAGGCATCGAGGAAAAGGGAGGTTATGGTGCTCCAGAAGTCGTAGCGAATGCGCTTCCAATCGCCCACATCGAAGAAGAGGCTTGGTAGATGATCCCTTATATCATAGCCCTTCCTAGCCTTGAAATATTCGGGAAAGCCATAAGTCCAAGGAATCGTCGGATAGTCTATGATGCCCAGAGTCCTCCAGGCATGAAAGTTGGGCTCGTCCGTGAAGATTCCTGGAATCGTGGAACCGAAATATTTTCCGAATCTCCTTCGATAGGCTTCGTAGGTAGATTCTATGAAAGCCTTTACGGCCTCGAAGCTTAAAGTATCTAGGTAGGCAAAGCCATCGTACCACTTGCTCCCTATAGGGGATTCGCAAAGACAGAAGTATAGATAGTTCTTGGCCCTTAATCCCTTTTCTCCGGGGTTTACAATCCTTAGATTCTCGGGCTTACCGTTTCGAAGGTCGCATTCGAAGATCCGGATGGCCTCAGCAACCTCATCAAGCCTTCCGCTGAGCATCATGGCCAAAGCCTTCGCCCTATACTCCCTCCTTTTCGCCGTCACGATCCCCCCCGCGAAGCCACTCGGCCACTTATCCTCATCGTAGAGCCATGCGAACATGCCCCTTTTTTGGGCCTCTTGGATGCAGGCTTCAAGCCTCTCCATCCATTCCTCAGTCATGTAGGGAGTCGCCAGGCCTTCCCTTGCATGGAGGAAGAAGCCTCCAAACCACCCTTCCTCCATAAGGGCAATCTGACGCCTTAGCTCTCCATCCTCAAGGCGGTCATTCAGGGACCAGAAGGGGGCACCCCTGAACTCCTTCCCGGGGTTCTTGAAGGTTTCCTCCTTCACAGCCGAACGCCTCCAAGCCTATGAATTGTCGGGCTAAGGACTTTAAAAGCTTATAAGGTAATCAAAACCAGCCTTTCTTCCGGAGGTTCTGTTAAGCCATGAAGGTAACGGATCGAATCCACTTGGTCGTGGACTCGCCCTTCCAACCCCTATCGCCAATAGTATACATTCTCCTAGGGAAGGAGATTGCCCTTATAGACACGGGTTTCAGAGCGACTCCGGAAAAAAGGATCTTTCCTTACCTCGAGCAGCTGGGAAGGAGCCCCTCAGAGATATCCCTCATCATCCTAACCCATGGCCACGGAGACCATTATGAGGGAATACCGGCCATAAAGAAGGCTTCTGGAGCCAAGGTAGCGATCCATAAAGCAGATGCATGGCTTATAGAGGAGGATAAGGATGCCCCCCTCTTCAGGAGCCTCAGCCTTCAGTATCCAGACTGCTTCAGGCCCCTTAAGGGGGAGCCATACCCTAAGGCCGATATCCTCCTGAAGGATGGAGATACGCTCGAGGCTGGATATGGAGAATTCCAGGTTTTTGGCATACCTGGCCATACGGAGGGCTCCATAGCCCTTTACGATCCTAAGGAACGCCTTGCCTTTTCGGGGGATCAGGTCAGCGGCGAATTCATCCACTTCTACCTGGACCCAGATACCAACATAGCCTCGGACCGTAGGCTCCTAAGCTTAAGAATCGATACCCTTCTACCAGCCCATAAGTATCCGCCAGCGACAGAATTCGTCCTTAGGGGATCGGAGGCCATGGCCTTCATACAGCGCCACATCGAAGCCATTGAGGGCATCAAGCAAAGGATAAAGGAGATCCTTAGGACGTCAAGAAGGCCCCTAAGCCCCCATGAGGTTGCCGAAGCCCTAAAGGGACCATCCCTCATAACAGTGATAAAGTTTTTGGAGTATCTGGCCCAAAGGGGAGAAGCCATAACCGTCAAGGCTGAAACGAAGTATTGGTGATGCGCCAGAGAAGCCGATAAAGGCTGGCAGATTCCATAGGACGTAGGAAAATCGGAAGGACTTCGATCCCTTCTCTTCTCTTCTTTTTCTTTTCCTTTCCTTTTCTCTTCTTTTCCTTTTTCCTTTCCTTTCATCCTAGCAAAACCAATCGAATCATAAAATTCCCTGGGACAGGTCCTTCAGATGGGCTACGAAGCCAGGGGGGCCAAGCCTCCTATAGAGCTCCTCGGCCCATCGATAGGTTTCAGGTCTAGGTCCGAGAAATATCAGATGGGCTGGCCAAAGAAGCCCAGCCACATAGGGCAGGTCCGTGTACTTAAGGCAGTTGAGCATCTCAATCGCAGGTCCCGTGCCATCTGGATTTGAAGGGACATCTTGCGAGGGGGGAGGATCGTAAAGTATTATGGATGCCAAGTCTCCCCTGATCAAGGCTGCGTACAGGGCTGTTACAGCCCCTTCGCCGCAACCCATGAGGGCAATCCTTCGCCTATCGATCCATCCTAAGGAGCATAGGGCTTCAAGGGCCCTAAGGCAGTCGTAGACCCTCATGCTCGCTAAGGTCCTTCCCGTCAGCATGGCAGCCCTTCTGATGAACCATTGAATGTCCTGGCTCCAGGATGTCTCTCCAATACCCCGAACTTCTACGAAGGCCCTTGCCCAAGCAGCTCCTAAACTGGCTAAAAGCCCATCACCAAAGTAGAGGTTCCGACCGTTCCTCGCCAGGAAAAGAAGGAGGGGAAGGGGTTCTGGCTCGTCTATAGGTTTCAGAACATGCATGTGCAATCGCCAACCCTCTTCTGGAGTAAAGCCGATCATATAGCCAAGCCACTTTCCAGACTCCTGGACGAGCTCGATTTCCAAATCCAAATCGCATGGATCCTTTGGAAAGGCCTGGAAGGTCTTCTCGAGAAGCGTGCCGACGAGGTGCCTCCTAAAGGCTTCCAGCTCTTCAGGGCTACAAATCTCAGGCTGTTCGAATTTCCTTACGAACCATTCATGAACTGTTGAAACCCTTTCATCCCTCGGTATGCCCCCCGTGAAGACCCTTAGGGCATCAAGGGATTCCTGGGCTTCTGGACCTTCCTCAACGTCACCGATTTCTTCGGGAGAAGCCTCGATTCCCTTAAGATGCCTAAGGAACCATTTGAAGATCATGCGCCTTGATATCTCGTGGTATGAATGGCCATCTGGCGTTTCTACGAGAAGAAGGTTCTCCGGAGCTCCTAGGAGCTCATAAAGGCGCTTAAGCTTGGCATGTATCAGCCTTACTGAATCGATGTCGAATATCCAATCCCTGAGGGCGGAGGCTATGAGGAGGGGTCTTGGCGCTATCAGAGCCCCCACATCAGTAAGGTCCCACATATGGTTGTTTATCCAGAACATGCAATCGCAATGCCCTTCGATAGTATGCTTGCAGACATGGGAGGCTATGGTGGCTGTCCCGCAGACAGGCGCGATGGCTTTGATTCTTTCATCAACGGCGGCGGTGAACCAGCTGATGGCTCCTCCCCCCGATATGCCCGTCACTCCTATTTTGCCTGGCTCCACCTCCTTTCTTGAGTGAAGGAGGTCTATGGCCCTCATGGCGTTCCAGACCTCAACACCGGCGGGCGTATAGCCCCTGCTATACCAGTGGAAGAAGCCATAATGATAAGTGCCATGATGATGCCCCCTGATCTCCCCCCTCTGGATGGTCTCGATCAAAAGGACCACAAAGCCCAGCTGGGCAAACTTGCGGGCATGAGCTTGGTAGTGATGCTTCTGATTTTGAGAATGGCCACAAAGATACAGGATGGCTGGACTGGAGCCCTGGGTAGGTCTAGGTACGTAAAGGTTTCCAGTAACGTAAAGCTTCGGCAGGCTCTCGAAGTAGAGCTTCTCAATCCTGTAGCCATGGCGCTCTAGGGTACCCGTATCCTTAGCTTCGACGGGAGGTCTTTCCTCCGCCTTCATGGGATAGGCTTCCAATCCGAGCATTTCGATGAAGGACTTTAGCCTTTCATTCCTCGTCTTTGAAAGCTCCTGGGCATTAAAGGCTCCCCTAGGGGAAGCATCTGTAATCTTACGGGCTTCCCGGCATAGGTAGGCGAAAATATTCATGGTCATGGGAAAGACTCCTCTAGGCCGATATTCCCCCTTTAAAAATAAAAAGAAAAAGAGGAAGATGGTAGGATCTAAAATTCCTTCTAACTCCGTTACACCATGATTGAAGAGGTTTTAGGACGGGCCAATCTTCTTGGAAAGAAGAAATTGGAAAGTTTAATATATCTGTTTTTAAAATATTCTGGCACCTCTTGCCTTCAAGGTGAGGAAACCATGGCGAGGGCGCCGAAGATCGTTCTTACGGCTGATAGAACCCTCATGAGCGAGTATGGCGGCTCCATCTTCTTCGGCTTCTTCGCCTGTGCACCGAGGGGTTTCCTACCAGCCCAAGACTGGCTTTACTTCCATTTCCTTTGTCCCTCAATTCCCGTGGATAAGAGAACAGGAATGCCCCTCAGGGCTCCTGTCGGGCTTAGAAAGATCGAGGCAAAGCTTCTAGAATACGGCTTTTCTAGGGATGAAGTCGTAGTAGCCCATCCGGACTATCTCCATAAGGTTGTGGGGGAAGAAACGAAGGCTTTGGGAATAACGGCCTTCGATCCCCTGGGCTTGGGCCCCATAACCTCCACCTACGTTCCCCTTTTAGGAGGGGAAGAGTCTTACAACATGCATAAGTTCAGGGAGCTTATGGAGAGGCGCATACCGAGGCATAAGGATCTGAGAATCATCGTTGGTGGACCCGGTGCCTGGCAGCTTATGGAGAAGGATGCCCAAAGGGAGTTTGCCATCGACACGATCGTCATAGGGGAGGGAGAAGGGGTCGTAGGACCCCTTTTCAAGGATGCCGTTGAAGGGAGGCCCCTTCCCCCCATCGTTTATGGGACTCCCGTGGGCGAGGAGGAAGTGCCCAACATCGTAGGACCGACCATCCACGGGCTCGTCGAGATCTCTAGAGGCTGCGGTAGGGGCTGTCAGTTCTGCGAGCCTACCATGAGGCGCCTGAAGAACAGGAGCCTAGAGGACATCCTAAAAGAGGTTAAGCTAAACGTCCAATCCGGCTTGGACCACGTAACCCTCCATTCTGAGGATGTCTTCCGTTATAAGGCTATGGGCATTCAGCCGAGGCAGGAGGCTGTCGAGGAGCTTTTCAAAGCTGTATGCTCCGTAGAAGGCGTAAGGAAGGTTCATGTAAGCCATGGGGCCTTTGCCTCCATCCTATCGGCTCCTAAGATGCTTCCAAGCCTCAGCGAGCTTATGGAGCTTAGCTGGAAGAACTGGAGGGGCTACCAGGTCGGCCTCGAAACGGGAAGCCCCAAGCTTATTGGGAAGTATATGATCGGAAAATGCAAGCCTTGGAAGCCCCAGGAATGGCCTGAGGTTGTCAGGCAGGCGACGGGCATCTCCAATGATGCCTTCTGGGTGCCATGCTCGACGGTCCTCATAGGCCTGCCAGACGAAACAGGGGACGATGTTGTGAAGACCTTGGAGCTGATAGACGACTTGAAGGATTACAGAATCATGTTTTACCCCCTCTTCTTCGTCCCCCTAGGAAAGCTCCGAAAGAAGGATTTCTTCACCCCCAACAAGATGCTTCCCGAGCATATGGAGCTCCTTCTCAGGTGCTGGGAACTCGACCTGAAGCTTTGGCCTAAGTTTTACGAGGACGTATCCAAGGAATTGGGATATTTGGCCATCGAAAAGCCCCTTTCAAGGCTCCTTTTAAAAGGCCTCGTTGCCTACCTCCTCCGATGCCTCGAAGATGTGAAAACGAGGTTTAGGACTGGTATGCCCTTCCAAATAGGGAGGAGAACATTCTACCCAAGCTCCTTCGCTTCCCTACCTTCCCCGGATCTTTTAACCTATAGGATAAGGGCGCATTGAATGGCCAAGGAAAAGGAAGGAAGGGAGGATCCACGAAAGAATTGTTGATATGAGGGAAAAGGGGACGATAATCAGGAACCTTCATCTCGTCTTCTAGGGGCTTTTAATAAGCCCTTTGACTTAGACGATGAGAAGATGATCCCCATCAACCCCCACAACAGGGACCTTTCGGAATAAGTCTAGTCTCGAGCAGAAGCGTACGTCGGCATCAAAACCCTTCTTCCTGAGCTCCTTGGCATGATAGCAATCCCAGATGTATCGATCCAAAGGCTGCCTTAAACCTTGAAAGGCGAGCAGGGCGCCCAAAGCAAAGTCGGAGAACTCTACTTTAGCCTCCTGAAGCTTGAATGCTATGGCTCCGGCGCAGAGGAAGTCCTCTAGGCTGAAGGACTGTCTCAATCCGGAGGGTGCTAGGGTTATGCCAACTCCCTCCTCCCCTGCTATTTGAAGGGCTCTTTCGGCGGCTGCTGAAGCGTTTAGGAAGGCAGCCAGAAGGGTGTGGGAGGAAGCCTTGGTAGCCCCAATCGTTCTCGTGCCACTGGTAGTCGAAAGGATGATGGTTTTTCCTTCGACGATTTCCCGCCTAAATTCCAAGGGGGAGTTCCCAAGGTGGAAGCCCCTCGGTTTTAAGCCACTCCTTTCCCCAGCCAAGAGGCTTCCCGGATACCTTTTCCAAAGAATTCTAGCCTCTCGAAGGGTTTCGGCAGGAATTACTGCCCTTGCGCCGTTTGAGAGAGCTGTAATGATCGTAGAGGTAGCCCTTAGCACATCTATGACTACAATGACTTTCCCCTCTTCAGAAGCCCTAAGAATATCCTTTCTTGCGAAGGCAAGGTCTACGGAAATGGGGGGCATGGGATCGACTCCCTAGGATAGCTCAAGGGATCTGAGTTGAAAAACTTATACTTATGGTAACTTTTTTTCTTACCTAAAGACTAAGAAGGCATCGGGAAAGCCCTTAAGCCCTATCCGAGCATGAGTCTCTGCCAAAGATGGGGGGCTTCAGCACCACGCGACATGAATGGGGGATCCCATAAAGGCTTCTAAGGATCCCATTAATTCCTTCCTCTATCGTTTTGATGTCAGAGGCATTTACCTTTCCCTTCGTATAGAAGTATCTGAAGTATTTGAGGGCTGTTTCGTATAAGAGGCCCTTCAAAGGATCGAATTCCAACCTTTCCATAAGTTTTCTGAAGGCTTCCCTTCCATTTTCAGGTTCCATGGTCGTCCTCAGGACCGAAAGGAATATAGGATGGGGCGCCTCGGGACATTTGCCCAAAAGATATAGTATAGCCCTGTTCTTTTCGATTCTCCATTTCGATGGAAGAAGGCTGTCCGCTAGAACTTCCTCAAGCCCCATCAGGAATATCGAGGCCATTTTTCTCGCCTGCTTGGAATCGGGCTTTACGAAGGCAAGCTCAAGCATTCCGCCCATATGGAAATGCTGGCGGATGTGGGCGTATTCGCTTTGTTTTCCATCTATCCGCGTGTTTTATCATCCTTCACTTCCGCTTTCTGAACAGCATGATGGCGTCTGGCGTCGTGCAGACATACTCGAAGCCGACCTCTATGAGAGCCCCGGCCTCCTCCGCGCTTCTTGCAGCCTTACATATGAATTCATCAGAGGCTTGGTTGTCGAATAGCGCCTGCTCTATTTGGATGTAAAGGAGCGTATTGTCTATGCTTCTATGGCCCAGTAGATTCTTAACGTGGAGGACATCCTTCGTTTTATGGTATTCCATCGTAGCCTTCCAGTGCCTCAGCGTATGGAAATGGATCTCCAACAGCCTTGGATTCTGCAGCTTTTTAGCGGCCCGTTTTCTCGAAGCGCAGAAGGTCGATCTCATGCTACTAACAGGCTTAAAAATCCTTTCCTCCCTCCTCGGAAGGGCCGCGAGCATTCCGAGCAGTTTTTCGCTCACCCTCAGCATTCTAGGCGCACTCCCCTTTTCCGGCGTAACCTTAACGACTCTGCGTTGAAAGTCGATATCGGCCCACCTGAGGCGCGCAGCCTCTCCCGCCCTCATCCCAGTCTCCTTCAGAAGCTGGAGAAAGGCCGCAGTCCTTTTTCCGCAGCTGGCTATAAGCTGATCGATCTCCTCCTCCGTTGGTATGAAGGGGATTTCCTCAACCTTCCGATAACTTGGGGGCTCCCATGTCTTCCCCATGCTTTCTAGAAAGGCCGTATAGACGCTTACGGTTAGGTTCTTCGTATTCTCTTTCCAGTCCGCCTTCGCTATGGCTTCCTTTACGCTTTCAGGATCCAAAAGCTCGGCTCCGAGGACGGCAAGCCTCCTCAGCTTTCGAAGCCATGTCTTAATCGTTACCTCTGCATAGCCCTTCCTTCTCATATGCCAACCAAAGCGGAAGAGAAGTTCATCGGTCTTTTGTTCGGTTGCGGTTGTGGTTGTGGTTGTGGTGTTAGGCTCAGTTGTGGCTCCCGCATCCTGGCTTTTCCATCCTTTCGCCTCTCCGGCCAAGGTTTTCATCGCCTCTAAGGCGATGGGCGCTCCGGTCCCGGTCCTAGTCCCAGTTCCAGTGCCTATCCCAGGACCCGGTTTCGGACCTGAACCTAGATCGGGTTCGGGATCGGGTTCTGGTTTGGGATCGGGACCTGGACTTGGACCCGGATCGGGACCTTCATGACTCCCTTGGCGATCAGAAGTTAAGGAGGAGGAAGGATTTAAAGCCAAGGCTTGACTTTTTTCGGCTTTTCCCATCAAATTCTTCGGGCCGAAGCTGAAGCGGTAGCCGCAGCCCCTGCACAGCCAACGCTGGATAGAGGAGCCATCCCTGAGCTTCCTCAGCCCATCCCTGAAGAGCCTTTCCGAGCCGCACATGGGGCATTGAAGACGAAGGCGAAGGCTAAGCCCATAGGGGCTCTCGGGCCCGGCTACCGCTTCCGTATCCATACTCGACTACGTTCCTCCTTCGCCTTTTCCCTCCTTCCACCCTTCTCCGCCGTCTTCGGAGGAGGGTTCCTCTGATCCCTTGGGAACCTCAGGATCCTTAAGTCCCTCAGGATTCGGCTTCGAAGCCAGCCGAAACGCCAAGTCTAGGAAAAGGGGATTCCTGAGGGAAGCAAGCATCAGGGCTTCCAGAACCCGGTTTGCCCTTGTGGTCCCGAGCCTTCGCCTCTGGGACCTACAAAGAAGGCGAAAGGCTTGGAAGATTATAGGATCCAGGTATAGCCTAAATCGTTTCCGTGAACCTGAAGGCTCCGTTCTTGGCTCCATAAAAATGGGACCCATTTAGACCCCCCTCCCCCCTCTCCCTGTTTTACCTTCGCATTCGCCACGGAACTCGCAATACCCGCACTCCCAGGGCTCGCCCTCAGGCTCGGGGCTTCGGTCGCTTAGAA
>Ga0080004_1122331_pt1 | contig 101640 bp, 100 predicted proteins | sample WasSprMetagenome_FD_69207 | JGI IMG/M metagenome (GOLD analysis project Ga0080004, IMG submission 69207) | Sulfidic aquatic microbial communities from Washburn Spring, Yellowstone National Park, USA - WS (SPADES assembly) (version 2) | ecosystem: Environmental > Aquatic > Thermal springs > Hot...
CTATATTAGTAGAAGCATAGTTTAGTTCATTGAAATTAGGATAAGTTGAATATAGTAAATCTATTGTTTTTTCTATGTTTTTAAGATCAGCTATTCTTTTATTATCTCTTGCTTTTTTAAATATTTCTGTAGGTTTTATTGTTGCTATGAGGATAGTTACTAATATAGAGATGATAGCTAGGACAATGATTAGTTCTATAAGGGTAAAAGAGGAAGATTTAAGGAAATTTTTGTTATTATTGTTTTTCATTTATTTTATATATGTTTTTGATGGTTAATATTAGATATATTATATTAGATTATATTATAAGATATATTATAAAGGCGGATGTAGCAGAGGTAATTTTTTTATTCTTGCAATTTTTTTAATTTCATATAATTACTTCTTTTTCAATTTTAATATTTACAAATTATAAATCAAAATTTAAAAAATTTTATAATTTTAAAAAATGGAGGAAATTATAAATTACATATTAGAAAAAGCAAATAAAATTAGGCCTAAGCCTAAAAGAGAATATGATCAATTTTTTGCCACAAAAGCAACTATCGTTAAAAGAGTGAAAATATTATCTAAATTTAATAAAAAAAGACTTTTATTTTTAGGAGATTCTGATTTAACTTCTATTTCATTAGCTTATTATTTTAAAAAAATAAATAGACAAGCTGATATAGTTGTTTTAGATATTGATAAAGATTTAATTGATTTAATAGAGAAAATTAAAGCCGAAGAAAATTTAAATATTAAAACTATTCACCAAGATATTAGAGATGTTATAGACAAAGATTTAGTTAATTTTGATTTAGCATTTTTTGATCCACCTTATACTCCTAATGGTATAAGAATTTGGTTAATAAGAGCATTACAAGCTTTGTTAGGAAGAGGAAGTAATAAAAAAAGAAAAAAAGTAGAATTTTTAAAAAAGAAATTTATTTTAATGTGTTATGGATATACAGATAATTCTTTAGAAAAAGGTTATAAAATTCAAAAAATAATCAATGACTTGGGTTTAGTAATACAGGCTAAATATAGAAAATTTAACAAATATACAGGAGCTGAATCAATTAATAATGAAAGTGATTTATATATCCTTCAACCTGCTCCTCAAATTGACTTAACTAAAATCGATCATTGGCGAAACAAAAAATTCGAAACAAAAATATATACTTATGAAATAGGTACTGATTCGTAAATAAGTAAAAAATTTTTATTTTTTATAAACAAATATTCTACTTTTAAAAATTTCAATTGGTTCTTTGTTGTAAAATCTAAAATCAAAAGTGATTATTTTGCAGTCATTTTTGCAATTATTAAAAATGAATTCAGAAATTTCATTTAAAACTTTAGGTGTAAGATATAAATAAATATAATCAGCATCTTGTATATTTGCTTTTCTAAAATCTTGTTTATAAAAATAATAGTTTTTACAACCTAAAATTTTTCCTTTAATCAAAGATAAATAATATAAAAATGGATTAATTTCATATCCTATTCCTTTTGCTCCTCTTTTTATTGCCTCGAAAACTATTGAACCGTCGCCACTCCCTAAATCGATAAAAATTTTATTTTCTAAATCTAACCTATCTAAAAATTCTTTAACAAGTTTAATATTTGATCTTCCAAAAGGAACTTTGGTCTTAAAAAACCAAATAATATCAAAAATTACCAAAATTAAAGAAAAAAGAAAAATACATATCAAACATAAGCTTAAGATTATTAATAAAACCAAAAATAAATAAATTATTTCCATATCTCAAAATTATAATTCCCTTAATTTATGTTCATAAACTTTATTTTTGTCAAAAATATGAAAAACTTTAAATCCTAATTCAATTAATTTATTACTTATAAATCTTCTATGGCATTTAAACCATAAAAGTTCAGCACACATTATTACAGTTTTATTATCTTTTGCTATTTTTACTAATTCATCTAAACCATCTTTAAATTCCTCTGTTTTCATGTATTCTAAATATCCACCCTTTCTAAAGCCTCCTAATTTTTCTATCCATAGATAATTTATATTACTCTTAGTAAGTTCAGCACTTAGATTTTCTTTATTAAAATGAGGATTGTAAGTTGATTTAGGAAAATGTCGTACATCAACCAGAAATTCAATTTTAAAAAATTTTAAAATATCAATAAATTCATCTAATTTTCTTGTAGAATGTCCTATACTATAGATTGCTTTATTCATTTTCTCTTTTAACTTCTTCAATGATTTTTTCTATTTCTTCGATGATTTCATTAATAGATTTTTCAGGAAAAATTTCTTGAAATAGGCCAACATAATTATTAAGTGTTAATAAGTAATCAGTATCTATCTTAACTATAATAAATTGAAAAGTTGGTTGATCTACTTTTATCTCTTCATACTCTATTAACAAAGGGAAATTTTGGAGGTATTTTAGTTCGTCATAATATCTATCTACATAAGTATTTCTTATTACATAAATAACTGTTTTATTATTTTCTCTTGTTTTACATTCAAATTGTTCATTACCTGTTTTGGGGTTTTTACCTAAGACAAATTTTCTATATTTATATTCTGATGGAGGCCGCTGTTTTATTATATCTCTTAATCGTTCTTCATATAATTCTAATTCTTCAATTTTCTTTTTTCTTCTATATTCTTCGACTTCTTCGTCTGATAATATTCGAATTAAATCTATTATTTTAATTTCTTCAAAACTTTCACCATTCCAAACCGGTTTTAAAAGAGAATCTTCTCCTACATCTAATTTAATACTACCATATTCTGTAAGAACTATTTCTGCAATTGTTTCATTTCTTTCATTTACTATTCTTTTAAGAGTTATTTTTCCTTTTCTGCCCTCTATATAATCTCTATCATGATATCCATCACATCTAAAATCTGGAGATAATTTAGTTTTACAAAATGGACATTCTAATTCATATAAGAAACTTTCTATTTTTGCTTTTAACTGAGCTAATTTTTTAACAAATTCTATTTTATCACTAATTTCTTGAAAAATATTTGTTATCTCATCAATAGATAAATCTTTTAAATATCTCTCCTCTCTTATTGTACTAATAAATAATCTGGTTTCTTTCAATATATTTTCTATTCTCTCAGATAATCCTGGTATTTGAGAGCCTACGCATTCATCATAAACATTCCTAAATTCTTCTACGCGAGATTTCAATTTTTCTATTAATATTGGCTTAATAAGTCTATCTTTTAATTTACGCAATTCTTCTTTGTATCTTTCGTTATATATTTCAGCTTCTCTCTGGTTTATAGCTAATTTTAGATTTATCCTGATTCTAAAACCATAAGAGGTTTTTTCACCGCCAATTTGGGTTTCTTTTCCTAAATAAGGTCTTCCTATCTCTACTTCTAAAAAAGGATAAGCATATAAGGGTTCTTTTGTTATGGGGTCAATACAATATTCTTTAGGAGTAAATAAAGAAGGGTTTTCTTCTCTTATTCTTGTAATGTTTTCATCTATTTCTTCTAATTTGCTAATTTCTTCATTGCTTTCTATTGATATAACTAATAATGTTTCAGGTGGTATTTCTCTAATAAATTTATTAAACTTTGCTCTAATATACATATCTCTTAACTCATTCTTAGCTTCAGTCCAATCTGTAAATATAAAAGTATCAAAAATCAAGCCTAAGGTTTCTCCTGATGGCAAAGTTGGAGGATTTTCTATTTCAAAAAATTCTTCATAAGAATTAACTACCAATAAAGGTACTACTTGACCTTTAATTTCTTTATATTTTATTTTGAAAATTTTTCCGTTTATTTCTATCTCTTCTGGGTAATTTCTTTCAATCATCTCTTTATCTTCATCACTTAGTAAGTCTTCTAACCTTATTCTAAAATCTTCTTTCTGCGTTCTTTCTAAAACTTCCTTTAAGCTTAAACAGCCTTTAATCTTCTCGAAATAAAAATCTGCAAGCCATTTTGTATCTATTTTAGGTAATTTGCCGCAAGAACGTAAATAGTATTCTTTATATTTTTCTAAAACTTTCAAGTTGTTATAAAATACATCTATTCCTAAATCTTTTTTAATGATTTCTGCTCTTTCTTCACTAGTTAAAAACTCTGCTAAAAATCTTGATGCCTCCTCTATATTTCTTGGACTAATTATATCTTCCCCAATTTTTGTTGAACCAAAATATATTTCAACTTTTTCTATTACTCTACCTTCTTTATCTATATCATATTGGGAATATCCAACTTTATATAAGTGTGGAGCGACTTCGATCAACCATGCTGGCCGTATTTTTTGGCAAAAGGTGGCAAATTTTTTACCAGATTTAGGGGATTCTCTTAATTCTAAAAAAGTAAATAAACTCAACCCCACAGAATTCATTAAAGAAGATCCAGGAAATATATAGATTATTCGCCCATCTAATATCCTTTCATATTGGAATCTATAAAAGCGTCTAGAAACATTACCTATAAGACCTGCTAAAATACATTTTTCTATTTTTTCTATTTCTCCTTCTATACCAAGTTTTCTCTCTATTTCTTCATAGCCGTTAGTAAATGCTTTTGCTCCATTTCTACCTAAAATTTTTAATAAATCATTTACTATTTTATTAGCCTCAATAAGAACATTAAAATTAAGGAAATTTTCGCGTGCCCAATCTTGGCTCATATTATTCTTTTTCCATTCAACCCAAATTTTTAAAAAAGTAATGAAATCTGATGTTGGATGTTTAAATCTTGAATGCGCTTTATCTGCTATTTCTTCTTTGTTTTGAGGTCTTAAAAATACACTTCTTTGACCAAAGAATGAAGTTATAACACAAATTTCATATAAGCAATCATAATTATTTCTTATTGCTTCCACTATCATTCTTGCTAAACGAGGATCCAATGGATATTCAACCATTTCTTTACCTATATCTGTAATCTGCCCATTTTCATCTAAAGCACCTAATATTTTAAGATCCCTTATGGCTTCATCTATTTGCCTCTTTTCTGGTTTATCTATAAAATCAAATTCCTCAATATTATCAATTCCTAAGTTTTTCATATAAAGAACTACATGAGCTAAATTACTTCTTTTTATTTCTGGTTCAGAAAATTCTTTTCTGCTTTCAAAATCTTCTCGTGTAAAAAGAGCATAATATTCACCAGGAGCTAGTCTCCCTGCCCTTCCCTTTCTTTGAATACAACCAGCTTTAGAGTGTTTTTCAGTAACTAATGCAGCATATCTTTTTTCTGGATAATACCTTAAAACTTTTATAAGGCCACTATCAATAACATATCTTATCCTTGGAACAGTAACTGAGGTTTCTGCTATATTAGTAGCAATAATTACTCTTCTTTGTATTCCTGGATAAAATATTTTTTCTTGTTCTTCAACAGGCATATCTCCATAAAGTTGAAGAACTTCTATAGGGAGGCTTAATTTTTGTATTTCTCTTGCTGTAGCTTCTATTTCTTCTCTGCCTGGCATAAAAATTAAAATATCTCCTTCATTAGTTTCTTCTATAATTTTTTTAACTAATTTTGCGGCTTCTTCATAAATATAATATGTGGGTGATTCTAAATAATGTTCTTTTACTTCATACATCCTTCCCTCAACTTCTAAAACAGGAGCACTTTCAAAAAAAATTTGAAATTTTTCTTTTTCTAAAGTAGCTGAGCTTATTATGATTTTAAGTTCTGGTAAGCCTTGTTCTTTTCTTAATTTCTGTATTTGTTTTAATAACCCCAAACATAAATCTATATTAATACTCCTTTCATGAGCTTCATCTATCATTATTATTGAATATTCGGAAAGCAAAGGATCAACTTGGATTTTTCTTAAAAGAATGCCATCTGTTACAAAATTTATTTTTGTACCTTCAGTAGTTCTATCTTCAAATCTTATTTGATATCCAACTTCTTCACCTATTTCGCAACCTATTCTCTCTGCTACATATTTAGCAACAGATATAGCTGCTATTCTTCTAGGTTGAGTAATTAAAATTTTTTCATTTTCCTCTAGTAATTCTTGCAATATTAAAGGTAATTGTGTTGTTTTACCAGAACCAGTTTCTCCTACTATTATTACTATAGGATTGTTTTTAACTAATTCTAAAATTTTTGCTCTATACTCTAAAATAGGTAATCTTTCAGGTTGTCTTAATGGTTCAGGATGAAATATTTGTGATTGATTGTACATTTTAAAATATTTTTATTAATTCTGAAACTTTATCATAATAAAGTTCTGCTACTAATGGTCTTAATCCATAAATTATTATTAAAAATAAAAGAAGGGGTGTTGTACCTTTTAACACACAAACTTGTGCAGGTACTACAACTTTTTTAATTTCTTCTAAGGCTTTTTCTATATTTTTATTTTCTTTATAAATTTGCTCTATGTTTAACTCTAAAACTTCTAATGGTTCTTTATCTGACTTAAAATTAATATTTTTAAATTTGGTATTAATATCTTCAAGATAGTAAACATCTTGAAAATTATGATCAAATATTAAATATTTTTCTTTGTTAATGTCTTCTAAGGCTACAGAGGGTGAAATAAAATTTAGTGCCTCAAATAGAATTAGATATTTTCCGATAGGGATTGAGCTTTTTTCTATAATCATTACGTCTTCTCCTTGAAATGGAATTAAAAATTCATTTAAAAATTTCTTATAATCTTTGATGTCTAAATCAGCTATTTCATCAGGAAGTTCTAATTTTAAAAATTTAACTACTTTAGGTATATCTTCCGGCATTAATAAATTATAAAAGAAAAACCCGGCAGAGGCCGGGAATTATTTTATTTTTAAATGTTTATTCTTTAATTATCTTCATATGTAATTTTTTCTATCTTCCAAAAACGTCCATTGTATGTACCAGGTACTACTGTACAAATTGTCCTTACCTTATACCTTCTTAATCTCTTTGTAAGATAATATCTCGCATCTTGCTCTGTCATATGAACTCCTATAGCTATTAACGCTTTAGATATGTATCGCGGCAACATCTCTATGGCTAAAGATTGGGGATTCCCTTCTCTTTCAAATAATTTATTCAGAATTTTTTCTATTTCGTCAATTAAATCTATCTTTGTTTGATCTATTAATCTTTCACTCTGTCGCACCATCTTCAATCCCTCCTTTTGTAGAGTGCAATTTAAAATTATAAAAATAAAATAGAGAGATGACAAGCATAAATACAGTTTGTTAATTCAAGACTTAAATTTATAATTAAAATAATGAGCGTAATTGAAATTATCAAAAAAAGAAGAAGTATAAGAAAATATAAAACTAATTCAATTCCTCAGGAAATCATTGATGAATTAATTAAAGCATTAATTTGGGCACCATCTGCAGGTAATTTGCAATCTCGAAAATTTTATTTTATTTTTGATGAAATTCTTAAAGCAAAAATAGCTGAAGCTGCTTATAACCAAGACTTTATTTCAGAAGCTCCTTTAGTAATTGTAGGATGCGTAGATGAAAACAAAATTAAAAGATATGGTGAAAGGGGGAAAAATTTATATGGAATTTGTGATGTATCAGCAAGTATTCAAAATTTAATGTTAGTTGCTACTGAAAAAGGATTAGGTACTTGTTGGGTTGGAGGATTTGATGAAAATAAAGTTAAAGAAATTTTAAACTTACCTTCTTATCTGCGACCTATAGTAATTGTGCCAGTCGGATATCCTGCAGAAAATCCTAAACCACCTAAAAGGGTTAGTAAGGATGAAGCAGTAGAAATTATCTAATTTTGGTCTAATTTTCTATGTTGAGTTATCCACAATTTTGACTTGATTATAAAAAATTTATTGTAAAATTTTCTAATACCCTAAAAGGAGGTGAAAGTATGCTTTCATCGGCAATTGAATTTTCTATAGACCAATCTGAACTTATTATAGAAAAATTAAGCTTTCTAAAAGGAGTAGATTTAGATCCTTGGTTATTAGCTCATATATTAGCAATAAACGGAACTAGAAAATATAGTTACGAAATAGCTTGTATTATAGCTTCTTATAATATGTTAATTCATTATATGAATTGTAGATTTAAAGATGGATTCATTTATAAGCAAATAGAGTATTATAGAAACAAGATAGAAGGTTGTTTAAAAATGGATACAGAAGTAAAAATAGAGATACTAAAACAATATGTAGAAAAATATAAAAATATGAAAAAATAGGCAGGCTTCAAAGCCTGCCTATTAAAAGCACTAATTTTTTATAATAATTTAATGAAGGCGTACATAGGCACTTCTGGTTGGCAATATTACCACTGGAAAGGTAAATTTTATCCTAAAGATTTAACTTCAAAAGATTTTTTAAAATTTTATTCTCAATACTTTAATACTGTGGAAGTAAATACAAGTTTTTACCATTTTACTAAAAAAGAAACTTTTGAAAAATGGAAGGCTCAGATATATGCGGATTTCGAACGGATTAATACGGATTTTAAACTGATAAAAACCAATAAAAACGATCCGCATAAATCTGTCCTATATACTAATAAACCTGAAAACGAAAATGTTCCGCATACATCTGTTTCGAATCCGCATAAATCCGCGGGGTTTCTTTTCTCTATAAAGCTCCACAGGTTATTTACCCATTTTAGGAAATTGAAATTAAATAAAGATGATATTAAGATTTTAAAAGATACTTTAGACTCTTATAAAATCTTAGGAAAACATTTAGGAGTTATTCTTATTCAACTTCCTCCTTCTCTTAAAAAAGATTTAAAATTACTAAACAATTTTGTAAATAGACTTAGAAAATGTTCTTCTACTAAAAATTTAAAGTTAGCTATAGAATTTAGACATAAATCGTGGTTAGATAAAGAGGTCTATAAAAAATTAAAAAAATTAAAAGTGGCTTTTTGTATTTCTGATTCACCTCGTTGGCCTACAGATTTTGTTAAAACAACAGATTTTGTTTATGTAAGATTTCATGGAAAACCTAAATTATTTGCTTCTAGATACACTGAAAAAGAATTAGAGGAATTTGCAGAAAAATTAAAAAAATTAAAACCTAAAACTTTATTTATTTACTTTAATAATGATTTTGGAGGTTATGCAGTTGAAAATGCGCTATATATGCAGAAATTATTTTAACTTTGTGAGTCTGTTATTGCAGATTGTATTTCATTTGTTTCTTTTCTAAAATAATCTAAATAAACTAAAGTTATCCAAGAAGAAATAAAGGTTGCCCCTGCTCCTTTTAAGATTACTCCTAAAACTATAGCTAATAAAATAAGGAAGGGTGTAATTAAATAAGTAGCTGAATTTTGTGTTAATGTTAATCCTAAAACAGGAAATATTAACAAACTTAGCATCAACCAAATAAATGTAGCAAGGCCTATCTCTAATATAACATAAAGAATGAAAAATTTAAATGCTTTTTTAAGATTAGATCTTATAATTTGATCTGTTGCTTTAATTCCTTTTAACAAAGAAGCATCATTGATTACAATTTCTCTCATACCTATAGCTGTAAAAATTCCTAAATATATAAAAAATGTCACATATAAAGGAAAAGCTATTAAAGCATAAATTGCAAGACCGGTAGGATTATCATTTTTGATAAACAAAAAGAAAGGAATAAATGTTATTAACCAACATAACATAATAAATAAATCGAAAAAGAAAATTCGCCAAAGATATTTTAATGAATTTTTAAGTGTTTCTTTAAAATTTGTTGATTCTCCTTTTCTTATTTTATTTACTGCCCATATTAATCCTATTTCAGATATCATATATAGAATTACTAAAAGAAGGGCAATGAATAATAAGAATAGAAGGAATAAACCCATAAACGAGAAAAGGGGATTAGGAATATTTAGGTTGACTTTGGGTGTAGATAAAGATGGAAAGATAATATCAGCTAAATTTAAAAAATTTAAATTAGAAAAAGATAACAGATTAAGGTTCTGCAAAATCCATGATGTTTTAAAAGTGTTTTTTATTTCGTTAAAGCTACTTAAGGGGAAGGAAAGTAAATGAGTGCTAAAAATTCCAAAGATCCATAAAAATTTATATTTTTTTGTTATTTCCCATGCTTCTTCTAGTAATTTAAACATATTTTTTTATTTTTTTTTAATTATCGACCTTTAATTTTTAATTACACAAAAACTATTATTCGATTTTAACTTATATTTTTTATTTCTTAAGAATTTCTGGGGGAAAACAACCTTTAGTTAAATTTTTTAAACTTTTATCTTGAGAATATTCTTCTAAAATATCTTCTTCTAAAGAATAATCAAAATTTTATACCTTTATTTGATGTTCATAAATTAACTTATAGAAGATTAACATGGATATTAGTTTATTGAACCCCACGCCGTAGAGCACGTCTCGGAGGCTCGCCAAGCTTGGCCTTTGCCAATCTGCCTTTAGGCAGAGGCAAAGTTGGCGAGCCGAGAGCCGAGGCACCAACTTGCCGCTGGAGCAAGTTGAGTGCCGGTGCTCGTAGGCGTGTGGGTTCATTTTTAATCTTCTCTTCCTTTCACTTCTTTATCATATTTCCTCCAAGCATTAGCGACTTCAGGATAAATTTCATCTAATTTATTTAAAATCAAAGTCCTCAATGATTGAGTATCAACAAATTCTAAATCCTTTATATTCTCCAAAACATAAGAGCTTATTTCTTCAACAATTTGAAAGATTTTGTTTTCTGGTAAGCCTGCATCTTTAGCAGCATTTTCAATTGATCTTCTCAATTTTTCGACTTGAAATTCTTCTTGATATCCTTTTCTTTTTTGCACCTGCTTTGGCATTTTAGAAATAAATTTAAATTCGACCTATTTATTTCATTATAATCAAAAAATTTCTAAAATAAGCAAAGACTCTAAATGAGGTGTATTTGGATAAAAATCGAAACCATAAATTTTCTTTATACTATAAACTTCCTTTAAAGAAACAAAATCTCGAGCTTGAGTGATAGGATTACAAGAAAGATAAAAAATATTTCGGGGTTTTGTTTCTAAAATAAGTTTAATCAACTTTTTATGAAGTCCAGTACGTGGTGGATCCAAAATAAGCAAATCTGTATTTTCTAAAACATCTCTTGGTATTTTTTCCGAAGCTAAAGTTAAAGCTTTAAAATTTTTAATATCATTTAATTCTGCATTTACTTTGGCGTATTGGGTAGCTATTTTATCTATTTCAATACTCCAGATTTCTTTAGAATAATCTTTTAAAGAAAGGCCTATTACTCCTACTCCTGCATAAAGATCCACAACTTTATTAAACTCATTTGAATTTTCTCTCATTATTCTCAGAGCTTTTTCAAAAAGTTCAATATTATTTTGGAAAAACGAAGTATAATGGTATATTATTTCTAAATTCAGAATTTTTTCTCTTAAATATTCCCTCCCCCACTCGTAAATAATTTCATCAAAAGTGCTCGCAGGAGATTCTTTTTTTGAATAGATAAATGAAAAGCCTGTTAATTCTTGATTAGAGAAAGAAAAATTTTGATTTTTATTTGAAGTCAAAAGAGCTATATAAATATCATCATAACGTCTGCTTTTTCTTATAATTAAAGTTTTTAAATCTTTAATCTTTTTTTCATTAATCTTTTCTAAGATAAAAGAAGCAATTTCGTTAGCTTTATCAGAAATCAACTTGCATCCATTTTCCAATTTTATTTTTTCTCTAAAATTTTCTCTTTTATGAAAAGCAAAAAAATATCTATTATTTTCCTCTAAAAATGAATATTCAATTTTTGTTCGATAACCAAAAATATTTGGTGAAGCAAAAAAATCATTTATTTCGATATCTATCCCGGCAAAATTCCTAAATATTTCTCTTAAAAGTTCTCTTTTTATTTCTACTTGATAGTTATAAGCAAAAACCTGCCAAGGGGAGCAAGAAAGATAATGATCTTCCAATTCTTGGATTCTATATTTAGATTTTTCTAAAATTTCCACAACTTCTCCTTTAATCAAATTTTTCTTTTCTTGTGTTACTTTAATTTTCGCTTTTTCTCCTGGTAAAACACCATAAGCAAAAACAACCTTCCCATTATATCTTCCAATACTTATCCCATTATGACCTATTTTTTCAAATTCAACTATTATCTCTTTCATTTGTTTTTTAGATTCAAGTAAAGCGAATTAACAAAAAATATTTGTCTTTGTTGCTATTCGTTTTCAAATTTGTTGCCATTCGTGCTTTTAATATTTTAAATTCGTTGCTATTCGTTAACAGATTAGTTACCATTCGTGTTGCTGATGTTTTAGATTCGTTGCTATTCGTAAATAAATTCGTTGCCATTCGTGTTTATAATTCAATTAATCTTTTTACTGCTTCTTTAATCGCTTCTTTGTCCATCTTATATTTTCTTAATAGATCTTTCATACTTCCTGATTCTCCAAAAGTATCTTGAAGACCAATAAAAATTATCGGCGGTACCACGGATCTATGCGGATTCTGAACGGATAAATGCTGATTTTTATCATTTATATAATCCGCGTTAATCCGTTTTGAATCCGCGTTAATCCGCGGTTGAACTAAGACTTCTGCAATAGCACTTCCCATCCCTCCGGCAACTTGATGATCTTCAACGGTCACAATTCCTTTCACTTTATTTGCCACCTCAAAAATTGTTTCAACATCTAAAGGTTTAATTGTATGAACATTTAAAACATAAGTTTCTATTCCTTCCTCTTCTAATTCTTTGGCTGCAAGTAAAGATTGATAAACTAAATGACCAGTGGCAAAGATCGCCACCACGGATTTATTCGGATATGAAACGGATTCATGCGGATTGGTATTTAATTTTGTATTTAAAATCCTTTTTATTTCCAATTTTTTAAAACCAAAATTTATCAAAAGAGAAAGTTTGTATTTAGTAGCTTTTAGATAGGAATAAACTTGAAACTCGTCCTCGTTTGTTAAAAAGTCTTTAACTTTTATCTCCAAAATAATTTTATCTTCTATAATGAAATCTGGTCTATAAACGCCAACTAATTTATCTTCATATGTCACATCAATTTTTGGCTCGCTTTTATATACTAATCCTTGCTTCTTAAATTCCTCTTCTAATGCTTTTTTATAAACGGCTTCTTTATGACCTTTACCGATAGTATTATAAACCTTAAAAACACATTCTCTTAATTTGTATGTTAAATCTTCAAATAATAATTTTCCATCATCCTTATTATCCACATCAGGCCGTTCCAAATCCGCATTAATCCGTTCAGAATCCGCATTAATCCGTGGTACCCAAAAATATTCTATCTTCCCAAATCTAAATGGAGTTTCTTCAGTAGTAATTACTGGTGTTTTATCTCTTACAAATCTTATATAAACAGGGCCATAAATTTCTGCTGCATGGAGTGTTGCTTTTTTTGCTTCAATAGCATCACAAGGAGAAATAACTTTTATATTTGGTAAACACCTCATAATAGCGATATCTTCTGTTGCTTGATGAGTAACTCCATCAGGGCCAGTAACAATTCCAGCATGATGTCCTGCAATTTTAACATTCGCATCATTATAAACAATTGTTGTTCTTATTGTTTCCCAATTTTTCCCTGGAGAAAAAGTAGCGAAAGAAGAAATAAATGGAATTTTACCAGAAACAGCGAGTCCTGCAGCAATTCCAGCCATATTTTGCTCAGCAACACCACATTCAATAAATCTTTCAGGCCATTTTTCAGCAAACTTATGAACTCTTGTTGACTCAGCCAAATCAGCAGTCAAAACAACAATATTAGGATTTTTCTCTCCAAGCTCCATCAAAGCCTCACCATAGCCATCTCTTATTGGCTTTTGCTCAACATCACTATCAAAAATTTTCGGATTTAATTTTAACTCTGGGTTTAACATATTAAACTTCTTTAATATCTTTTTTAATAAATTTTTTATACCAATTTTCAAAAATTTCTGGGGTAGCCAAGTGAATTTCAAAAGGATGATAAGCTGAAAAGCCTCTTTTTAAACATAACAAAATTTCTGATTTTTTACCTGCCTCAATCAGTGCTTTAGGGGATACAACTAAAACATCAATATCGCTATTTGGACTGAAATTTCCTTTTAAAAATGATCCAAATAGATAAACTTTTGTGTCATTACCTAAAATTTTCTTTGCTCTCTTTTTAATTAGCTGAAGATATTTATTAATATTTTTAATATATCTTTCTCTAACTTTTTGTCTTTCTATTAAAAGATCGATATATCTCATTTTTGTAAATTAATTAATTTTTTTAATTTATTCAAAAATTAAAAAGTTTTATCTACATCTTCTTTAAAAAACTGCGCAGGTAAATATCTGCTTTCAATATAAGCAACTTCTAAATCGTTTATCAATTTCCTGTTTTCTTTTATGAGTTTATTTACTGCCTTCGATTTTTTATAAACTCTTCCAAAGTCTTTTAAAAGCTTCGTAATACTATGAGTTTTTTCAAAGTCTCTTAACTTTTGCCAAATTTTATATTTTAAATAAAGCCGAAGAGCTTGTTCTAAATTAAACATAGCTAAATCATATCTTTTTCTTTTATAAGCATACTCAGCTAATTTCACAAACTCATTTGTTCTTTCTTTCAAAAATTCCCCCATTGCAAAATTATAACATAATTAAATTTAATAAATTCTTATTCTAATTCTTTTAGTTTTTCTTCGATTTTCTTTTCAGCTTCTTCTAAAATGTTTTTTGCTTCTTGATAAAGTTCTTTTTCTCTTTGGTTTAATTTTGGATCCTCATCTAACAAACTAATATCATGCCTTAAGTCTTGTAATGTTTCTTTAATATGTTTTTTCAAATCAGCCTTGATATTTTCTATTTTTTCTTTTCTAATTTCTTTATGAATTATTTCTACTCTATGCTTAGTAAAATGAATAATCAAAATTATAATCATAAGCAGTATCAAAATAAATAAAAGGATGAAGTAAAGAGTGTAATCTTTTTGAATTATAACTTCAGTTTTAGTAATTACTTGCGGTATATTAATTCCTTCTTCTTTTTCTAAAACATTACCAGCTTTATCATAAATTTTCACTTTAAAAATATGTTTCCCTGCATCGAGATTTTTTACTATATCTTCGATATTTTCTGAAGAAGTGCTTACTAATAAATTCTCATTTACATAAATATCTATCTTATCAATCCCAGAAAGTTCATCTTTAGCTTTGATCTTGAACTTAACAGAATTTGTGTTTATTAAATTTAAAGTAAATTCTTCTAAAACAGGAGGCTTTGTATCTATGTTAAATTTATATCGTGAAATACCGCTTTCTCCAGATTCTCCTATAAATTGAACGCTAAAATACCATGTGCCATCTGGAATATTTTTAAGTTCTTTTCTTGTAATTGGAGGTGAATATCTTACTGTTGGTATAGCAGTAGGATCTTTACCATATAAAAGTCTTACTTCAGTTACTCCTTCTGGTACTTTCCATTCAAAAATTGGATTATTATTATTGTACCATTTTGTTTGATTAGGGTGGGTTGGAGAGAAAATTTTAGGTGCAGGTAAATAAGCAATTATTGGTTGTTCTGTGATTTCTTCTTCAACTATTTTTTCTTTAATTACATAAAAAGCACCTCTCATATTCTTTAAAATATTCGTTCCTAAGCCATCGTTTGCTAAAACAGCCCCTGAAACAAAATTAAGATTAGCATTACCAGATTTTATAGCTTTAAAAGTAATATTTAAAATTTTTCCTCTGCTTCCAGTAAAACCAGGATTTAAAACAATTCCTTCAGCAAAAACTTCTCCATTCCCTCCTTTGGGTTCTTGTACCCATAAATTTATAATCGTACCAGTTTTAGATAAAGAAACAAATTTTAAAAGATCTTCAGGATAAGAAATTTTAAAAGAAACAGCATTCATTGCCTGATCAATAGAATCAACATAAACAGTAACATTTAAATTATCACCAACATTCAAATCTTTACTTGAAGGTAAAATATAAAGATCAGCAGCAAAGGTTGTAAATATAGGTATAAACACGAAAAGACACGAAAAAAGAACATTAAAAAACACGAATTTATAACGTGAAAAAACATGAAAGGGGGAAGTGAATCGACACGAAAATACACGAAAAACTTTCATGTTGTTTCGTGCCATTATATTTTTCGTATTGCTTCGTGTGATATTATACATTTGTTTTACAATATTCATGTTGTTTTGTATTCATTTTATATTAATTATCATTTTTCCTGTTATTTCGTGTCTCATATAATGTTCGTGTTGTTTAGTGTCTTCCATATTTAAATTTTATTACAAAAATCACTAAAATTATTAAGATTATTAAACAAATAATAAACATTAAAATTTCTTCATAAAGTAAAAATCTTTGTGGAGGAAGAATTTCTACTCTTTCATTTCCTGCTTTATCAACTGCTTTGACAACAATATAGCTTCTTAAACTTTGGTCTTCTAAAACATATGGACTTTCTGCTTTTTTAAAAGATAAATTTTTGATATCCGGTCTCGCTAAAAATATAAAGTTAATTGGTTTTTCACTAACTTCATAATAAGCAATTCCTGATTGTTTATCTTTTGTTTCAAAAGTTATATAATATTTACCATTAAAAATTTCTTTATTTCTGGTAAGATAGATTTTAAATGGTTCTGGCGGAAAGTTATCTTTAATTTTTATTTCTGGTAGGCCTTTAATTTCTAAAATATTAAAACTTTGGGATAAAGCAATTAATTTTGTTTTCGTTCCTAAACCATCGTTAAGTAAAATTTTTGAGTTTTTATCAATTTCTATTTTTGCTATCCCACTTTCTTTTGCTTCAAAAATAAGATCAACTAAATTCAAATTCCTTCCACTAATCCCACCAGCAACTATTCCCGAGAATTCAATCTGAATCTGCGGACGTCGCACGTCCGAAGATTGAAGATGGGGTTTTTCGATCCAATGGGTGATAATACTTTTTCCATCCAGATAATCTCTAAAAACTAAATTATCAGAAAAATTAACATAAACCTCAACAGCATTAATTTCTTCAAATTGAGTATCCAAATAAATAGGAACAACTATAAATTCGTTCTTTTTAACTTCTTTTGCCTCTATTTTTGGTTCTATTACCGCTGCATTAGAAATATCTACACTAAACAACACGAAAAATAATATAACAACGACACTAAACAACACGAAAATCTTTCGTTTATTTTCGTATCGGTTCACTTTTCTTTTTCGTGTTTTTTTCATGTTCTACTTTCGTATTTTTTTGTATTATGTTAAACATTTCTGTGTTTCTTCTGCTTTTAAAAATTTCTTTTTATCATTAGTATAAATTATTCTTTTAATAAAAACTCGTTTTGGAAAGCCGAAATTTATTAAATAACCTAACTCATAAACACTGTTTTTTAGATAATAATACAATTGTCTTTCATCACGTTTAGTAGTTAATTTACTTGCTTTGACTTCTATCAGAATAGAATTATTAACCACAAGATCTGGACGATAAATTCCAACAACCCTGCTTGTTTTTGTAGAATAAATTTTAATTGGTTTTTCTTTTTCTACTTTTAATCCTTTTACTTCTAAATATTCCTTAAGAAGGTTAGCATATATTGTCTCTTTGTGCCCCGGCCCATATTCTTTTCTTATTTCAAAACAACATCCTTGTATTATGTAACTTATCTCTTTATATAATAGCTTTTTATTTTTTGTGTTGTCTCGTGTCATTATTTTTCGTGTTGTTTCGTTTTAATTTTATATTAATTCACACTAAACCACACAAAATTTTCTAGTCCACCATTCACACGAAAACACACGAATTTTTTCGTGTTGTTTAATGTCGTATCATTTTTGTATTGTTTCGTGTCATTATCCGGTCCAGTAATATGCCATTATACTAAAGTCAACTAGATCGACCTTGCCATCTCCATTTAATCTTTCTTTTTCAATAAGAGCAAAGGCTGGACTTAATTTTCTTTTATACCAATAAGCAGCAATAGAAAAATCAATTAAATTTACTCGACCATCACAGTTTAAATCAGCTTTACCGCAAACTTTTTTAGTCCCCTTAGGAACTGTTCTATCACTAACTTTAAAACTTACAACTCTTGAATAATTACTTACTAATTGATTGGCTAAAATTGATTTTGATTTTGTAAAGTGATCTCCTTTTTCTAAAATATCAGTTCCTAATTGATATAAATAAAAACCATCTTTGTTGGCATTAGTTCTGAAAAATAATTCTTCTTCTGAGCTTACATTAATTAAAATATTTGCTTCAGGCTGGGAAAAACCAAAAATTGAAATAAAATCTCCTCTTTTAACTTCTAATTTATCAACATCAATTGTTGGCGAAAGCAAGATATTGCCTGCTGTTATTGTCTGTCCTGCTTCTAATCTAACAGGAAAAGTATATAAGTTACTTCTTCTTCCATCTTTATCTTCTGAATATAAAGTAAATAAATAAGTTCCTGGAGATAAATTATCTAAAGTAAAAGAAAATTTTGCATCAGCTCCTGCAATTGTTGTTGCCCTTATTGTTCCATCTGACATTAATGTAACTTCACTTTTAGGTTGAGCATAACCAGAAATTATTACTTTTCCATAAGAGGGAATAAACCCAACTCCACCTCCTCCACCCCCACCCCCACCCCTTGGCGGAGTGTAAATACAGCCACTAAAATTCAAAGTACAATCTACATTACAACTTAGACTCCCTCCTGAATAACCAAAATTAAAACAAGTAAGCCCTCCAAAATCACTACCATCACATTGTTCTCCTATTTCCTTAACCCCATTACCGCAAACTCCTGGAACAATAGCTGTAACTGTAACAGAAGCACTTTTAATTTTTTGAAAAATAAAAAAGGAGAAAATGGTTATTAAAATGAATAAAGATATTTTTAAAATTTTCTCCATACGTTTATTTTATTATAATTTAACACTAAAACACACGAAAAAAATTATACACTAAAATACACGAAAGTTTTAATTCACACGAAAACACACGAAAATCTTTTCGCGTTGTTTCGTGTGTTGTATTTATTTTTAGTGTTTCTTAGTGTCATCATATTTCGTGTTGTTTTGTGTCTATAATCATTTTTTGTGTTGTTTAGTGTGTTTTTATTTTCGTGTTGTTTCGTGTCTATTGCTTATTCTGAAAAGCTTTCCTAATAATATATTCATTATACTTCCTTATTAATCTTGGTAAAATGAAGAAGACAAAAATTATTAAGAGTAAAGCAATTATAACTGCTTTGACAGGGAACATAAAGAACCAATAATCAAAAACAAGATTTTGGCTTTGATTTAAACCATAATAGATATTAAACTTAGCCTTATAAGGTCCAAAAGCAAAATTATTTGTCCACTCATTCTCTAAAACCTTCTCCTTCCCTGGCAAAATTTGAAGTTCTCTTTCGTTAATCTTTAAGTTAGCTACAAGCTTTCCAAAAATATTACTAATTTCTACTTCTCCTGTAGGCCTTACATAAGTATTTCCTTCATTTTTGATTTTATAAGCAAATTTAACAGGAAAACTAAAATAAATCTTTTTAGCATTAAATTCTGAAACAGAAATTTTATCAATCCTATTTCCAGAAACATTAATATAAACCAAACTTAAAACATTAACTCCAATAGCTACCCCACTTCCTTTTTGTTTTGCTGGCATAGTTCCAAAACCAACAGCTAAAAAATGTCCTCCTGGAGGAGCATCTTGAGGAACACTAATAGTAACAGGAACTTCTATCATTTCTCCAGGTGGTGCAGAAACTTTTTCAGGAATTTTAACCCAATTTATTTCTGGAGCATCTTCAACCCAAATTTTTGTTCCGGCCTCATCTTCAGTAAAACCTTTAACTATAGAATAAAGCTCACCAGCTGCCTCTCCATCATTTCTTGTATAAATAGAAAATTTAATTTCCTCCCCAGGATTAACATTAAACTCAATTTTAGCAGGAGCAATTGTTACTGCATAAGAAAAATTAAAAGATAATAATACACTAAACAACACTAAAATTTTTAATCCACACGAAAATACACGAAAAAAGTATTTCGTGTTGTTTCGTGTGATATTTATAATGTTCGTGTTGTTTCGTGTCATTATAATTTTTAGCGTTGTTTCGTGTTTCCCTAATTAGAAGTACAATTATAAGTTATTGTATCCTGATATGTACCTGCTGGAGTTAAACCAGAAACAGCTGCTTTATGAGTGACAACAATTTCTCTATTAGCTGTTGGAGATGATGATGTAGCGAGTATAGTATAAGAAGTTGTTAACCCTCCCACATCATTTCCAGTTTTATTATATTTCGAATTTAAACTTAAAGTTGAACCAGATCCCGCTGTTGTCGTTGCTGCCTGAATTCCATAACCTTCTGTTCCAGCTACCAAAGTTGCATCTTGAGATTGAATTAAATAATTAGCAGTAGAGTTATACAAACCAGGGTTTGTTCCATTTCCTTGATCTTTTACTTGAACCTGGCATCCACCTGAAGGGTTGCAAGAAACAGTAACAGTTATATTTGGATTAGATGTATAAACATTACTTGGATCAATTGTACCAAAGGCAGTAGTTGATGTTGAAAGAGTGCAAGTAACAGAAGTAGGAACTGTAGCAGTAACTGTAACTGTTTGTTGGGCTTTAGCTAAATAAACATATATACCAAAAACTATTCCCCCTATTAAAATACCAATTAAAACAGCCAGAATTGGTCTGTTTGAGATTTTCATAAATTTTTATTTTTTAATTACGACCTTAAGAAGATCATTTAAAAAATTTTATCTAAAATTTACTAAAATTTCAAATTTACTTATCCACATACATACAAACCACAAGAAAACTAAACACGAAAATACGTGAAAAACTTTCGTATTGTTTAGTGTGTTATATCTATTTTTGGATTGTTTCGTGTTTCATATATATTTTCGTGTTGTTTCGTGTCTCATAAACATTTTTATGTTGTTTCGTGTCCAATTTGCTTTCTTTTTCGTGTTTTTTTGTGTGATATTATACATTTTTTCGTGTTTTTTGGTGTCCATAATTATTTTCGTGTTATTTCGTGTCTTACTGCGAGGAGCATGTATAAATAATCGTATCTTGATAATCTCCTGGGGGTGCTAAAACAGAAACACTTGCTTTATGCTTAATATTTATTGTCGCGCTGCTCACTGCCACTGAAGAAGTTGCTAAAACAACATCAGTTAAAGAAAGCCCACCAACATTATTACCACTTTTATTATATTCAGGATTTATTGAAATTGAAGAATTAGTTGTTGTTGCCTGAATTCCATAACCATCTATTCCAGCGCTTAAAGTTGCATTTTGAGATTGAATTAAATAAGTTGGGGATGTTGATTTATATAAACCAGGACTTGTTCCATTTCCAGCATCTTTAACATTAATTTGAAAACCACCACCTGAAGTAATGGTAATAGTTATATCAGGAGAAGAAGTAGAAACAGCCAAAGGAGACAAAGCAGAAAATGAAGTTGATGTTGCAGATAAAGTACAAGTAACAGCTAGAGCTGCTGCAGTTGTAATTTGAGGAATAACAGTATAACTTTCCAAAAGTGTGCCATCAGCTTTAACAACTCTAAAACAATAAGTAGTACCTGGTGGTGCTCCGTTATCTATTAAAGAAAAATCCCATTTACCATCTTCACCAGAATTAATCACCGAAACAGAGTTTGTGAAAGGATTTAATTCTTCATAAGTTTGGTTTCTAATAGTATCAGCACCATGAGTTGGATCATTAACGTTAGCAGTTAAAGGAGAACCGTCAGTTGGCGTCGGATTATCATAAAAAGCAATCACTGTTGAGGTTGTAACATCAGTATAGGTTTCTCCATTAAAGCTTGTATCACATAAACCATCTGATCCTACTTGAGCAAATTGAAGTTTAAAACTTCTACCATTTAAAGCCAACTTATTTGTAACATGCAAAAGTAATCTTAATCTAAAAGCTTGCCCTGCTGAAGTTAAACTTGCGGGAGTATCTTGATTAGCTAAAGGAGTTCCTACATCAGTTGAATCTAAATTATTAAAAAATCTATAGGCAGATTGATTAAATGTTGGCGATGGTCCAAAAGCCCAATAAATAATTTGTCTTTGGGTGGTATCAACTGTTGTCCAGTTTAATTGAAAGCCATCTGAAGTAAATCCAGCAAAATCAGCTTGAGCATTTATTGTCCCAGCACCACCTGTTCCAGAAAGGGTTCTCATTATCATAATTTTTGTATTATCTGTATAAACAGCAGCATTTGAAGGGTCAACATTTCTTGATTGTCCCCAAACTGCTGCTCTTGAAGTTGTTTCATTTGCCGCGCCGATAGAAAAAGTTGAGGGTGCAGCTAGGGCTGTTCCTGCTACTTGATTATGAGAAAAAAGAACAACTAAATTTGGCTGAAATCCTAAACCTGAAATAGTCTGTACTCCTGTTGCTGTTGGTTGTAAAAAATTGCCAACTGCGTGACTTCCGCCCTTAATTGCTAAATAAAAAATCGGTGTAGCTGCTGCTGGAGCATCAGAAACATTTAAAGAAAAACCATCAGAAGAAAATCCATTAAAAGCAGCCAAAGCATCCAAAGCACAAGCAGTTGAGCTTAAAAGAATAACATTATCAGTTCTCTGTAAGCTATATTTTGTTTTATTAGTAGCTTCAGCATCTTTAACACAATTTAAAATCGAACCTTGGTTATTACTGTAATCAGCAAATCCCATACCCATTTCCAAGCCAGCAGATGCTGTATCAACAGCTTCAGTAAATCCCCAAAGAAACATTGCAAAGTCAGGTTGGAATCCAACTCCAGTAATGTTTTGAATACCGGTTGAAGCTGCTAAAGTAAATGTTCCTGCTTTAACATTAGTGACATCAGGACCTCCAATAGCAATATAATTTATAATATCTGCCCTTGCCTCACTTACTGCCCAATTAATTGTAAATCCATCACTATTGCAAGAAGTAAAAGTCGCTCTTGAACCAACTGTTGGGGTTCCATTAGATAAAATAACAATGACGTTGCTTTCTGTTCTATATCTTCCAGCATTTGAAGTACCAGCATTATCATCTTCAGCAATCGCTACTGCTCTTTGATTAACACAATCTGTAAAACCTACTCCTTGTGATCTTGGAGCCCCTGCTGTCGCATTTGCTGTATTTCTTGACCAATAAAATATTATTGCTTTTGGTTGAAATCCTAATCCAGTGATTGTTTGACTTCCTGTTGTTGTTATCTTTGCAAAACTTCCCACTTTAACATATAAACCTTGAGCCTTAGCTTCTTTTACCTCTGGCGGAATCCTCGGATTTTTCCAAATTTGCGGCCAACCAGAAAAAATCCAACAAAAAACTAACAAAAATACAATGAAAATTTTTAAAAATTTATCAAAATCCATACCAGGCAATTATTCAATTTTAGCAAATTTTCACTCTTAAACCAATCAACCTAATTGGTTTTTTGTTTTCCAAAAAGAATTTCAAAAGGAGTTTTTTTGATTCTCTTTTTAAAATTTCAAAATCTTTTGATGGTTCCTTTAAAGTTTTTGATTTTGTGTGGGTTTCAAATCCTTTGTAACGACAAATTACAGTAATAGTTTTGAATGAAAAATTGTTTTCGATTAATTCATCGTAAACTTCCTTTATCAATTTTGCAAAAGTTCCGAAAATCAATCTTGAATTTCTCGTATCTCTTTCAAAAGTGATTTGTCTTCCGATCGATTTTATAACTTCTTCAGGATTCACGGGTTCTTCATCAATTCCCCTTGCCCTTCCCCAAATTCTTTCTCCTACTTTTCCAAACATTTCTTTCAATTTCTCTTTTGAAAGTTTTTTCAACTCAAAAATTTTATTAATTCCAATTCTCCTCAATTTCTCTGCTGTCTTTGGTCCAATTCCCGGCAAATCATCGATATCCAAGGGATCCAAAAATTTTTCAACCTCCTCTGGTTTCACCACTTTTAATCCATTTGGCTTTGCCTTCTCTGCCGCCAATTTCGCAATCGTTTTGTTTGGCCCAATTCCAACAGTGCAAGTTAATTTTTCCTTTTCAAATATTTCTCTTTTCAATTTTTTTGCTAAACACTCTGCTCTTTTATAACTTTTCTCAACGCCAATTTTTTCGCCAAACATTCTCACATTCTCGAGAATATGAGAATATTCTGTAAGGTCCAAGTAAGCCTCGTCTAAAGAAACAATTTCATAAACTGGAGAGTATTTTTTCACAATTTCCATTATTTCGTTTGAAACTTTTTGATAAAGTTCAATATTCACTGGCAAAAAAATCGCATTCGGGCAAAGTTGCCAGGCCTTTGAAATTGGCATTCCGGATTTAATCCCGTATTTTCTTGCAACATAATTTGCCGTCGATACGACTCCCCTACCCCTTCCCCCTTTTGGATCTGCTCCAACGACAACCGGCTTTCCCTTAAATTGCGGATTTTCTCTTTCCTCAATCTGGGCGAAAAAATAATCCATATCAACGTGTAAAATTATTCTTTCTTTCATTTTAAATCGCAAAAGTTTAAAGGCACTTGTTGAAAGAATCATTCAATTACTCGCTGAATTCAAGAATTTCACTTTTTCACAATTGTGAAATTGTGAAAAACTGAAAAAGCTATCTTTTTGCCCTTCTTGATTTTCTAGTTTCAATCAGCTGAAAAATCAATTTATTGTAAGGGTGATCTTTTGGAAGATTAAGAGAATAGAAAGCCTCACCCTTTTTGGTTCTGCTATTTACAAGATAAACTCTCTCAAGAAATTTCAAATGGCGGCAACAAGTCGCATAAGGAATTTTTAATTTTCCAGCAATTTCTTCGAGAGAAAGCTCTCCGTTCTCCATTAATGTTTCCAAAATTTTCAATCTTTTTTCATTAGCCAATCCTTTAAAAACTTGAAGAAGATAATCCATAATTTGTTCTTTAATTTTGACCTTTTAAATTTATTGATTCATTTTATATCCTCAAACAAACCTAATCAAGAATTTCACTTTTTCACAATTGTGAAATTGTGAAAATGTGAAAAATGAAATTTCATCCAATCCCTGCTCATAAAGCCCTTGCTAATTTTTTCGAGTAGATTTAATAAAAAGAGGCTAGGAAATTATTTTGCCAATTAAATAATTTGGTTTTGCGCCGACGATTTTAACTTTTACGAATTCGCCCAAATTTCCTTCTTTCAAAATTACTGCTTTGTAAGAGGGCAATCTTGCCAAAAAGGTTTTTCCTCTTTTCTCTGTGATTAAAGCCTGAAACTCTTTCCCTATATATCTTTTAGATTTTTCTTTTGATATTTCTTGCCAAATTTTTGTTAAAATCCTAGATCTTTCTTTTTTAATTCTATCTGGAAAATCTTTGAGTTTTGCGGCGACGGTTCCTTCCCTTTTTGAATATCTAAAAATGTGTAAAATTTCAGGTTTTATTTTCTTGATTACCGAAACCGTCTCTTTAAAATCCTTTTCAGTTTCTGTTGGAAAACCAACGATGATATCAGTGGCTAAAAGTGAATTTTTAAATTTTTTCCTAAAATTGGCAACCATTTCTAAAAATTCCTCAACTCTATAATTTCTATTCATTTTTTTTAAAACGTCGTTCGATCCTGATTCTAAAGGCAAATGTAAAAATTTATAAAACTTTTCGTTTTCTAAAATCTTCAAAATTTTTCCAAAAATTTTTTTTGCGAATTTTGGATTCATCATTCCTAACCTTACCTTAAAATCTCCTTCAATTTTTGAAATTTCTCTTAAAAGTTCTGGCAACAAAAATTTTCCTTTATCAAGTCCGTAAATTGCTAAATCTTGAGAAGTCAATTGAATTTCTTTAACTCCAGAATCTAAAATCATTTTTATATTTTCTAAAATTTCTTTTTTATCAAAACTTCTCAATCTTCCTTTTGCAAATCTTGTTGCGCAGTAAGAACAAAAAGATAAACAACCTTCGGAAATCGGAACGATTGCTACACAAGTATTTTTTGGAATAATAAAACATCTTAATTTTGCTTTGTCGATTGGCTTTTGTTTTAAAGATTTTGCTTTTTCTGGACGCTTAGCGTCCTTCCCAGAACGCTTAGCGTTCCCACCTTTCAAAACTCTTTTTACGATTTTTGGCAAATCCAAAATGTTGGTTGGTCCTATCAACCCATCGGCGACTTTTTGACAAATCTCAGGAGAGATAAGTGGCAAACATCCAGCAAAGATTACTTTCTTTCTTTTTTTCTTCAACTCAATTGTTCTCTTTATTATTTTCCTTTCTGTTTTCTCAACCACCCCGCAAGTCACCAAAACAACAAAATCAGCCTCTTTTTCTGAGGCCTCTTGATATTTTTCTTTCAAAACCTTCCTTATCAATTCTGAATCTGCCTGATTGAATTTGCAACCAAAAGTTTCAAGATAAAATTTTGGCATTGTGCCCCCGAGAGGATTCGAACCTCTGACCTCTTCCTTAAAAGGGAATTGCTCTACCAACTGAGCTACGGGGGCTTCCAAATTGCAAATTTTAGATTGAAAATTGTAAATTCAATATTTGATCTCTTAATCGTTCTGCGGCTTTTCTAACTTATGTTAAATTTGCAATCTGCAATTTACAATTTGCAATTATAATCCTTCTTCTTTTAACCTTTCAAATAGTTCTCTTTGCTTTTTGGTTAATTTCTTTGGAGTTTTAACTATTAATTTGATATACAAATTCCCTCTGCCAGCGCCTGAAAAATGGGGAATTCCTTTTCCAGAAATTCTCAATACCTTCCCTGATTCTGTACCGGCTGGTACCTTTACCAAAATTTTCTTTCCTTCTAACGTCTCGATTTCGATCTCGTCACCGAGAGCTGCCTGGGAAAAGGAAATAGGAAATTTAATGTATAAATCATCGCCCTTCCTTTCAAAAACTGGATGGAGTTTGACAATCACTCTGACATACAAATCGCCTGGCTTTCCTCCTTTCCTTCCAGCATCTCCCATTCCTTCTATCTTTATCACCTGTCCTGAATCAACGCCAGCTGGAATTTTTATTTTTACCTCCTCTTCTCCTTTTATCCTTCCTTCGCCATGGCAGACGTTGCAGGGTTTTTCTGGTCTGTAACCTTCGCCACCGCATTCAGGGCAAACGGTGTATCTTGTGAAAGAACCAAAAAACGTTTTCCTTATTTCTTGAACATAACCAGTTCCTCGGCAAGAGAAACATTCGATTATTTTGGAGCCTGGCTCTGCACCCGTCCCTTCGCAACGAGGGCATTTTATAAATTTATAAAGAGTGATTTTCCTTTCAAAATCTTTTAAGGTTGCTTCCAAGGGAATTTCAATTTCAACTTCGATGTTTTTTCCCCTTTTTAAATCCCTCTTTTTTCTCGGAGCACCAAAGCCAAACATTTCCTCAACCATCTCTCCTAAATCTTCAAAATCAAACTCCTCAAAACCAAAACCAGGTTTTCCCCAAAACCATTGAAAATCGAACCCTGGCTCTGCCCCGGCCTCAAAAACTCTTCCGTACATATCGTACTGCCTTCTCTTTTCTGGATCTGAAAGGACTTGATAGGCCTCGTTTATTTCTTTGAATTTTTCTGGATCTCCTCCTTTGTCGGGATGGTATTTGTGAGCCAATTTATAATATGCCCTCTTTATTTCCTCTGGCGAGGCATCCCTCGAAACACCCAAAATTTTGTAATAATCCTTCATAATTATTTTTCTTTGTATTCTGCTTCTTCAGGACCTCCTCCTTTTTTGTACATCTCAATTCCAATTTTTTGAATCGCCTGAGATAATTCCTGGGTCTTTCTTTTAATTTCTTCTATGTTATCACCTTCTTTCGCTCTTTTCAATTCCTCAATTTTCTCTTGAACTTCTTTTTTCAAACTCTCGGAAATTTTCTCTCCTGCTTCTCTCAATGTTTTTTCAGAAACATAAATCAAATTATCAGCCTGATTCTTTGCTTCGGCCAGTTCTCTCTTTTTCCTATCTTCTTCTGCATAAATTTCTGCCTCCCTTTTCATTCTTTCAATTTCTTCTTTCGAAAGGCCGATTGAACCTTCGATCCTTATCGATCTTGATTTTCCGGTTGCCTTGTCTTTTGCAGTGACTGTTAAAATTCCGTTGGCATCGACATCAAAAGTAACTTCGATTTGGGGAACTCCCCTTGGGGCTGGCGGAATTCCATCTAAAATAAACCTTCCCAAAGACCTGTTGTCAGCAGCCATCGGCCTTTCTCCTTGCAAAACATGAATTTCGACCGAAGTTTGATTGTCGGCAGCGGTTGAGAAAATTTGAGTTTTGGCAGTCGGAATGGTAGTATTTTTGGGAATCATTATTGTGTTCACTCCACCAAGGGTTTCAATGCCAAGGGAAAGTGGTAAAACATCCAAGAGCAAAACAGATTTTATTTCTCCAGCCGGAGCCCTGCCTTCTTCTTTTGCCTTTAAAATTTCTGCCTCGATCGCTGCTCCCATTGCCACTACTTCTTCTGGGTTTATGGTCTTGTTTGGTTCTTTACCAAAAAATTCTCTGACCGCTTCTCTGACTTGAGGAATCAAAGTCGTACCACCAACTAAAATCACTTCGTCGATATCGTTTTTTGAAAGCTTTGCCTCTTGCAAAGTTTTCTTCACCCTTTCGATCGATCTTTCGACTAAATCCCTGGTCATTTCATTGAATTTTGCCCGGTTCAATTTATAGAGCAAATGCTTTGGCCCTTCTGAAGTGGCGGTAATGAAAGGCAGGTTGATTTCAGTTTCTGTCATTGAGGATAATTCAATCTTTGCCTTCTCAGCTGCCTCCTTTATTCTTTGCAATGCCAAAGGATCCTTTCTCAAATCAATCCCTTCATCTTTTTTGAAATTTTCGATTATCCAATCCATTATTCTTTGATCGAAATCCTCGCCTCCCAAGTGAACCTCTCCTCCTGTTGCCAAAACTTCGACTGTATCTGGAGCTACGTCCAAAATTGTAACATCGAAAGTTCCGCCGCCAAAATCATAAACTAAAACCTTTTGGGCCTTTTTTTTGCCAAAACCATAGGCCAAAGCTGCTGCCGTAGGCTCATTAATTATCCTGTAAACTTTAAATCCTGCAATCTCTCCTGCTGCCTTCGTTGCCTTCCTTTGGGAATCATCAAAATTTGCTGGGCAAGTAATCACTGCCGAATCTACTTTCTCTCCCAATTTTTCTTCGGCATCCAACTTTATTTTTTGCAAGATCATTGCCGAAATTTCTATTGGCGTGTACCATTTATCTCCCATTTTAATTTCAACTCCGCCATCTGCCCTTCTCCTTGTTTCATAAGGCAATCTCTTCAATTCCTTTTGGACTTCTGGATCATCGTATCTCCTACCGATGAACCTTTTGACTGCAAAAATTGTATTTTTTGGGTTTGTAATTCTTTGCCTTTGGGCTAAAATTCCAACCAACCTTTCCCCGCTCTTTGAAATAGCAACGACAGAAGGAATCAAAATCGACCCCTCCCTCGATTCAATGCACTTTGGCTCACCTTCGATTATGGTGGCCATTTTGGAAATGGATGTTCCTAAATCAATACCTAATGCTTTGGCCATGTTAAATCAATTGAGCAACGAACAATAAAACAATTGATTGCTCGCTGTTCGTTGATTTATTGCTTTTTGACCTTTATTTTAATTTTCTTTTTGACCTCCTTGGGTTTTGCCTTTGGAATGGTCACTTTTAAAATTCCTCCCTCGTATTCGGCCTCGGCTTTATCTTCATCAACTTCTGTCGGCAAAGTAACAGTCCTTTTGAAATATCTTGCTCCCATCTCTCTCTTGTAATAACCTTTTCCTTTCTCTTCCTTTACTTCCTTGCCCTTGGCCTGAACTTTTAAAACATTGTCTTTGACTTCGACTTCGATATTTTCTGGATCGACGCCAGGCAATTCGATTTCAGCCACAACCTTATCATTTTCTTCATAAATATCCATCCTCGGAGTCCTAATCGCTGGAAAACCAAACCATTCTTCAGGCTCCATTTCCTCAAACCACCTTTCGATATCCCAAAGAGGTCTCCAAGGAATTATTGGCATATAATTTATATTGCTACATTGTTACATTGCCAAATTGTTAATAATGCAATATAACAATGTAACAGTTTAACAATTAACCAATTTATTTTGCGACCTTTACCTTAGCTGGCCTTAATAATCTTCCATTTATTTTATATCCTTTTTGGATTTCTTCAACGATTGTTCCTGGCTCTTTATCTTTTGCCTCAACCTCCCCTACAACTTCATGAAAATTTGGATCGAACCTCTCCCCTACCGATTTTATCTCTTCGACTCCTTGTTCTTTCAAAAAATTTAAAATTTGATTTTTAATTTGCAAAACCCCTTTGATGTTTTCATCTTTTTTTAAATTCTCAGGCAATTTTTTCTCAGCAATTTCAAAATTATCCAAGATTGGCAAAATTTTCAAAATCAAGCCATTGGCCGAAAATTTTATCAGTTCTCCAACCCTTTCCATTTCCTCTTTTTTGTAATTTATCAAATCGGCCCTTGCCCTTTGCCAACCAGCTAAATATTCGTTTTTCAATTTTTCGCATTCTTTTAATTTTTTCTTCAAATCTTCGATTTCTTTTTTTAAATCTTCTGGCATAGTTTTTCAAAATAATTCTTAATTGAATTCATCAAACAAATGTTTTTATCGTAATCCATTCTTTTTGGCCCTAAAATTGAAATGATCATCTCTTTTGGAAAATTGCATTTGGAAACGATCGCAGAAAAGTCCTTTCCTTTTGGAAAAGGATTTTCTTTGCCAATGTAAACCTTGATTTCTGAATTGATTTTCAGATCGAAAATGCTTTTTTCAAAATATTCTAAAAATTTAGCAAAATTGAAAATCGTTTCCCTTTTTAAAAATTCCGGTTCCTTTAAAACTTCCTCCCATCCTTCTTTCAAGCAAATATTCTCTTTAATCAAATAACTCAGAACCAACGAATCTGAAATTTTAGCCAAATTTTTTGTTAAGTTTTGCAAGAATTTTATGCTATCTTTAATTTCCTTTTCTATCCAATCTTCTATTTCAAACTCTTCAAGATTTTCTTTTAGCAAATTATCAACAAAATACCTGTAGGCCTTGTCGGTCGGAACCCTGCCAGCTGAAGTATGGGGCTGGTACAAATATCCTTTTTTTGTCAACCTTTGAAACTCAATCCTGATAGTTGCTGGAGAAAGACCGAATTTGTGTTTTTTTTCAAAAAATTCAGAGGAAATTGGGCTGGCCAGCTCGATATAATCTCGAACGATTTTATCTAAAATTTCTTCTTGCCTTTTTGTAAGCATAATTCTATTTTAGCAAATCAAAATTAGCAGTCAAGATCTTAGAGTGATAATTAAAAAAGGGGCTATAAATACCCTTAAAAACGGAAAAAATTTAGAGAATGAAATGAGCGATAAGGGATGGTATTAAAACGGCTACACTTTCTGCCAAACTGAGGAACATCACAAAAATTTTTGAAATCTCTTTCTTTATCTCTTCGTAGCTGGAAAGAGGAAAAATTTTCAATACAATATACTCGCTGGCAAAACTAGCTAAACTCGCCAATAAATATACTAAGGAAAATGAGAGAAAAGCCAAAATTATAACCCATGATCCTTTGTCAATCGTTAAGAAAATAGTAGCAACAGGTGCCAAACAAAGGATCAGCACGAAGAAAAACCAACCCAAAATTTCATTATTCAATTTTAACCACCTCTACCAAGATAGCACTTTTAAATAAATTGTCAATAAATTTTAATTATTTTAAAATAAATCAATGAAAGGAAAAACCATTTTTTGGTTAGCACTCATTTTGGCTATCGCTATTTTTTTTAGATTATGGAAATTGAATGAAATCCCGCCAGGCCTCTATCCAGATGTTGCAATAAACGGAAACGAGGCATTTTTTTCTTTAAAAAATAAAGATTTTAAAGTTTTTTACTCTGAAAATTATGGAAGGGAAGGGTTGATGATTTGGTTGATTGCCCTTTCTTTTAAAATTTTCGGGGTTTCTATTTTTTCAATCAGAATTGTCGCTGCCTCAATTGGAATTTTGACAGTGTTTGGCCTTTTTCTTTTGTCGAAAGAGCTATTAAAAGATGAAAAAATTTCTCTTTTGGCCAGCTTTTTTTTAGCGGTTTCTTTCTGGCACACAAATTTTTCTCGAATCGGCTTTAGGGCAATTTTGCTTCCTTTCGTTTTGGTTTTCTCTTTCTATTTTCTTTTTAAATCATTCAGAAAAAAAACAATTTTAAATTCGATTTTAGCTGGAATATTTTTTGGCTTTGGCTTTTACACTTACACCTCCTTTAGAATGGCAGTTTTAATTTTGCCTTTTATTTTTATTCATTTTTGGTTTATCTTTAAAAGAGAAAATAATCAAAAAAAATTTTTATTTATTGCTTTTTCTTTTCTAATCTCAACTTTTTTCGTTGCCCTGCCAATCGGAATTTACTTTTTAAAAAATCCTCAAGATTTTATTTCTAGAGCAACGCCAATTACAATTTTTAATGCAGAAAATCCTTTGAAAGAATTTTTCAAATCTTTGATATTGCATTTTTTAATGTTCAATTTTTATGGAGACCCAAACTGGAGACACAATTTTTCAGGAAAACCAATGCTATTTTGGCCAGTTGGAATTTTGTTTTTACTCGGCCTTATCTTTTCAATAAAAGAATTAATAAATTTTCGAAAACAAAAAAATTCGTCATTGGTCATTAGTCATTTGTCATTAGTCATTTGGTTTTTTATTATGCTCTTGCCGGGAATTTTAACCAGAGAAGGAATCCCTCATTCATTAAGGGTTGTAGGAGTAATTCCTGTAGTTTTCATTTTTGCTGGCCTTGGTGGAATGAAGGTTTATCAGTTTTTTGAAAAAAATGTTAAAAATAAAAAATTACTCCTTTTTGCCAGTTTTATTTTCCTTTTTGCTGCTTTTCTTTTTGATTTCAATAAATACTTTTTTGTCTGGGCAAAAAGAGAAGAAGTCAAAAGCGAATTTACCAGCGAATATTTAGAAATGGGAAATTATTTAAATTCTTTGCCAGAGAATTTCGAAAAATATGTCATTGTAAACAGGAGCGGAGTTCCTGTTTCTTGGGCAAACGGAATTCCAATGCCAGCACAGTCAATAATGTTTTTGGAAATTTCAAAATACGGAGAAATTAAAAGCAATTATTTATTGCCTGAAAATTTAGAAAAAATTAAAATAGAGAAAAAGGGAGTAGTTTTACCAATCATTTTTGATCAAAAAATTTTTGATTATTTAAAAGAGAAATTTCCTCAAGGTCAAATTAAAAAAATAAACAATTTTTTTGCTTATGAAATTAGATAGTAAAAAAACGAATTTAATCGCTGCAATTTTATTGATTTTTGTCTTTTTAATTTGCGTTTTTTCAGTCAAAGATGACTCTCTAACCATGGATGAATTAGCCCATTTACCAGCCGGATATTCTTATTTAACTCAAAAAGATATGAGGTTGAATCCCGAACATCCGCCATTAATCAAAGATTTGGCTGCAATTCCTTTGCTTTTCATTAGAGGAATAAAATTTCCTTCTCAAATAGATGCCTGGAAAAAGGATGTTAACGGTCAATGGGGTTTTGGAAATTATTTTTTATTTAAAACGGGAAATCCGGCAGACAAAATGATTTTTTTGGGAAGAATTCCAATGATTTTGGTTTTGATTTTACTTGGTTTTTTCATCTTTAAATGGGTAAAAGAAATTTACGGAAACTTTGCTGCAATTTTGGCCCTATTTTTATTTTCCTTTTCGCCAACTTTTTTAGCCCATGGAAGGTTAGTAACGACTGATGTTGGAGCAGCAGCTGGCTATTTCATTGCCACTTATTATTTTTTGAAAGCATTGAAAAAACCTTCAAAGAAAAACATAATTTTTGCTGGAATATCTTTTGGTTTAGCCCAACTGGCAAAATTTACGGTAATAATTTTGATTCCCTATTTTATATTTTTGGCTTTTGCCTGGTGGATATTCAAAAGCAAAAAGTTTTTACAAACTCTGAAGGTATTAATTTCAGTCTTTGTCATCGGATATATTTTGATTTGGCCTGTCTATCTTTACCATGTCTGGAATTATCCCTTAGAAAAACAAATTTTCGATATTGAAGAATTATTAAAGGAAAGAGAAATACCAATTTTGGGAAAAATGATAAAAAGGTTGCCAAAATTAACTGAGGTTTTGATTTGGCTGGCAAAAAATCCAGTCTTGAGACCATATTCACATTATTTAACTGGCCTTTCTTTAGTTATCTTTAGAGGGATGGGAGGCCATACAATGTATTTTTTGGGTGAGGTATCGGCTGCTGGCTGGAGAAACTTTTTCCCATTTTCCTACGTTGTCAAAGAACCTTTAGCTTTTCACATTTTAACAATCATTGCTCTGATTTGGGCTTCATTGAAAATTAAAGAACCTTTTTGGAAAAGGCCATTGAAAAGAATTTTTGATTGGATAAGAGAGCATTTTGTTGAATTTTCTTCATTAACTTTAATTTTAATTTATTGGGCATTCTCACTTTCAACTCCTTTAACTTTAGGAATTCGCCATTTGCTGCCTATTTTTCCTTTCACGTTTTTGTTGGTCTCTGGTGCGATGAATTCTATTTTGAAACCTCCCTATTTAAAACTAAAATATTCAGTTTTGGCAATCTTAATTTTGTGGCAAGCAATTTCGGTAATCAAGATCTATCCCCACTTTTTATCTTATGCCAACGAAATCGTCGGTCCTGAAAATCTCTACATTTATACCGTCGATTCTAATTTGGATTGGGGACAGGATTTGAAAAGATTGAAAAAATGGGTTGATGAAAACAAAATTGAGAAAATTTATATTGATTATTTTGGCGGGGCTGATGTTGAGTACTATTTTGGTAAAAAATATTTAAGATGGTGGGGAACTAGAGATCCGAATGAATTTGAAAAGCCAAATTATTTTGCTATTTCTGCTTCTTTTTTGCAAGGAGGGAAAGGACTGCCAGCAAAAGGATTTGACCAACCAACCGGCTATTATCTCTGGCTAGAAAAATATAAACCGATTGCCAGGATTGGTTACTCAATTTTCGTTTATTACATCGATTAATTGGTTTTATTGACGATATTTGTAGGGTGCAAAATTACCAAACCTCAGTTCGATGTATTCTAAATTTTCTCTTTTTTCTTTTGGTATTTCCTTTTCAAAAAGGACTTTCAATTTTGTCAATTGCCAATCGATGTCCCTTTTTGGATTAAAATAAATTTCCCATCCTTCTTTCGTTTTAACATTTATTCTTTCTTCATTAACTAAAACAAATTTCTCTAAAGGAATTTGAAGTTCTTCTAATTCTTTCTTTATTTTTAAAATTTTGTTCAAATTTTCCTTATCGATTACGACCTGCCCCAAAGAGATTTCTTCTTTGTTCAATTTCTCGATTTTGAAATCTTCTTTTCCAAAAAATTCTTCGAAAGCAATTCCGTTTGAATCTATCAAATAACAATTTAAAGAGCAAAAAAGGGCAACAGCTTCTCTCTCTTTTATGTTTATTTTCAATTTATTTGGAAATTCTTTCAAAAACTCAACTCTTTCTACTTGAGGAAAGTTACTCAAAATTGCCTGGACTAATTTTTTCTGTTCAAAAAGAAAAATGCTTTTCGTCTCAAAAGAGAAAAAATTTTTTGAAATTTCAGGTTCGACCAAATTTTTAATCACTTCTTTTAACTTCTCGGATCCTAAAATCTCAATTTGTTGAATTTGGAAAAATTTTGAAAAAATTGCTAAATAAAAATTCCCAGAAAAAAACAAAAAGGAAAGAAAAAAAATCCAAAAAATTTTCTTTTTAAAAAATGGAGTTTTTCTTTTTATTCTTCTTTGCCTTCTGTATTTTGGCATTTTAAAATCCTCTCCTTTTGCTCCTCAATTTCTCAATCAAAAAGCAGAGCCAATAACCTTTCGATAAAGGTAAATCTTGAGTCTTGACATATTCCTTTTTGTATCCACCAAATCCGATTTTAAACAAGGTTAAACCTGCCCAAGGATGGTTTTTGAACTCTGGGCTCTGAACGCTGAACTCTGAAATAGGGGCTATTCCCCAAAAATTAAATTTTTGACAACCTAAGTTTTTCGCTTTTTTAATCGCATCCCAAAGCAAAAGATAAGAAACAGGAATTTTTGGATATTTTTGAGAAGATGCACCATGATGATAAAAACCAATCTTTTGCCAAAAAATAAAAATCCCTCCAGCCACCACTTCTTCTTTGTATTTTCCAAAAAGGACTGAAACTTGATTTTCTTTTGAAAAGGCCAAAAACTCATTCTTTAAATAATCGAGAGGAAAAGGAACGAAGCCATGCCTTTCTTTAGTAATTTGATAGAGAGCGTTAAATTTTTCAATGCCATCAAAATTATTTTCCTCTTCGATTTTAATATCCTTATTTTTTAGTGCCTGCCTGATCAAATATCTTGTTGTCTTTCTCATTCCCATTAAAAGTTCATTTTCAGAAGGACTAAGATCCAACTCCCAAGTTAATTCAGGATGAATATGAATCGGAGCATCTCTAAATCCTAAATTCTTGAAAATTTTAATGTTTTCGTCATTTCTCCCTAAAATCGGCGCAATCCTAATAAAACTTGCCCCTTCATCCTTTGCTAATTTTTTCAAATCTTTTACTAAAGATTCTAAGATTTGAGATTTGGTGTTTGGGGTTTGGGATTTTATTACTGGCCCATGCGGCAAAAACAAAAAAGTTCCTCTTTTGGCTTCGATTTTGATAACTAAAGCACAGGCAAGCTGTTCACTTTCTTTAAAAATTCCAAAGCGCCAGATTTTATTTCCCATCATCTTTTGAAAATCTCCCCAATTAAAAGATTGCAAAAAAGTTTTTTCTTCACAACCTAGCAAAAAATCTTCCCAGATTTTTTTATTCTCTATTTCTTTAATTTCCATTAACCCTTTATTATTTTAACTAAAATTTCCCTTTCCCTTGGTTGATTATCGAAATCCAAAAAAACGATTTGCTGCCAAGTTCCCAAAACTAACTTTCCATCTTCGATCGGAACTGCCAAAAATGGTTTTATCAAAGCCGACCTTATATGAGAAAAACCGTTGCAATCTCCCCATCTTTTACAATGCTCATAATTTTCGCTCATCGGGGCAATTTTTTCCAAAATCCTTTTTAAATCTTCGATCAAACCGGATTCGTATTCCATCGTAGTTATTCCGCAAGTAGAACCAGGGCAAGATATCAAACAAATTCCATCTTTAATTTTCGATCTTTCAACAATTCCTGAAACTTTATCAGTGATGTCGATTACATCGTTGAAACCTTTTGTTTTGATTGAAAACCTCATATTTTATTATAGCAATTTAGCCATGCTTTATTTCAATTACATCTCCTTCTTTTACAATGTAATCTTTGCCAACTATTTTTATCTCTCCTCTTTCTTGGCATTCTTTCCAACCACCAAATTCGACCAATTTTTCCCAATTTATTACTTCAGCCTTTATGAATTTTTTTTCAAAATCGGAATGAATTTTTCCAGCTGCCTCGGTTATTTTTGTCCCCTTTTCTACAGTCCAGGCCTGAGTTTTTTGGCCTTTGATCGTAAAGAAAGTAATAACATCCAAAACTTGATAGCAAATTTGGATAAGCTTTGGCAATTTGCTTTCCATTCCCAATTCTTCCCTTTCTTTTTGAGACAGTTCAGAAATATCCAGTTCGTCTTTTAAATTCAAAACTAAATAAGGAAATTTTAATTCCTCGATCTTTTTTCTCAATTGGTCAGAGATTTCTTTTTCTGAATTGTTCAAGAGTAAAATTTGAGGCTTGGCAGAAAGCAAAAAAAGGTCTTTAACAATCTTCTTTTTCTTTTCTTTTACTTCTTTCAAATAATAGATTGCCATTTTACCTTTTTCAATTTCTTCTTTCAATTCATTCAAAACTTCCAATTCAAACTTCGCTTCCTTTTCACCTCTTTTTAAATCTTTTTCAACTTTTTCTTTCCTTTTTAAAATCGTTTCCAAATCCTTGAGCATCAATTCTGTGTTGACTATTTCAATATCCCTAATTGGGTCGATTGTCTTTTCAACGTGGATCACCCTTTCGTCTTTAAAACATCTGACAACGTGCAATATAACGTCTGCCTCTCTAATGTGGGCTAAAAATTGATTTCCCAAACCTTCACCCTTCGATGCCCCTTTGACCAATCCAGCGATGTCGACGAATTTAATTACTGTCGGGATGATCTCTTTTGAATTACAGACCTTGGCAATTTTTTCAAGCCTCGAATCTGGAACTTGAACGATTCCAGTGTTTGGCTCAATGGTTGTAAAAGGATAATTTGAAATTGCAACCGGAATTTTTGTTAAGGCCTTAAAGAGGGTTGATTTCCCAACGTTGGCCAATCCTGTAATTCCTATTGAGAGTGGCATATTAAATTTCGATTAAATCGTTTTTAACTTTAGATAAAATTTTAAAACCTTTTTTAGTTACTAAGCCGCAATCTTCAATCCTTATTCCGTATTTTTTATAATAAAGCCCTGGTTCTATAGCCAAAACCATGTTTTCCTTTATTTCTTCTTTAATTCCCTTTTTTAAAAAAGGTTTTTCATGGGGCTCGAGCCCTACTCCATGGCCAGTGGCATGGAAGAAATTTTTCGCCTCCTTTCCTAAACTTTTAAAAACAACTTTATGAATATTTTCTGCTAAAATTCCTGGCCTTATTGTTTCTATTGCTATTGTTTGAGCTTCTTGAACAATTTTGTAGCGCTCTTTGAACAACTTTGGAACTTTCCCTAAATAAACCATCCTTGTAAAATCTGAGCAGTAGCCATTGAACTTTACACCAAAGTCAATCAAAATTGGCTCATTTTTCCTCAATTTTCGATCTCCTGCAAAACAATGGGGCTGGGAAGTTTTTTCTCCAAAGGCAACGATTGGCTCAAAGGAAGGTCCTTGGGCTCCGAGCTCTTCCATCAATTCTTTAAGCTTAAAAGAAATTTGGTTTTCTCTAATTCCGGGCTTTATGAATTTTAATATTCTTTTAAATAACCTATCAGTTATCTCAAAGGCCATTTTTATATTTAAAATTTCTTTTTCGTCTTTAATTTCCCTCATTTCATTCACAAAATCCTTTTTGGCAAAAAAGGAAATTCCCTTTTTTAAAATTTTATATTCATCGAATTTTAAATTTTCCGGTTCAAAGCCAATTTTTCCTCGGTATTTTTTTAACTGCTTTGAAATTTCTTCAAAGATTTTTGCCCACTCAAAGATAATTTTGATTTTTAGGCCTCTGATTTTTGGAGACATCATTTCATAAGCTCTGGGTAAATATAAATAGGATGCTTTCCTATCCACGATAAGCATCGATTCTCTTTCTGAAATTAAAAATGGCTCAAAACCAGTGAGATAGCGAATGTTCATCGGGTTCGAAATTAAAAAGGCAGAAAGATTGTTTTCAACAATTTTTTCTTTTATCAATTCCAACCTATCTTGAAATATTTTTGAATTTATCATAATCTCAAAATTAAATCGACGATTATTTTTGCCTCCTTTTCTGAAACTTTAATATGGGTTGGCAAATTCAAAATCATTTTAGCCAATTTTTCAGCTTTTGGACAGGTGCCAAAGACATATTTCATTTTCAAAATATCTGTGTCTGGGGGGAAAATAGGAGATTTTCTCCAGCCATCGTCTAAATAAATCTTCTGTCTTCTAGCCTTTCTCAAAATTTCATCGGTATTAGAATCAGTCAAAATCGGATAACGCATAAAAGTTGGAACTATATTTTTTTCTGGTTTAGCTAACGGCAAAATGAATTTTGAATTTCTCAAATTTTCTTGATAAAATTTGGCTATTTTTCTTCGATGTTCGTTGAATCTTTCCAATTTTTTGAACTGATTCAAAGCCAGAATTGCCAGGGCATTTGGTAATTTTTTTGGAAAATATTTTGGAATTTTGCCTTTCTTTTCTTTTTTATAAACCCCTTTCGATAGAATTTTAAAAAAGTGAAAAAAACCTAAAACAATCCTCCCAAAATTGCTACTCATTCCATAAGCAGGCAAAACTAAATAATTCGTTAAAATCGGATGCAACAATTGCTGGAAAATCCAAAAATTTGAAGGAAAGCTTAAATTTTCTTTAAAATTCTTTATCCTCTCCCCTATTTCATCATTATTTGTCACTGCCATTCCGCCAAAGACTGAAGAAATTATTTTATCTCGGCCAAAAGAGAAAAATGAAGCATGGCCAAAGGTCCCGCAAAATTTTCCTTGAAATTTAGCACCCAAAGAATGAGCGCAGTCTTCGATTAAATATAAATTATATTTTTTGCAAATTTCTAAAATTTCATCTATCTTTGCTGGCCAGCCAAAGGTATGCTGGATCATTACTGCTTTTGACTTTTTTGTAATTTTTTTCTTCAAATCTTCTGGATCCAAATTTATCGTCTCATCGACATCAACAAAAATTGGTTTTGCTCCAACGTTTAAAATCGGATTGACTGCCGAATTGCAAGTAAATGCCTGAAGCAATATTTCATCCCCTTTTTTAATTTCCAAGGCATTCAAAATTGCCATCAAGGCCGACCTTCCACTATTAAAAGAAATTGCATATTTTACTTTTAAATACTTTTTGAATTCCTCTTCTAATTGCAAAATTTCCTTTCCTTCCTTCCACAAATTTGGTTTAAAAATCAATTTCAAAGCCAAATCAACATCATCTTTTTCAGTGTTTGGGGAAAGAGAGATTGAAATTGGCTTCATAAATTTTTAAATAGAATTTCTTTAATCTCTTTTGGTATCCTTCCCTCTAATAAAATTACATCGTCATTTCCAGAAAAATCCTTTATTTTTTCAAAAATTTCTTTTGGATTTTCTAAAAATATGGCTTTATTTTCTGCTCCTTCTTTTATTTCTTTGAATCTATCTTTTGTCACGATTATTGCCAAATCGCAGACCTCGGCAATCTTTTCCCCTATTTTTTTGTGAATTTCTTTTGAGGCAGGGCCCAATTCAATCAAACAAGGCATAATGATTGCTCTTTTTCCAGGCCAAACTTTTAAGTATTCCAAATGGGAAATCACTGAATCTGGGTTTGCTGAGTAGGTAGCATCGATTATGTTTAATCCATCCTTTGTTTTAATTAATTTCACTCCGCTTTGTTCTTGTTTAATTTTTTTGGCTGCTTTTGAAATTTCAGCCATTTCCATTCCCAATTCCTTGGCTGCGCAGATTGCCAACAAAAGGTTTTGAATGTTTTGGGCTCCGATCAAATTTAAATTAAAATTTCCAATTTCTCCTTCTTTAGTAAATGTTTGAAAAAACAAAACTTCCTTTTTAACTTTAATGTTCGCTGCCCATAAATCAAAATCTTTTTTTGAAATTCCAACGATCCTCTTTTTCTTTTTTGTTTCTTGATAAATTTTTCGTAAAATTTCGTTTTCGCCATTAAAAATTACAAGACCATCTTCTGGCAAGCTTTCTATCAATTCCTTTCCCCCTTCGGCTGAAATCAAATTTTCCATTGTCCCAAAAGTTGCCAAGTGCTGTTCATTTACTCCAGTTATTATTCCAATTTTTGGTTTTGCAATATCGCAAAGCAATTTTATGCCTCCTTTATTATAAGCTCCCATTTCAACAATGAAAATTTGATGTTCTTTTTTTAAATCATTTAAAATGCATTGGGAAATTCCAACTTCTGAATTCTGATGTTCTTTTGTTTTTAAAACTTTCCCCGGAAATTTTCCTTCTAAAATAGTTGCCAAAAATTCTTTTGTTGAAGTTTTTCCGTAAGACCCACAAATTCCAATGACCAAAAGATCCTTAAATTTTTCCCTTTTTCTTTTTGCTTTTTTGATAAAAAAATTCCTCAATAAAAAAGTTATTGGCTGGAAAATCAAGACAATACCAGAGAAAATGGCAGGGCTTAAAATATCAAAAACGAAAAGCCAAAAAATTAAAGAAAGATCTTTTTTAAAAAATGAAACTGAATAAAAGATTGTGAAAAAAAGGCTGACGGAAAATAAAAAGACAATCTTTTTAGTAAAAATTGGTTTTAAAATTTCCTTTTTAACAAAATCGAGCAAAAATTTTGCAAACTCAAGAAAATAAATAAAAAAAATTAGATAAAAAAGGAAGGGGAATTTTAGAAAAAAGAAAAGGAAGAAAAGGCCAATTTTTAAAAGAAAAATTTTATTCAAAAAAATTCTCTTTCCCTTTTCCGTCCTAAAATGATCGATAAATCTTCCGATGTGATATTCTTTCAATTGCCAGAGATAAAGCCAGAAAAAAATCGATTTTATTTGACGAAAGAGCCAAAAAACAAAAAAAGGAATGTAAAAATTCATAGGGTTTTTAAAAAATCAAGGATGATTTTTGATAATTCGAAGGGTTTTTTAATATGGGGAACGTGGCCTATTTTTTTGATAATTTCTAATTTTGAATTTGGAATCGATTTTTGGATTAAAAAAGCTTCTTCTAACGGAACTTTGTCATCTTTTTCACCCCAGACAATTAAAGTTGGCAATTTAATTTTTGGTAAAAGATAAGATAGATCTTCGTTGACAACCTTGCTGAAAGTTTTTTTCATTATCCCGTCTCTGATAACATAATAGTCGTAAACTCCGGCTATTTTATAAACCATTTTTCTTGCTATCGGATAAAAGTATTTTTCGAAAAAAGGAATTGCTAAAATAAAATGCAACTTTGCCAAAAAATAGGCGATCAATTGACGAAGGCTAAACCTTTTCCTTTTCCTGAAAATCGAGGCAGAGCAAAGAATTAAGGCTTTCACTTTCTCTGGATATTTAACAACGAATTTTGCTGCCAATCCCCCACCAAAAGAGTGTCCGATCAAATAAAATTTTTCAATTTTCAATTCCTCAGAAAATTTAAAAACGAAATCGCAATAATCTTCGTTGCACCAAACCCTTGGTGGTTTTTGACTCTTTCCAAAGCCTGGCAAATCCGGACAAAAGATTTTGAAGTTTTGAGAAGAAATTTCAATGAATTTTGCCCAAGAATCGGAAGAACCTCCCCAACCATGCAAAATCAAAATTGGAAAACCTTGGCCAGCGACTTTATAATTTATTTTTAATCCGTCGACTAAAATTTTTTCTTCTTTCATCTTTTAATTTCTTTGAAATCAAGGTATTTTTGCAAAGCCTCTGGAATTTCTACGCTTCCGTCTTTTTTTTGATAATTTTCGAGTATTGCCAAAAGAGGCCTTTGAGAAAAAGCAGTACCGTTGATAGTATGGACAAAATTCAGTTTGCCAGATTTGTCCCGATATTTAATGTTTAGCCTTCTCGCTTGATAATCGGTGCAATTTGAAGTTGAATGAGTTTCTCGATAGCGATTTTCTGAAGGAAACCAAGCTTCGATATCGTACTTTGCTGCCGCCGGCCTTCCTAAATCGCCAGTACAAATTTGAACTACCCGATAAGGAATTTTTAAAATTTGCATCAATTTTTCTTCCATTTCTAAAAAGAATTGATGCTCTTTCCTTGAATCTTCAGGTTTGCAAAAACTAAACATTTCAACCTTATCGAACTGATGAACCCTAAAAATCCCTCTGGTATCTTTTCCATAAGAACCGGCTTCCCTTCGAAAACAGGTTGAAAAGCCGAGGTACCTCTTAGGTAGTTCATTTCCTTCAAAAACTTCGTTAGCATGCATTGTCAAAAGAGACTGTTCGGCAGTACCGATCAAGAATAAATTATCCTCTGGAATAAAATAGGCCTCTTTAACATCGGTCGCTTCGAAATAGCCAGTCCCTCTTGCCATTTCTTTCTTTAACATTACCGGAGGCAAAACTGGAATAAAACCTTCTTTTGTTAAAACATCGAAGGCCAACTTAATTAAAGCGAATTCCATCAAAACCAATTCCCTTTTTATATAGCCAAATCTCGTTCCCGAAGTTTTTGCTGCTCTTTTAACATCGATCAAATCCAATTTTTCTCCAATTTCCAAATAATCCTTTGGTTCAAAATCGAAATCTGGCTTTTTACCAACCTCTCTTAAAACAACGTTTTGACTTTCGTCTCTTCCGACAGGAACGTCTTCAAAAGGTAAGTTCGGAATCGAAGAGAGGAAATCGTTCAATTTTTTTTCGATCGCTTTTTTCTTCTTTTTAAATTCATCTTCTTTCTCGTCTAAATTTTTCATTCTTAAAATCGTTTCTTTTTTTTCTTTCTCTCTCATTTTTGGAATCATTTTTGAAATTCTGTTTTTTTCAAACCTTATTCTTTCTATTTCCTTAATCAAAAGACGGTTTTCTTTGTCCAATTCTAAAACTTTATCGATGTCAATGTCGAATCCCTTTTTTTTGCATCCCTCTTTAACGATTTCTGGATTTTCCCTAATGAACTTTAAATCGAGCATAAAATTATTGCCACTTTAACCTCATCGTTGGAAAGAGAATAACTTCTCTCAAATTTGGAGAATCTGTCAAAAGCATTACCAACCTATCGATTCCAAGGCCCAAGCCAGCAGCCGGCGGCATCCCATAGCCTAAGGCTTCCAAAAATTCCTCATCTGACCTTTGAGCCTCTTCAAAACCTGCTTTGTAAAGCTTTTCTTGTTCTTCAAACCTTTTCCTTTGTTCGATTGGATCGTTCAATTCAGAAAAAGCATTGATCAATTCTACTCCTCCGATTATCAATTGAAAGTTTTCCAATTTTTCTGGGTTTTTTTCCATTGCCTTTGCTAAAGTCTGGAAACCAAGAGGATAGTGAAGGACAAAAGTTGGTTGGATTAAGTTTGGCCGGCAGATTTTTTTGAAAATCTCATCGGCAATTTCAACTTTAGAAGCTGATTCTAAAACTAAAATTCCAAGATCTTGGGCCCTTTTGTACAATCCTTCTCGATTTACTTCTTCGTATTTTAAACCAGCATATTTTTGCAAAAGGTCAGAAAATTCTAATCTTTGCCAAGGTGTTTTGAAATTTATCTCCTTTCCTTGATAGACGATTTTTGTCTTTTTAAATATCTTTTTTACTAACCTCGAAAACAACCTTTCAACCAATTTCATCAAATCTTTATAATCGGCAAAGGCCCAGTAAAGTTCCATCATCGTAAAATCAGGATTATGATGCTTATCGATGCCTTCGTTTCTAAAACATTTTCCAATCTCATAAATTTTTTCGAAACCGCCAACCAGCAACCTCTTTAAATAAAGCTCGGGGGCAATTCTCAAATACAAATCCATATCCAAGGCATTCAAATGGGTTTTGAAAGGCCTGGCTCTTGCTCCACCATAAAGCGGTTGCAAAATGGGTGTTTCGACTTCTAAAAACCCTTCTTTGTCTAAAAAATTTCTGATTTCTCTTATTATTTTTGACCTTGTTTCAAACCTCTTTTTAACTTCAGGATTAAAGATCAAATCCAAATATCTTTTTCTAAACCTTTCTTCAACATCCTTTAAACCGTGCCATTTTTCTGGCAGAGGTAAAAGAGATTTTACTAAAAATTTAAAATCAGAAGCTTCGATCGTCCTTTCGCCGGTTTTAGTTTTCATCAAATTTCCTTTGATTTCAACGAAATCTCCGATATCGATCGTTTCTAAAAAGAATTTGTATCCATTTTCTCCGATTTTGTCTTTCCTCATTAAGCACTGAATCTTTCCGGTTCCGTCGGCAAAATGAAAGAATGTTAAGCCGCCGTGAATCCTAAGAGAAAGAACCCTCCCAGCAAGGACAATTTCCTTTTTAGTCCGAGAAAAATAAGGAAAATTTTCCAAGGCATCAGAAATTGTATGAGTCCTTTTTGTTTTTGAAGGATAGGGATTAATTCCGGCGGACTTTATTTTTTGTAGTTTTTCAAATTTTTCTTTTATTAATTTTTCCATGTTTTTCATTTTACTTTATTTTTTTGTTTGAGAAAAGTACCATTCTAAAATATCTTTTGCCAAAGGAACAACGACTTGATAAGAGGGAAGACCTTTAACATCTTCTAGAACGATCACCAAAACAATTTCCGGATTTTCGTAAGGAGCGAAAACTGCAATCCAAATATTGTAACAATCTGGGCAATCTTTTCTCGAAACCTGAGCCGTTCCGGTTTTGGCTGCGGCTGCTACTGGTAAACTCGAGAGTAAAATTGCTGAAGCGTGGGGGGAATTTTGACCGGTCACTGCCCATCTCATTCCTTCCCTGACAACTTGAAGGTTCTTTTTGTCAACGAAATTTTCTTTCAAAATTTCTGGTTTCGATTCCTCGATTAAATTTTTTTCGCTATCGACGATTTTCCAAACAAACTTTGGCTTTATTAACTTTCCACCATTAGCGATGGTAGAAAAAGCGCTGGCAACTTGTAAAGGAGTAGCCAAAATATAGCCTTGGCCGATCGAAAGGTTATAAGTGTCGCCGTCCCACCAATTTTCACCCAACGTCCTTTTTTTCCATTCTGGGTCTGGTAAATTCCCTTTTGCCCAGTCAGGAACGGGAAGGTCAACTTCAGGAATTTCACCAAAGCCAAAAATTTCTAAATATTTTTTGATTTTGCTCGGTCCCAATCCTTCTTGGTCTCCGTAACCACCGCCGATTGTGTAAAAAAAGACGTTGCAAGATTCTGCGATTGCCTTTCTAATATCAGTCAAACCATGAACCGTCCAGTCTTTGAAAGTATAAACAATTTCCGGGTTATACTTGTGTCCAATTTGAATTTGACCTTGGCAATCTATTTTCTTTTGGGGAGAAATTATTTTTTCCTCTAAAGCAGCTAAGGCAATAAAAGGTTTTATAGTTGAACCTAAAAGATATTGACCAGAAATCGCCCGATTTAAAAGAGGTTTTAAAGGATCTTTTTCTAAATTTTCCCATTCGGATTGAGAAATTCCTTTTGAAAACAAATTGTTATTAAAGCCTGGCCAGGAAACCATGGCTAAAATTCCTCCTGTGTTTGGATCGATGGCTATTGCTGCCCCACCTTTTCCTTTTACTTGTTTGATTTTATTTTCCAATTCCTCTTCGATTTTCTTTTGTAGCTCAAAATCTAAATATAAAACGAGGCTTTTTCCAGATTGAGGTAAAGAAACGATCTCTTTTGAAACAACATTTCCCTTAGCATCCTTTTCAACCCTTATTTTGCCAGGTATTTTCCTCAAAACTTTTTCATAAAACTTTTCCAAACCTTCCCTGCCAACGAAATCATCGATTTCGTAAAAATCTGGCTCTTTTTTTAATTCTTCGGATTTAATTTTGCCAGTGTAACCTAAAACATGGGAAAGAGAGTGGTCGATGTATTTTCTAACATTTTTGGTTTTAATTTTACAATTCGATAAATCTTCGATTTTTGTTTCCAAAAGAATGAGGGTTTGGGTATCTTTTATTAAAAATTCAAAATCGCCAGATTCTAAACTTTCTTTTATTTTTTCTTTTTCAATTTTTAAAATGAATGACAATTTGTTCAATAAATCTTCTTTTAATCTCTCGTCCTCGGGTAAATTTTCTTTTTCACAAACTAAAATAAATTGAAGATCGTTTGAAACTAATTGGCGCATTTTTCTATCATAAATCACACCTCTTTGAGCCTGAATTTGCTCAAATATATACTTATTTTTTTGAGCCAAAAACAGAGAGTTTTTTCTCTCAAAAGCCTGAAGCTGAACGGTTCTTAAAAAAAGTAAAAAAAATAATAAAAAAGTAAGAATTAAAAATCCCTTTAGAATTCTCTCTAAAATCGGAGTTTCCAATTTTTTTTCAGAAATTCCGATTTCTTCTTCTTTTTTCTTTGCCAACTTGTCTAAAAGAATTTCATGAGGCTCTAGATCCTCTTTAAACTTTTTTCGGAGATGGAACCTTAACATAAGTTTTGATTAGAAAGGTAAAGAAATAAAGAAAAAGGGAAATCAAAACCCAAAAGCCAAAGAAATAAGGTGAGAAAAGATCGAGTAAAATTCCGATTAAAACCGCCAAAAAAATGGCCAATTTTTTTTCTATTTGAAAAAATAACAAAAATAAAACAAAAAATAAAAGGGGGAGATTTAAAAATTTTAAATCGAAAAAATGAATCAAAAAACTCAACTGAAAAAGAATCAAAAAATAAAACAAAAGGGAGAAAAGAAAAAATTTTTTTACCATTCCTTTATTATAAAAAGAAATTCAGCTTTTTCAACTTGGCAAGCCAGATTAACTTTGGCCTTTTGAAAAGGTTCTAAATCAGACTTTTCAATGCTTTCAATTTTTCCAACAAAAAGGCCGTTTGGGAAAAATCCCTCTTGAGCCGAAGTAATGACTAAATCCCCAACCTCGATTGAAATTTCCTTTGGTATTAAATCGAGCAAGATTTTTGAATCGCCCAAACCTTTGGCCAAAAAAATCCCTTCTTTTCCAGCAATTTTTACAGCGAAAGAAAAATTTTTATCAGAAGGTAATTGAAATTGTGAAAAATTATCATAAACTTCAAAAATCCTGCCGCACAAACTTTTGGCCTCGTTTATTACTGGTTTTCCTTTTTCAACCCCATCTTTTTTCCCTTTGTCTAATCTGAAAAGATTTGGAGCCGTCTCTTTTCCGATGACATTGGCTAAAACTATTTTATATTCTTTTCCCAAACCAACGCCCAAGGCTTCTCTTAACATTTGATTTTCCTTTTTTACCTCCTCTAAAAAAGAAATTTGCTGTAATAAATTTTGTATTTCCAAATTCAATCTCTCGTTTTCCTTTTTCAAAGAGCTAGCTTTAAAAATGCCAAAAACAAAATCTGAAATTTTTTTTCCAGCTTGCCAAAAAAATTTTTGTAAGGGAGTAGAAATCAAATAAAAAAAATTCTTAACTGGTTTGGAAAAAAAATTTAAAAGCGAAATTAAAAAAATTAAGAAAAAAATGAGGAAAAAAGTAGAAAAGTTTTTAATTCCCATTTAAAATATTATACCAAAAAAGCTTTAGCGGCGGCTACCTACTTTTGCCCCTTTCGGGACTATCATCGGCCTTGGGGTATTTCACGGTCCTGTTCGGAATGGGAAGGAGTGGGACAACCCCAGTATAGCCGCCACTAAAGATCTCTTGGCCCAAAACGATTGCTAGCCAAGACCGCCAGATTAGTAGCGCTCCCCTCAACCCATTGCTGGGCTTACAGGTGCGCCCTATCAAGGTCATAGTCTTTGACCTGGCTTTGAGCCCTAATCTTGGGGTGGGCTTCGAGCTTAGATGCTTTCAGCTCTTATCCCGTCCCGACATGGTTACTGGGCTGTGCCGAAGGCACGACAACCCATACGCCAGAGGTCGGTTGACCCAGGTCCTCTCGTACTGTGGGCCACTCCCCTCAAGGCTCTGCGCCCGCGGTAGATAGGGACCATACTGTCTCACGACGTATTGAACCCAACTCACGGGTCTCTTTAATCGGCGAACAGCCGAACCCTTGGGAGCTTCTTCACCCCCAGGATGAGACGAGCCGACATCGAGGTGCCGAACGGAGCCGTTGATGTGGACTCGCGGGCTCCACTAGCCTGTTATCCCCGGCGTAACTTTTGGCTGATGATCTTCCCCCTTCCTACGAAGGAGGGTCGGTTCACTAGGTCCTGGTTTCCCAACTGCTCGGGGCATCCCCCTCGCAGTAAAGCCGGCTTCTGCCCTTGCACTTTGAGGTGGATTTCCATCCCACCCAAGCCGACCTTTGAACGCCCTCGTTACTTTTTAGAGGGCAACTGCCCCAGTTAAACTGCCCACCTGGCACTGTCCCCGAAGGTTAGAATAAAGAACTCGAAAGGCGGGTGTTTCATTGGCGGCTCCATCTGGCCCGGAAGCCAGACTTCATAGCCTCCCCGCTACGCTACGCATCCGAGTCCTGAATTCAATACCAGGCTGCAGTAAAGCTGCCGGGGTCTTTCCGTCTAGCCGCGGGTAAAGGGCATCTTCACCCTTACTGTATTTTCACCGGGCAGCTCGGGGAGACAGTCTCCAAGTCGTGAAGCCTTTCATGCAGGCCGGAACTTACCCGACAAGGGATTACGCTACCTTCGGACGGTCAGAGTTACCGCCGACGTTCACCTGTGGCTTAAATCGCTCAGCCTTTGCTTTTAGCAAAGACCAGCGACAATAACACACAGGTACTGGTCAGGCCTCAGCCCCTATACCTCCTCTTTGGGAGTTAAGCAGGGACCTGTGTTTTTGGTAAACAGTCGCCCGGAGAACTTTCGCTGCGGCCTACACCATCGGGTGTAGGCAACCCATCTCGCAGAGCTTACGGGTAGCTTTTTTGCCTAGTTCCTTCCCGAGCTTTCACCCGTTCGCCTTGGTATACTCTACCAGTCCACCTGTGTCGGTTTGCGGTACGGATACCTAAAGGTTAACCCTACGGGCTTTTCTTGGCAGGAAATTCATTGGGAAAAAGGAAAGCCAATAATCCCTCCCAACTACTTTCCTGCGTCACCCTTCAGAACCTTTAGGTAGGGCCGGAATATTAACCGGCTGTCCATCCCCCTTACCATTTCTGGCAAGAGGTTAGGGCCGCCTAACCCCTGGTGGATCATCCTTGCCAGGGAAACCTTGGACTTACGGCGGCTAAGGCTCTCACTTAGCTTGCGGTTACTCATGCCAACATTCTCACTCGCCATCAGTCCATCAGACCTCACGGTCTGACTTTGCCCCGATGGCGACGCTCCCCTACCCCAGCCAAAAATATTGGCTGGTCCCGTCTTCGGTGCTGAACTTAAGCCCCTATGAATCTTCGGCGCAGGATTCCTTAGCTGGTAAGCTGTTACGCACTTTTTAAAGGATAGCTGCTTCTAAGCTCACCTCCCAGCTGTCTTAGGAATCCCACCTCCTTAGATTTGCACTTAGTTCAGACTTAGGGACCTTAGACGGGGATCTGGGCTGTTTCCCTTTTGAGCTCGGACCTTAGCGCCCGAGTTCTGACTCTGGGGATTACATTTCGGGCATTCGGAGTTTGGTAGAAATACCTGGTTATTCACCACGGTATTCCTTCCAGTGCTCTACCGCCCGAAATTACTTCCCCAGGCTAGCCCCAAAGCTATTTCGGGGAGAACCAGCTATTCCCGAGCTAGTTTAGCCTTTCACTCCTACCCTCAGGTCATCCCAGGATATTGCACGATCCACGGGTTCGGGCCTCCGTCTGCATTTCTGCAGACTTCACCCTGCCCAAGGGTAGCTCGCTCGGCTTCGGGTCTTATACCTTCCGCTAGCGCCCTTTTCAGGCTCGCTTTCACTCCGCCTTCCCCCGCTTAGCGGGGTTAGACTTGCGGAAGGTATAAACTCGTTGGCTCCTGCTCCAATAGGTACGCTGGCTTTTTCAGCCAACTCCTTGTGAGCGGATGGTTTCAGGATCTATTTCACCCCCCTCACCGGGGTACTTTTCACCTTTCCCTCACGGTACTTAGTTCGCTATCGGTGTGGGGGAGATATTTAGCCTTGGAGAGTAGTCTCCCCTGCTTCCCACAAGGTTTTTGCCTCGTGGTACTTGGGATGTAGAGCAAGGAAGTTTTCTCCCTTTCGCCTACGGGGCTATCACCCTCTCTGGCTGACCTTTCCAGGTCATTCGGCTAGAGAGAAAATTTTTTACTTCCCGAGGATTTTCTCCTCAGCTCTACTCCCGCAACCCCCACCTCGTGCTCCCCACGAGGAACTTAACAACTTTACAACTTACAACTTCACAACCTTTTCGTTGTGAGTTGTTTGGTTGTTTAGTTGTCCAGTTCCTTGTGCGAAGCACAAGGCGGGTTTGGGCTCCTCCCCTTTCGCTCGCCGCTACTCAGGGAATGCCATTTGGTCTCTTTTCCTCCGCCTACTGAGATGTTTCACTTCGGCGGGTCTCGCTTCCTGCCATTAGATGTAATGGCAGGATGAGTGGGGTTTTCCCACCCAGGTTTCCCCATTCGGGAATCCCGGGATCAAAGGTTGCTACGCACCTCCCCCGGGCTTATCGCAGCTACGCCACGCCCTTCATCGCTCCCCCCACCCAAGGCATCCTCCATCCGCCCCTAAGTCTTGGCTAGCAACCGCTTTGGACCAATTCCTTATTTAATTTTTAAAGTTCTTGAAATCAAAAGCCGCTTCTTTTAGGAAGCGGCTGAAAGAATAGGAAAAAATTTCCTTTCAACCGCTTCCTAACTTAAAATTATTTCTATTTTCCATGACAGAATAATTTTAGCAAAACAAAAAACCTTGTCAAGTGGACCCGGTGGGAATTGAACCCACGATCTCCGCATTGCAAATGCGGCGTTCTTCCGCTGAACTACAGGCCCATTGCGCGTGGGAGGAATTGAACCTCCGACCTCTTCTTTATCAGAGAAGCGTTCTACCACTGAACTACACGCGCATTTTTTATTATAACTTTTTATCAAATTTTTGGCAATAAAAATTACTTTTCTAAAACAAAAATTTTTCTTTTCATCAAAAAATCTTTTTCTGAAATTAATTTTAAACCAAGATTTCTAAAAATCTCTTCCCACTCTTTAGTAGTATGGAAATTAAATTTTGGAGATTTCCCAAAAAACAAATTCCAGGTTATCCAATGTAAAAAACAATAAATTTTTCCAAAAATTCCTTCTGGCAAATCTTCAAAGATTATTATCCTTTTTCCAACCCTCCTTGCTTCTTTTAAAAGAGAGATGGGATCTTGAGCGTGATGCAAAACAAAGGAAATTATCACTAAATCAAAATAATCTTTTTCAAAAGGAATTTTTTTTCCGTCGTAAATCTTAAAAGGGATATCGTAAACCCTTTTATCGACGATATCTATTCCGACTATTTCTTTTTTAAATTTTTCTTTGATCTTTTTTCCAAAAATTCCAGAACCACATCCTAAATCCAAAATTTTTTCTCCAGTCAAAAACTCCTCTATTTTTTTAGACATTTCATCAGCCGCCCTCTCATAAAAGAACCGAAAGAATTTCCAAAAGCTCATTTTTTCTTTGAGAAATTCCCAAAGATTAAATCGGGAATTAATTTTTTAAGATCTTTGGCTTGAATTTTTATTGAAAAATTCCAATCTCCACCGTTTAAAATTATTTCTTTTTCTTTCAACAAGCTTTTATCGACGAAAGTTTGAAAATTCCACAGATTGCCAAAAGGAGGAATGGCGCCGACTTTTACACCTTTAAACTTTTTCTTTATTGTCGTTTCCGGAACAAACTCAACCTTTTTAAATCTTCCCAATTTTTTAAATTTTTCCAAATCCAAATTTTTATTTGCGCCAACCAAAACAACCTTTAAATTACCATCTCCTTTTAAAATCAAAGTTTTGCCAACAATTTTTGGCTCAACCTTCAATGTCTGAGATTTATCGAAAGCAGTATAAACTGTCTTGTGTTTTAAAACCTCGTACTTAACTTTATTTTTTTCCAAAAAATTAATTATTTTTTTAGGGATTGGCATATTGATTACCAAAATAAAAAATCAACCTTGGATTCTTAGAGTTGCCCCGTGATCTCGAATTTTGGCTCCGAGATCAACGCCCTAGGATCAAGAAGGGAATTCCGCTCCTCGATCCTAATCGACCGTTTAAAAAATTGAGTGATCCACGAGCAGCTTCCGCTACCCGTGCCTTGTTACGACTTCTGCCCTCTCACCGAGCCCAGCTTGGCCCCCCACTCGGGGTACTTCAGCTGTTCCCGGCTCGCTTGCAGTGACGGGCGGTGAGTACAAGGCCCAGGAACGTATTCATCGGGGCGTGGCTGATCCCCGATTACTAGCGATTCCTCCTTCACGAGGCCGAGTTGCAGACCTCGATCCGAACTGAGGCCGGCTTTTAGGGATTAGCTCCGCCTTGCGGCTTCGCGACCCTTTGTACCGGCCATTGCAGCACGTGTGCAGCCCAGGCCATAAGGGCCATGCGGGTCTGTCGTCATCCTCACCTTCCTCCAGGTTGACCCTGGCAGTCCCCTATGACACTTAAAACATAGGGTAAGGGTTGCGCAGGTTTTGGCATCTAAGCATGCGCCTCAAGGTACCTGCTGACGACGACCATGCAGCACCTGTGCCAGTGCCTTGTGGGACCCCGCCATTTCTGGCAGGTTTCACTGGCATGTCAAGGCCTGGTAAGGTTCTTCGCTTGTTGTCGAATTGAGCCACGTGCTCCACCGCTTGTGTGGGCCCCCGTCTATTCCTTTGAGTTTTAACCTTGCGGCCGTACTCCCCAGGCGGGACACTTAACGCGTTAGCTTCGCCACCTACAGGGTCGACACTGCAGGCAGCTAGTGTCCATCGTTTAGGGCGTGGACTACAAGGGTATCTAATCCTTTTTGCTCCCCACGCTTTCGTCCGCGTCAGCGTCAGGGTCGCCCCAGCTGGCTGCCTTCGCTTTCGGTGTTCCTGCCGATATCAACGGATTTCACCCCTACACCGGCAGTTCCACCAGCCCCTGGCGCCCTCTAGCTAAACAGTATCTAAGGCATTCCCCAGGTTGAGCCCGGGATCTTTAACCTTAGACTTATTTAGCCGCCTGCGGACGCTTTACGCCCAGTAAATCCGGATAACGCTCGCGGGTTCTGTCTCACCGCTGCTGCTGGCACAGAATTAGCACCCGCTTATTCGCCACTTACTTTCACCCCGCTTAGCGGGGTTAACCAGTGGCAAAAGGGGTTTACAACCCGAAGGCCTTCTTCCCCCACGCGGCGTCGCTGGGTCAGGGTTTCCCCCATTGCCCAATATTCTCGACTGCTGCCTCCCGTAGGAGTGGGGCCCGTGTCTCAGTGCCCCTGTCGGCGGACAGGCTCTCACCCCGCCTACCCGTCATCGCCTTGGTGGGCCATTACCCCACCAACTAGCTGATAGGCCGTGGGCCCTTCCCAAAGCGGTCGGGATTTCTCCCTCCCCTTTATTGATTGGGAATTTCACCCAATCAAACCATTGGGGATTAGCCTGGTTTCCCAGATTGTCCCCATCTTTGGGGTAGGTTACCCACGTATTACTGACCCGTTCGCCAGGTAGTGATGCAAAAGCATCACCCCTCTGACTTGCATGTCTTATCCACGCCGCCAGCGTTCATCCTGGACCAGGATCAAATCCTCAAAGAAAAAGAGAGAACGGGGCAACTCTAAAAACCCTTTTATTCAATTTTTAATGTTCGAATTAGCAAACTGAACATTTCTTCTCTTTCTTCTTTTTCTTTTTGGCCATATTTTCCATTTATTATTTTAATCCCCAAAAAAAACCTGTCAAGAGCCGGCAGAGGGATTCGAACCCACGACACCCGGTTTACAAAACCGGTGCTCTACCAACTGAGCTATGCCGGCTACTTTTTCATTTTTTTCTTTATTTCTAACCAATAATTATCGCTCCATTTTTTTCTCTTTTCAAGAGCCTTCTTTTTTAAATCTTGAAGCATTTTGAAAGTTTTATTATCAGCTTTCAAACTCAAAATTCTGATTTTATAAATTATCTTTTGCAAAAAGCTCTCGTAAGAAATTTTCTTGAAAGGATTCAACCTTTTTATTTTCTCTTTCAAAACCAAAAATTTACTTTTTTTAATTCTTGGCTCTTCAACTTCTGGCAAAGAAACTAAAGCTGGAATTTTCCTAAAAACAATAACGGCCATTCCTAAGAATGAAAAAAGAGAAACAATTTTTGCAATTTCATTAAAGTTCATAGCGACAAAATCTTTTAATTGTTATGTTTTCTCCAAATTTGGCAATGTGTTCTTTGATTAAATCTCCAATTTTCTTTGTCTCATCCTTTATCCAAGGTTGTGACAATAAATCCCTTTCTCCCATAGCAGCAATTTGTAAACAAATTTCATGGGCCAGTTTTTGAAATTCTTCGGATTTGGCAACGAAATCTGATTCACAACAAATTTCCAGCAAAACCCCAATCCTTTTGTTTGGATGAACGTAGCTAGCAATCACCCCTTCTTTTGTTTCCTTTTTTTGCTGAGTCTGGGCAAATTTTTCTCCCCATTCTTTCAAAATTTCTTTTGCCTTTTCTAAATCGCCTTTGGCTTTCTCCAAAGCCTTTTTGCATTGGGAAATAGAGAGGGAAGTTTCTTGGCGAAGTTTTTTAATTTTCTCGATCGGGATCATTTTTTTACAGACAAAATTGCTTCTTTTATTTTTCCTAAAATATAACTAACGGATGAAATCGAATCGTCGTTTGCCGGAATCGGAAAATCGGCTAGAGTTGGGTCGACGTTGGTATGTGAAATGGCGATTATTTTTATTCCCATTTTTCTTGCTTCTTTAACCGCCAGCTTTTCTTTTTCCATATCCAAAATTAAAACTGCGTCCGGTAATTTCTCTAAATTTTTTATTCCTTCGAACTTTTCTTTTAATCTCTTGAGCTTTTTTTCCAAAATCATCTTTTCTTTTTTTGTATATTTTTCAAACTCACCTTTTTCCTTTTTTTCTTCTAATTCTTTTAAATATTCCGCCCTTTTTTTCATTACATCAAAATTGGTAAAAATTCCCCCAAGCCAACGGTAATTGACATAAGGAAAATTGAACTGATTAGCAAATTCCTTGACCAATTCTCTAAATTGAATTTTTGTTCCAACGACTAAAATAATTTTCTTTTCCTTAATTAGCTTTTGGATAAAATTCAAAGCCTCTTTCAATTTTTCTTTCGTCTTTTCCAAATCGATAATATGAATTGTGTTTCTCACCCCAAAAATATAAGGAAACATTTTGGGATGAACTTTTGAAGTTTTGTGGCCAAAATGAAGACCGGCTTTGGCCATTTCTTCGATATCAATTTTTATTTCTTCTTCCATATAAATTAAACTATAGCATTTTTCAAAAATAATTTCAAACTTTACATTTCAATAAATTCTTGTTAAAATTTAAGTCATGAAAAAGAATATCCATCCAAAATACTATCCAAATGCCAGAGTAAAGTGCGCTTGTGGCGCTAATTTTGAGGTTGGTTCAACAAAAGAATTTATGGAAGTTGAAATTTGCTCAAAATGTCATCCCTTTTATACCGGAAAGAAAAGACCCATAGAAAAAATATGGAAACAGAAAAAAGAAAAAGAGAAATAGAAGAGGAAATAGAAAAAATTGAAAAAGAAATAAAGGAAAACGAAATCATTTTAAAAGCGAAAGAAGATGATGAGTTATTAAAGCTGGCTGAAGAGGAGATAAAAATTTTAAAAGAAAGAAAAAAATCTTTAGAAAAAGAATTGAAAGAAATTTCTGAGAAAAAAAACAATCAACTCAGCGAGGTAATAGTCGAAATCAGAGCCGGAGTCGGAGGAGAAGAAGCAGCTCTTTTTGCAAGAGATCTTTTTAGGATGTATTCGAAATTCGCTGAAAAAAATAAATGGAAAAAAAATGTTTTAGATTGTCACTACAGCCAACTTGGGGGAATAAAACAAATAATTTTTGAATTAAAAAACGGCAATGTTTATTCAAAAATGAGATGGGAAGCTGGCGTTCATAGAGTCCAAAGAATTCCGATTACTGAAAAATCGGGAAGAATTCACACTTCAACTGCCACAGTTGCCGTTTTGCCAAAGCCAAAAGTGGCTGAAATAAAAATAAAGCCAGAAGAAATAAAAATAGACTTTTACAAAGCCTCCGGACCTGGAGGTCAGTATGTTAACAAAAGAATGTCGGCGGTAAGAATAACCCATTTGCCAACTGGAATCGTTGTTACTTCTCAGACCGAAAGATCGGCTCAACAGAACAAAGAAAACGCCCTGGCAATTTTAGAAGCAAAACTTTTCGAATTAAAAAGAAAAAAGGAAGAAGAGAAAATATTAAAAGAAAGGAGGTCGCAAATCGGTTTTGGAAAAAGAGCAGAAAAAATAAGAACTTATAATTTTCAACAGGACAGGGTCACCGATCACAGAATAAAAAAAAGCTGGAAGAATCTTGAAGAAATTTTAGATGGAAATTTAGAGGAAATAATCGAAGCTTTAGAAAAAAAATTACCTTCCCTCTAATATCTTAATATCTTCTTCAAATTCAGCCGCCTTTCTCATTACCGAATCCCCATACCATCTAAACCTTGTATCTACTGTCCCAGCAAAATAGATCATTGCCGCCCGCCATTCTTTTTCTGGAATTTGCTCTTTAGCTCCAAAATCAGCCAAATATAAGGCCGAAGCCAAAAAGGAATCTTTTATCTCCCAAGGGTCGGGAGTTTTTTTGATTACAGAAAAAATCCTTTCTTTGTATTTCATCCAAGTCGAAGGTAAAAACTGCGCTGGCCCCATCGCCCCTCCCCAGCCAAACGACATTGGACAAGAAACCAAAGTATTAAAAGGATCTCTGCCCAATTCTTTTGTGATCTGTAAAAAAGGAGGTACATCCCTATTCGGATTCATTACTTTTGAAATTTTTTGGCCAGTGTTTGCTTTTACTCCTTCGCCGGTTGAGGTATTTTTTAAAAAACATTGACCAACATTCTGTCCAATTCTTGATTCTTGATACAAAACCGCCAATAAAAACGCTGGCCTTACCCCTGTAATTTCAGATACGTACTTTGCAATTTCGTAGGCTTCACCGAAGGTTGGAGCTTTGGCAACGCCCAACAATTCGAAAATTCTCGACCTAATTTCGGCTGCCCTTTTTTGTTTTTCTGCCAGCAACTTTTGGTACTCAGATTCTTTTCCCTTTGTCTTTTCTAAAAGATTATCCTTTTCTTTTTTGGTTTCTTCAGATTCTTTTTTTTGCAATGATTGGATGGCTAAAAGTTTTTCTAGATCGGCCTTATCTTCCTCTAAAGATATTTTTTCTGTTTCTAAAAAAGATTTTAAATCCTTAACTTCGTTCAACAATTTTTGGTTTTCTGAATACAAAAGTTCGAGTTGGTTCAAATTATCGAAAAAACCAGAAATCGATTCTTCAGTTAACAAAATTTCAAAAAAGCTTTTTTGATCTTCTTCGTAAATCGTCCTTAAAATGGTGGCGATTTGTTCTCTTTTTTGATCGATTTTCTGAGAAGTTTTCTCTATCGACTTTTCAGTCTCTGAAATTTGGATCTCCAAAGATTTAACCATCAATTGGTTTTGTTCAATTTCGAGTTCCAACTTTGCGATTTTTCTCTTTAAAATATAAATTTCGTTTTCCAAAGTCTTTTTTTGCTGTTGAGCCTTGGCTAAATCTTGATTGATTTTTTCTATTTCTTCCAAAACTTTTTTGAGCTCTTCTTCCAAAATCTTCCTCTCCTCTTGGGGAGAGAGACTTTGTTGAGAAAAAGCAAAATTAGAAAATAAAAGAGATAAAATGAAAAATAAAAAGAAAAAGATTTTAAGAAGTTTTTTCATCTTCTTGAGTTTCTTCTTTTGTTTTTTCTTCTGGTTTTTTTACCTCTTCTATTTTTTCAGGAGGAGAAACGAAGGCAACAATATCTTTTTTATCTCTTAAAATTTCTACTCCTTTTGGCAATTTTAAATCCTCAACTAAAATTTTATCTTCGAAAGTTTTTAGCTTTGAAATATCAACTTCGATTTCTTTTGGAATATCTTTTGGAAATGACCTGATTTCGACTTCAGAAAAATTCTTGACCAAAGTACCCCTCAATTCTTTAACAGCGAATGATTCGCCAACGAAAGAAAGAGGAACGATCGTCGAAATTTTCTTTTTGAGCTGAGGTTGATAAAAATCAACGTGAATTGGATCTTGGGTCAAAGGATCCCTTTGAATTTCCTTTATTAAAACATGATAATTTCTTTTTTTGCCCTCTATCTTTAAAGTAATAAATTCAGTTTCGCCAACTTCCTTGAATATTTTTTCGAAGCTCTTAAGATCGATTTCCAAAGGTAAGCTTTTAATTTTCGGTCCATACAAAATCGCAGGCAAAATTCCTTTTTTTCTAAGTTTTTTTATCTTTTCCCCAAAATCCTTCCTAATTTTGGCATTCAAAACTATCATTTTATTTAATTAAAAATTCGTTTGAATAAAATCTTTTTCCTTCTTTAAAATTTTCAACTAAATTGCAATCGATACAAAGAGGGATGGCCAACCTGTGAATTCCTTCTTGAGCATAGGAAAGATCTTCGATCAAGAAAGATTTTTCTCCGCCAACTCTAATACAACTTGTAGTCAAATCTAGCTTTCGACAATTATCGTAAGGATAAGATTTCCAATTTCCGTTCTTTTTTTCCAAATAATAAGGGTAGCAGGAAGAAAAGCAAATTTGCTTGTTTGTCTTGTTTTCGATTTTAACTATTATACTTTCTCCCTTTTTGTATTCTCCTTTATTCGTGCTAATTAAAACTTCACCCTTCAACGGAAAAAACTTCAAAGCCTGCCAAATGAGGAAAGCAAAAAAGATAACAAAAAGAAAGATTAAAATAAATTTTAACCTTATCTTTAACATTATTTCTTTCTAATTTTGAATCTCTTTTCCAGTTCTTTTAATGTTTCCATTACTCCGGTATATTCTAGCTCAGTCATTGGCAGCATTGCTGGACCTGAAAAACCTTGTTTTCTTATTTCTTCTGCCTTTTGAGAAACCTTCATTCTAACATAATCCCAATATGGCTGGTCAAAGCAATCGACAGGTTCTGTCAGCTTTCCGTTTTTCATTGAAAAGGCTAGGCAAGAAACGATCGGAGGGCCGTCAAAATATGAAATCGGAGAATTTTTTTTGACAGGAAGCAAGGGTCCGTTGTGGCTCCCTCTCATAAAACCAGCAACAAAATGGCCGATTGTATAAGGAGATAAAATTTCGCCGGTGGCTGGAAAATCGTGCTGGGTTCTAACCAACATTACCGGGTCATCTTTTCCGACATACTTTCCGGCAATGTTGTGCAATCTAGTTGTTGAGGCAGCGACCGCTTGTTCTCCAGATGCTCTTGACCAAATCGATTCAACAACAAACCTTCCGGTGTCTCTTAATAAAGCAGCAATGTCATAAGTTTCTTCGGGGGTAACTAATTCGATAACCCTATCTGCTTTTGTATAAGAAACATCCATGATCACAAATTTGAATCCCTTTTTTATCTTTGGGGATAGAATCAAGCCAGCGCAGTGCATCGGGTCAGCAAAAGCCAAATACAAAGGCAAATTAAAGGCTCCTGGTTCGGTTTTATCTGCCATAAAAAGCAAAAATGGTTCAGAAGGCCTTTCTTCAATTTCCATTTCAGCGACCTGGGGTCCCATTCCTCTCACATTCCCAGAAAATGCCTCAACCAACAAATCCTGTCCTGCTCCGTAAAGCCCTTGTTCTTTTGCCACTTTTGTCCCGGCCAAAAAAGCATCCCAGCAAAGCTTGTGAATTTTTTCATTTAAAACTCCTTTTTGATGAGTTAGCAAAATTGAGATATCATCGCCAGTAAAACCGACATAACAATCGATGATTAAACCCTTGCCCTTTTCTTTAACATAATTTTTGACTTCTTCCAAAAGTTTTTGGCTTGGCTTTAAATGCCCACCGATCGACCCGATATCTGCTTTAATTACCGAAATTGTAATTTTTGCCATATTAAAAAATTTTTCAATTTAATGACCTTTATATTTAAATTATAGCAAAAAGAGAAAATTTTAAGTAGCAACCTTCCAGAAATTTTTGCAGTCGAGGAGAAGGAGAATAGTAACAACAAGAGGGCTTAATGCAAGAAGAAATAATCCTACCCAAAAAATACCTGGGCCTATCGGTGCCATTGTCCAAGCAGCAGCCATCAAATAAAAGAAAAAGCTAACTAGACCGATCATGCTGCAGATAATAAGCAATACCAACGAACCACCCCAAGCCCATTTTTTTCCTTTGAAAAGATAATGAGAATAGAGAAATAATAAACCTCCAAAAATAAACTCACATACAACTGGAATAATATTAGTGAAAGAAGTGCAGGTTACGCATTTTTTTTGTCAATCTCCCTTCTAATATCCAAATTAATCCTAGAACAATAGGAATTACTCCCATAATTCTCATCCACCAGGCGGCAATTTTTGTTTTTGTTGGACGAAACTTTTTCCATATTATTTTTTGATTAAATCTTTTGGCTCTTTTCTTATAATTCCAATTTTATCGAAATCTCTATCGTAAGAAACAACAATTGCTTTTTTTTGATAAATTTGTGGATTGGAAGCAATCAAGGCATCGATGAATTTTATTGAAAATTTTTTATAAATCTCTATCGTCAAATTTGAATCGAATTTGTCAATAAATTTCAAATTTTTTAATTTTAAAATCGAGTATAAACCTTTAATTATCTCCTCTTTTGGAAATTTATAAAACCTCAAAAGAGTCCAATTGATCTCTGCCAAAATCAAATTTGAAGTAAAAGCTTTAATTTTTCCTTTTTTAACTTCATTTAAAAATCCTACGCAGTCTCGAAAAGTTTTTTCTTCATCCCTCAGAAGCGTTCTTAGAAAAATATTGCTATCAATAAAACAGTTATACTCTTTCATATTTTCTTTCTATTGCCTCTCTGGCTTTTAAAACGCTTATTTTTCTTTTTGGTTTAAAAGTCCCGGCCAAATCTAAAATGTCAGGAACAGGTTTTATTTTAATTTCCTTTTTTCTTTTTTCCAATTCAATTTCCAATCTTTTCCCTTTTTCTAATTTCAACAAATCCCTAATTTCTTTTGGGATTGTGATTTGCCCTTTCTTTGTAATTGTAGTGAAGTAAGCCATAAAATTAAAATCTTACTTAATTTTTATTCCTTACTTTAAAAATAATCCCTACAAAAGGCCTTGTCAAGTTATCTTGCAACCTTCCAAAAATTTTTGCGGTCGAGGAGAAGGAAGAAAAAAGAAATTATAAAGGAAACAACAATTAGGAGAATAAGTAAATAAAACCAGCTAGGGAGAAAAATTCCTCGTAATAAAATTTCTGTAATTATAATTAACTCTATAATCAATATTATTATGCAAAATTCCCAAGCCCATTTTTTCTTTTTTAAAAGAAAAAACTGGGGAAAAAATTTAGTAAACTACAAATAACCATCCCAATTCCTGGAAATAAAAAAAATCCTCCCCACTCACCAGCGGAAAATCCTATTATTGTTGCTAACAAACCAAGACATCCTATTATTCCACTTATTACTATCATCCAGCAGGCGGCGATTTTTGTTTTTGTTGGAAGTTTTTCCATTTTTATTTTCTTTTATAAATTTTATCCCTTCTGTCAATTAAATAAACTATAATTCTATTCTTTTCCCATTCCACTTTATAAATTACTCTCCAATCGCCTGCTCTTAATTTAAAAAATCCTTGCCACTTTCCGGTTAAGGGCAAGGGAATTATACTGTCGAAATTTTTCAAAAGCCAATCTAATTTTTCACTAATCCTTCTCTTCAAACTTTTATCCAATTTCTTGAAATCCCTCTCTGCCTCTGGAGTAAAATCCAAAATCCATTTTGGCATAAAAATTATAGATATTTTTTCTTAATTTCTTCAAAGGGAATGAGTTTTTTTGGTTTTTTCCTGAGCCTCTTTTTTACCCAATCTCTAAGTTCTAAACCAAAATCAGGATCGTTCAAAATTTCCCTAATTACCTCGATGACATTTTGACGAATTAATTTATTCAATTGTTTTTGATTTTCAATTATTATTTTGGCCATACTTTTATCCTATCTCTTTTAAAATTCTTGTCAATAAAATTTTATCTTGCAATCTTCCAGAAATTTTTGCGGTCGAGAAGAAGGAGAATTAAAGGAATAAGAATTATAAGAGAGTCGAAAGAAAAATTTTGTTTAATTATATCTCCTATAAAAATAATAGAAAGGCCAACTACCCAAAACCACCAGGCCCATTTTTTTCCACGCATAAGTTGAAGACTAGACCAATAGAAAAAAGCCAGAACAATAAGACCTAAGAGAATTCCGAAAAAATAACGTGTAGGAGTTACTTCTTTAAAAATTTTTTCAGAAATACCCGGTTTAATCCCTTCAAAAATATCCGGCTTAAAAATGAAAATGAGAATCGTGCAGAGTGCTAAAATTCCAAGACCTAATCCAGCGCCAGCTAACAAATTTATCCATTGAGCGGCAATTTTTGTTTTTTTAGGTAGAGAAACTTTTTCTTCCATAAAATTAAATTTTATTTTGACCTTTTTATTTTTGCTAAATTCAAAATTGTTTTAATTACTGTGTCTGGGTTTATTGACATAGATTGAGTTCTTTCGCTCTTAAACATATTGGTTTACTCTTAATTTTTTATTCACTGCGGCTTCTAAGATTTTTTGTCTTTCTTGATGGACTCCGAAACCAATTTCATTATAAAATTTCTTCAATTGTTTCGCTCCAATATAAATGCTCCACATATTTTCTCTTTCTGACCTTAAATAAGGTCGGCAATTAAAGCCTAGCATTCGGAACAATTTATGAAGATATTTTATTTCTTTTTCATTTCTCATTTCAATTCTAACATATCTACTTTTGTTAAAATAGGCTGTTCCTTCGCCAATCATCATTCCCCTAATATAAGCTCTTGCCAATTTTTTGTTTTTCAGACAAATATTTTTAATTTTCTTATCCAAAGATAAAATTAAATCAACTAAAATTGCATTATCAGCGCAAACCCTATATTTCACTTTCTTATTATAGTGATCTTTTTTGATTTTTATTCGCTTGCCATTTAAACTTAATTCTTTCTCCACCCCATTAACAAAGTTTTCGGAAATCCTCGTTTCAGGAGGTAAAATAACATTCAAATAAAAATCAACACCTGGAAAATGGCTGTTTAACCATTGAATGAAAAATCGAATTACGTTTAAATCAGAATTTGTGAATCTTAATTTCTTGGGAAGTTTTTTACCGCTCAATCCGGTGTCCCCTTCGGCTATGTATAAGGCGTAACCTTCAACAAAATTTTCATTAATTCTAATTTTGTGAGGTAAAATTATATCGCTTTTTGCTCGCGAGCCCAAAACCCTAAACCCTCTAATATTTTTTAAAATTTCCTTTTCACTAATTTTTAAAATCCTTCCTATTTTAAATAACCGAGATAAAAGATGGTATCTAGCCTTTCTAAATTCATACTCGAAAGTACTCCAGTTAATTTTTATCTTTTCTCGATTAAATTTTCTGAGGCTCCGGTAATTTTTAATTATCGAAGACCTTATTCTTTCAAGAAAAGAGGGGCTAATACTTACATAAATAGATGGTTTTTTAGAAATAATTTGAAATACATCTATCATCATTTTTGTTTTTTCGAAAGATTGATTATTGTTTTCATTACCGCATCAGGAGAAAGCGACATCGAAGGAATGCCACAATCTATAAGAAATTGAGCAAATTCAACGTCTGTTGAAGGAATGTCGCCGCAGATTCCGCAATATTTTTTCTTTTGATTGCACAATTTTATTACTTTTTTAACCATTTCTTTTACTGCCTCGTTCCTTTCATCTCCAACTTTGGCAACCAAGGCAGAATCTCTGTCCAATCCCAGAACTAACTGTGTTAAGTCGTTAGAGCCAATTGAAAAGCCATCGAAAATTTTCAAAAATTCCTCAGCCAAAATAACGTTTGATGGAATTTCGCACATACAAATAACTTTCAACCCGTCTTTTCCTCTTTTTAGCCCATTTTTCTCTATTAATTCCAAAACTTTTTTCCCTTCCTCTGGCGTTCTACAAAATGGCACCATTACCCAAATGTTTTTTAATCCAAATTCTTCCCTTGCCTTCTTTATCGCTTTGCATTCCATTTCAAATGCAGGTTGGAATTTTGGGTCGTAATACCTTGAAGCTCCCCTCCAACCTAACATCGGGTTTGATTCCTCTGGCTCAAAAAGCTCTCCTCCGATCAATTGCCTGTATTCATTTGTCTTGAAATCAGAAAACCTAACAATCACTGGCTTTGGCCAGAAGGCAGCAGCAATTTGAGAAACTCCTTCTGCTAACTCTTTAATAAAGTGCTCTTTTTTATCTTTGTGCTCCATTGTGAGTTCATCAATTTTATTTACTATTTCCTTTATTTTTTTATCTTTCTTGGCTTGCTTTTTTAATTCATGATAATGATAAAGTGCCAAGGGATGAATTCTGATTTTTTCAGCTAAAACAAACTCAATTCTTGCCAATCCTACCCCATCGTTTGGCAAAAATGAAGTTTTAAAAGCAATTTCTGGAGCTCCAATGTTTACCATTATTTTAGTTTTTAATCTTGGAATTTTTTCTAGATCGTATCTTTTAACTTTAAAGGGAACCTTTCCCAAAAATATTCTTCCGACTGAACCCGAAGTACAATCCACCGTTACTTCCTGTCCGGTTTTCAATACCTTTGTTGCAGATCCTGTTCCGACAATCGCTGGAATCCCCAGTTCTCTCCCGATTATTGCAGCATGGCATGTCCTTCCTCCTTCATCTGTTACAATCGCAGAAGCAATTCTCATTATCGGAACCCAATCAGGGTCTGTCATCCTCGTTACTAAAACCTCTCCCTTTTTGAATTCTCCGATTTTTGAAACATTTTCTATCACATGAACTTTCCCCTGTCCTACCTTATTCCCGATCGCAATTCCGGTCAAAATTGGTTTTTTTGTCGCTTTTATTTCGTACTCTTCATAAACCCTCTCTTTTTTTGGTGCATGAACAGTTTCAGGCCTTGATTGAACAATGAACAATTGATTCGTCTTTCCATCCTTTGCCCATTCAATATCTTGATGACAACCATAGTGCTCCTCTAAAATCGTTGCCCATCTTGCCAAAGTCAAAACTTCATCATCGGTTAAAGAAAATTTCATTTGATCTCTTTTTGGAACCTTTACTTCCCTCAATCCCCCGCCCTTTTTATAAACCAATTTCCTATCTTTTCTCCCTAAATTTTTAACGATTATTGCCCTGTATCCTTTTTTCAAAGTTGGCTTGAAGATATAGAAAGTATCTGGAATTATTTTTCCCTTAACAATCATTTCACCTTGGCCAAAAATTGAGTTAATTAAAACAACGTTCTCAAACCCAGTTTCAGTATCCAATGTGAACATCACTCCAGAAGATGCCAAATCAGACCTGACCATTTTTTGAACACAAACAGAAAGAGCAACTTTTAAATGTTCGAATCCTTTTTCTTCTCTGTAAGCAATCGCTCTATCAGTAAAAAGGGAGGCAAAACATTTTTTCACTGCCCTTAAAACATTTTCGTTTCCAGAAATATTAATGTAACTTTCGTGCTGGCCGGCAAAAGAAGCTGTTGCCAAATCCTCAGCAGTCGCAGAAGACCTTACTGCTACGTCAACATTTTTTTGACTATAAAATTTTGAGAGCTTTTGATAGTTTTCCAAAACTTCTTTTTCCAAATCCGGAGGGAATTTTCCCTTCAAAATCAATTGGCGCGCTCTTTTTCCAGTTTCTCTTAAAGATTTAATGCTCTTTGGCTCAAATTTTTCGAAAATTTCTCTCAACTTTTCTTCGATTCGATTGAACCTCAAATAATACCTGAAGGCTTCGGCGCTTATCGCAAAACCGTTTGGAATTTGAACTCCCTTTCTGGATAATTTTGAGAACATTTCTCCTAAAGAAGCATTTTTTCCTCCGACTAAAAGAACATCTTCTTTTGAAATTTCATTGAACCATAAAATTAATTTTTCTTTTCTCATGTTAAAGTGAAAAAATTTGCTTTAAAAAGCTAATTAAGGCTGCCAACTTTTCATTGTCTTTAAAAAGTGTTATTAAGGCCCAGACAAGAAAAAAGATGATTGTAATTATGTCTAAAATTAAAATGATAAAGCCTGAATTTTTATCTTTTCTCATTTTTTCTCTTTGGGCTTCAGTATCAATTTTATTTTTTCAACAGATTCTGGATTGGCCAAAGTTGATAAATCGCCAAGTTCCTCGCCAGTAAACAATCTTTTTAAAATCCTTCTCATTATTTTTCCAGACCTCGTCTTTGGCAAATCTTCAACGACAAAAACCTCTTTTGGCAGTGCAATCGGTCCAATTTCTTTTCTGATTAATCCAACGACTTCATTTTTTATTTCCTCTTTCTCCCTTTCCCTTTTTAAAACAACGAAAGCAGCTGGGACTTCTCCTTTTATTTCATCCGGGATGCCAATGACCGCTGATTCAACGATATCGGGATGCTTTGAGATCGCTGATTCCAATTCCCCGGTCGCTATTCTGTGGCCGGCGACTTTGATTACGTCATCGACCCTTCCCAAAATTCTAATTAAACCGTTTTCATCCCTTAGAGCTCCGTCTGAAGTAAAATAAATGTCTTTTCCATACTGGCTCCAGTAAGTTTGCAAATATTTTTTCGGATCTTTATAAACTCCTCGAAAAAGACCAGGGGAAAATGGCTGCAAAATGACTAAATTTCCTTCTTTTCCTACCGGACAGGAATTTCCCTTTTCATCTAAAATATCGACTCTCACTCCAGGAAATGGCAAACCAACGAAGGCTGGCCTAAAAGGACCAATCCCTGGCAAAGAAGTAATTAAAATTCCGCCAGTTTCTGTCTGCCACCAGGTATCGACGATCGGACATCTTTCTTTGCCAACGTTTTTGAAATACCAATTCCAAGCATCCTCATCGATTGGTTCTCCGACCGAACCCAAAACTCTTAAAGTTTTGAATTTGTATTTTTGAGCGATTTCCCCGTCCAATTTTTCAAACATTCTGATAGCAGTCGGGGCAGTGTAAAAAATTGTTACCCCATACTTTTCGATAATCTTTGCCCACCTATCGGGCGTTGGCCAATCAGGAGAACCTTCATAAATTAAAGTTGTGATTCCGTTGAGCAAAGGAGAATAAACAGTGTAAGTGTGGCCGGTGATCCAGCCAATGTCAGAAGTGCACCATAAAATTGAATCCTTTTTAAAATCGAAAATCCATTTTCCAGTCCAATATGCCTGGACAGTATAACCACCAGCAACGTGAACGCAACCTTTCGGAATTCCGGTTGTGCCAGAAGTAAAGAGGATAAATAAAGTATCTTCAGAATCTAAAATTTCTGGTTGGCAAAAATCGCTTTCATCTCTGATTAACTCTTCAAACCAAAAATCCCTTCCTTTTTCAAAAGGAATTTCATTCCCTGCCCTTTTAACAACGATCACTTTTTCAACATTCGTTCCTTTTATTGCCTCATCGGCATTTTCTTTTAAATTGATAATTTTTCCCCGCCTAAAATATCCATCAGCAGTAATCAAAACTTTTGCCTCAGTAATTTCCAACCTTACTTTCAAAGCAGAAGATGAAAAAGCAGAGAAAACTACGCTATGGACTGCTCCAATCCTAGCACAGGCCAACATCGAAATTATGGCTTCAGGAATCATTGGCAAATAAATTCCGACCCTATCCCCTTTTTTAACTCCAAGTTTTTTTAAAGCATTAGCGAATTTACAAACTTTTTTAAAAAGTTCTTCGTAAGTTAAAATTTTAGGTTTTTCTTCCATCGGCTCTGGTTCCCAGATAATGGCCGGTTTATTTTTAATTTTTTCCCATCCCGCTAAGCGGGATTCCAAGGGACGCTTAGCGTCCCATCCCAAAGGGTTTTTTTCAAAGATATTCGAAGTGATGTTGATTTTTCCTCCTAAAAACCAATGGAAATAAGGAGGTTCTCTAAATTCAAAAGGTATTTTCCATTTTTCAAACCAAAAAATTTGGCTGGCTAAATCTTCCCAAAATTTGATTGGGTTTTGATTTGCCTTTTTATAAATTTCTTCGTTATTTATCAAAGCTTTCTTTTTGAATTCTTCGGTTGGAAAATATAAATTTCCTCTTTTGAGCATATTTTTATATTTTACTCAAAATAAAAAAACGGGCAAGAGCCTATTATTAAATTTAATTTTGTTTAAAGTTTTTTCTACGAATTCACAAACTCTGCTAAGCATAGGCACATTCGTTGAAAGAAGCCAGATTAATTTATTTGAGTTCGTAGATCAATTCGTTAATTTGACGTGGATTATTAGCAAAATGCCGGGTATAGTTGTATAAGAGAAAAATGGCAATTATAGTAGCAAAATCAGAAATTTGTCGTGTAATTTCTCCCCCAACCGCTTCAACAAATTTACCCATTCGGACCAATTTACCCAATTGCTGAAAAACTGCGTATGCAATTCCTTCTACTGTATAGGCACCCAAATACATCGTCAAAGCTTTTTTGAATGATTCTTCCTTTTCTATTTTAAGCAAAACTTTATTCATATGTAGAATTTCGTCAAAAGTTTTTCCTTTCTTATAAAAATCTAAAAATAAAAACCATACAAATCTTAATTTCAACATAATAAAAAAACAATAAACGAAAAATGAGATAGTTATTAAAATAAAGGTTAGCATAAAAAGAAACAATGGGAGTTCTAAAATATCTAAGCCAAAAAGTCTGAGGAATATAGGCGGAAGATATAAAGAGGGAAAATTAATACCGGAAAGAGGAGAGAATAAATATCCAATTCCTAATAATGCCAGAAAAAAAATTATAAATGGAAGAAAATAAAATCTTACAAAGACCTTTATCATAAATTTTAATGATGGAACAGCTAATCTTTTTGCAATTTGCCAACTTTGTTTCTGAGTTAAATTTTTCTTATCAAAATAGCTAATAATCCAAATTTTTTTCTCAATACCAAATATCCAATTAACTACACCATAATAAAAAAGAGCGAAAATCGCCCAAAAAGAAAAAAAGAAGGGAATCGCAGGCAATACTAATTCAGAATATCTTTCAAGAAATTGACTTTCTCGAAAATAAAATAATCCAAAACCTATTATGATTACAAATATTGGAAAAATAAGCACTGGCCAAAGAAGTTGTAAAAAGCGGAAAAATAATAGTCTTTTTCGAAATCGTAATTGTCTTCCTATCTCTTGAATTATTTCACTATAAGACGGGAGAACCTCAGCCATATTATCTTTTAAAATCTAATTCATAATTTTTTACCAATGTATTCGGCAAATTCGGCCAATCTGCAAGCATAGGCCCATTCGTTGTCATACCAGGCAACGACTTTGACTAAATTTCCAATCGCCATCGTTGAAAGGGCATCGACGATCGCTGAATAGGAATTCCCAATGTAATCTGAAGAAACCAAAGGAGCATCTTCTACTCCTAAAATTCCTCTTAACCTTTCTGTCTGAGAGGCCTTTTTCAAAATGTAATTCACCTCTTCTTTAGTCGTCTCTTTTTTGACTTCGCAAATCAAATCCAAAACCGAAACTGTTGGAACTGGAACTCTGAAGGCAATTCCGTCTAATTTTCCCTTCAATTCTGGTAAAACATTTCCGATCGCCCTCGCTGCTCCGGTTGTCGTTGGAATGATGTTTAAAGCAGCCGCCCTTGCCCTCCTTAAATCTTTGTGGGGCAAATCCAAAACCCTTTGGTCATTAGTGTAGGCATGGATTGTGCTCATGAAACCCTTAACTATTCCAAAATTTTCATTCAAAACCTTGGCGATCGGGGCCAAACAGTTAGTCGTGCAAGAACCCATATCGACGATGTCATACTTTGGATCGTATTTATCTTCGTTAACTCCTAAAACAAACTCAGGAATTTTCTCTGGGTTTTTAGAAGGGGCAGAAATTATCACTTTCTTTGCTCCGGCTTCCAAGTGCTTCTTTGCTCCCTCATAATCAGTAAAAACTCCGCTGCATTCTAGAACAATATCTATTTTCAATTCTTTCCAGGGAAGTTTTGAAGGATCCTTTTCAGAAAAGACCTTAAATTTTTGACCGTTGATGATCAAATGACTATTGTCAGCCTTAACTACTTTTTTATAAATACCATAAACAGAATCGTACTTTAGAAGATGGGCCAGTGTCTTTGCATCGGTCAAATCGTTTATCGCTAAAATCTCCAAATCTTTGTGATTTTCGATTATTCTTTTGAAAGTTGGTCGACCGATTCTTCCAAAGCCATTGATTGCAATTTTTATTGGCATACTATTCTTTTATATTTAACAATTGGCAAATTTTCTCTTTATCAAATCCTACCACAATTTCGCCATCGATTTCAACAACCGGTACCCCCATCTGGCCAGATTTTTCAATCATTTCTTTTGCAGCTTTTTCGTCTTTTGAAACATCGACATCTTCAAATTCAATTTTATGGGATTTTAAAAACTCCTTTAGGGCAAAACAATAGGGACAGCTAGGGGTTGTATAAATTTTAATTTTTTTCATATTATTCACATTTGCCAGAACTCGAAGAACCAGAGTCAAGACCAAATCCTGGTGAAGTAGGAGTGCTAGAAAGATTTTGCTGGCATTCAGAAGGAGGGTTTAAAAAGGCATTGCAAATTGCCTCTTTTACTTTTTCTGGCGACCTTTCAACCTCCAAAACAACATCGTTGATCACTAGAGTTGGCGATCCTCTCACTCCGTATTTTTTATTAAGGTCAGTATGAACATCAAACCTGGGATAATATCCATTTAACCAAGTAGATTTATCATTGTAATTTTGGCTAATTTTAAATTCTTGGTCAGCTTTTGAAATACAAGAATTCATTCTATCTTTATCGATGCCAGCTTCGACTAGACATTTTTCAAAATTTCCATCTTTGACAAAACAACTTAAATAAGTCAAATACTTTTCTTTTTCCTCTTTTTGAATGCAATACTGTCTTAAGTTCTCGTCGATCTCTTTTTTCTCATGCATTATGTAATCAACGAAATAAATTCCAATATCGGTTTTATCTTTCAAAATCTGCCAAACAGGTAAAAGCGCCTTTTCCATTTGGAGTCCATAAGGACAATAGGACATGACAAACAGTTTGACATCGGGTTTATCTCTTTTTTGAACTTCAGTAGTTTGCTTTTTTTCTTGAGTTGCTATTTTTTGAGTAAGGTCAATTCCTTCAACAAAAAGAAGTTTACCATTTTTAGTTACGTAAGAATCGAACTCTCTGTCTTGGATTTTAAAATGAAATTTATAAATTCCATTTTCTTCTTTTACGCTTATTAAAGAAGCACTCATTCCTTCTGGCAGCATATTTTTATTGATAAAATCGATTGCTCTTTGGGCTGCTTCTTTTGGTGGTAAGGTTCCAGAAACTTTTGTTTGCTTTTTCAAATAAAAAATCGTCCCAGAAATTATTAAGGCTGCAATGATAATTGAAATTGGAATTAAAAATTTTTGTTTCATAATTTTATATTTTAGCATATTCTAAAATTTTTTCAATCAAACCAGCCTGCTTAATTTTCCCAAGCTTTCCTTTTTGGCATTCTTTTTCGGAAAATTTTTCGACACCATCTTTTCCGTCGCCATAAATTAAAATTGGAATTTCCCTTTTGCAATGCTTTTTCAAAAGAGAAGATGTTGAATGGTCGCCGGTGACGACGATTAAAGTATTTTTTAAATCCAAGATTGGTTTTAAATTTTTATCAATCTTTTCAACGAACTTCATTTTGCCAATAAAATTTCCATCTTCAGCAAAAGTATCAGCCGCCTTTATATGTAAAAAGATAAAATCGTATTTTTTAAGCCCTTTTTTGGCTGCCAAGATTTTTCCTTTTAAATTTGTATTAAAAAAGCCGTTTGCTCCTTTAACAAAAATTTCTTTCATTCCCAAAATTTTTGCTATCCCTTTGTAAAGAGCGCCGCCAGCAATGTAAGCTGCATTCAAATTATATTTCTCTTTAAAGGTAGGAGTCTTTTTCAGCTCCCCTGCTCCTCTTATCAAAAGATAGTTTGCTGGCAAAAGACCTCTTTTAACCCTTTCTTTATTAAAAGGATGCTCTTTTAAAATCTGATAAGCCATTTCCAAAAATTGGTTTAAAATCTGGGCTGTAATTTTCGATTTTCTTGATTTATCCAAGGGCAAAATTTCTTTAACCTTAACTCCAACTTTTTGGGGATCGTTGCTAGATATTTTTGGAGACAAATTTTTTCCTCTTAAAACCAAAACGAATCTGTGGCCGTAAGATTTTTTAATTAAAAATTTAAACCCTTTGATTTTTATTTTCTTTAATGCCTTTATCAAAGTTTGAGTTTTTTCAACCCTTCCTGCCCTCCGATCGATAACTTTTAAATTTTCATTGACTGTGGCAAAATTTCCTCTGAAGGCAATATCTCCCTTTTTCATTTTTATTCTTGCTCCAGCTGCTTCGTAAGGCCCTCGGCCTAAAAAATAATCTTTGAAACCAAACAAAGCAATGTGGGTCCCCTCTGAGCTAGGCTTTTTTTCTTTTGGGAATAAAAAAGGTTTTACCAAACCACAAATTCCGTTTTTTGCTAAAAAATTTAAATTGGGGGTATTCGCTGCCTCCAAAGGGGTTTTATTTTTTAATTTGGGAATTGGTTCATCGCCAAGCCCATCGATGATGATCAAAAGAATTTTTTTCATTTTAATTCTTCTTCAATTTTTAGTAATCGATTGTATTTTGCCACCCTTTCTCCCCTGGCTGGCGCTCCGGCTTTGATAAATTCAGCTGAAATTCCGACGGCAAAATCGGAAATGAAATCGTCGTTCGTTTCGCCAGATCTATGAGAAACCATTATTTTCCAACCAAAACCTTTGGCAATTTTCACTGCCTCGATTGCTTCAGAGACAGTTCCGATTTGATTTATTTTTATTAAGGCGCAATTCACTGCTTTTTTCTTTTCTGCCTCAATCATTCTTTTTGGGTTTGTGACTAAGAGGTCATCGCCAATTATTAAAATTTTTTTGCCCAATTTTTCCATTATCTTTTCAAATCCTTCAAAATCATCCTCAGAAAATGGGTCTTCGAAAGCAAAAATCGGATATTTTTCTGAAAGTTCTAAATAATATTCTAAAAGTTGATCTTTGTTAAAAATTTTTCCATCGACTTTGTATTTTCCTTTTTCAAAAAAATGGGAAGCGGCGCAATCGATGACAATTTTTACTCTCCCTTGATAACCCAATTTTTCGATTGCTTCCAAAATTAGATCGAGGGCCTCTTTTGAAAGTCTTAAAGGTGGAGCAAAGCCTCCTTCATCGCCCAAATTTATGGCAAATTTTCCATATTTTTTGGCCAATATTTCTTTTAATTGATGATAAATTTCGCTTGCCCATCTCAAATTTTCTGAAAACAAATCGTTCTCTGGTAAAACCATGAATTCTTGAAAAGAAATTTCATTTCCAGCATGAAGGCCGCCGTTGAGAATGTTAAAAGCTGGAAATGGCAAAATAAAGGTTTTTGGAAAACTGCCAACCAATTGAGATATGTATTGAAAAAGGGGCAAATTTTTTGCCTTTGCCCCGGCCTTGCATATTGCCAAAGAAAGAGGATAGATTGAATTTACACCCAAATTCGATTTATTCTCCGTCCCATCTAAATTTTGCATTAAATAATCCAATTCCCTTTGATCCAAAACGCTTTTTCCCTTTAATTTTGGGAAAATTATCTCTTTTATATTCCTGATCGCTTTCAAAACTCCTTTTCCAAAATACCTTTTTCCTCCATCCCTAATTTCTACTGCCTCTCTTTTACCTTTCGAAGCACCAGAGGGAACTGAGGCACAAAACACTCCATGATCGCAAATTAAATCGACCTCAACCGTCGGATTTCCCCTCGAATCTAAAATTTCTCTGGCTTTAATATTCCTTATTTTGAATGCCATTATTTTTTTATTTGACGCAAATATTCATAAGCAGAAAGGGCAGCCTTTGCTCCTTCCCCGCAGGCAATGACAATTTGTTTAAACCTTATATCGGTGACATCTCCAGCAGCAAAAAGGCCTGGAGTTTTTGTCTGACAAGTTCTAGGATCAATCTCAATTTCATCTAAACGGTTTAAAAAATGATTAAATTTTACTAAATCCTTGACAAAAGAAGTGGCTGGCTGAGATCCTATTTCAATAAAAACTCCCTGAACCTCCAATTTTTTTTCTCTCTTTTCTTTTCTGTCTTCATAAAATATTGCTTCAACAAAATTTTTACCTTCAATCTTTTTTAAGAGAGCCCCTGTTATCACCTCAATTTTTCCTGTCTTTTTTGCCTTCTCTTGATTTTCTGGAAATGCCTTCACTTCATCTCCAAACTCCAAAATATAAATTTTTTTAGCAAAATTGGCCAAAAAAATTGCTGCTTCAAAACCAGCATTCCCTCCGCCAATCACAGCAACATCCTTTCCCTTAAAAAGGGGTCCATCGCAGCTTGTACAATAACTCACTCCTTTACCGATCAATTCTCTTTCCCCTTCGACATCCAAAATCCTCGGGTCAGCTCCTGAAGCAACGATGACTGTTAAAGATTGAAAAACTTTTTTTCCTTTGGTTGTGACAAAAAAGATATTCTCTTTCTTTTCTACCTTCGTCACTTCGTCTTCTAAAATTTCGATTTTTTGTTTCTTTAAATGATTGACAAACCTTTCAATCAATTCGGCGCCCGAGATTTCTTCAAACCCTGGATAATTTTCGATCGAAACTGCCTTTCTAGCCATTTGGCCACCAAAGGACTTAGTAATCAAAAGGGCCTTTAGCCTAGATCTTGAGGCATAAATTCCGGCAGTAATTCCGGCTGGCCCTCCGCCAACGATGATTAAATCGTAAACCATATTAGTGTAAAACTTCGGGAATGGCTTCGATTAAATCGGTTGCCAAAAGACTTTCTTTTTTCCTTTGGGCAACTATTTCTCCGGCTTTGCCATTGATGTAAGCAGCGGCTTGGGCAGCCAAAAAAGGATCGATTTTTCTGGCCAAGAGCGCTCCGCAAATTCCGGCCAAAGTATCGCCGCAACCCCCTTTTGTCATATAACCAGAGCCAGTATAATTTAAAGCCACTTCTTTTCCGTTCGAAATGATATCGGTAGGACCTTTTAACAAAATCGTCGTTTTCAATCTTTCTGCCTCCTCTTGAACTACTTTAATTCTCTCTTTTTCTGTCAATTTCATTACATCCTTTTTTGTCAAAACAAAAAATTCATAAAAATGGGGGGTAATCAAAAAATTCTTTCCCGAAATGACTTGTGGTTTTTTAGCCACAGCGTAAATTGCGTCGGCATCGATCACAGCCGGAACTGAAATTTCATTTAAATATTCCAAGACTGTGTACTGGCTTTCGTCTGACCTTCCCAATCCTCCACCGATGACAACGGCGCAATTTCCCCTGGCTGAAATTCTGGCAGTTTCTGTCATCTCTAGTAAAATCGGCAAATGCTTTTTTCTCAGCCATTTTCCATCCAAAGGATAGGCAGCCAAATTTGGCGAAAAGGAGGCAATGATATCGGCAGCTCTTTTTGGCGCAATTATCCTCACCATGTCGACTCCGGTTTTGAAAGCAGCCATGGCAGATAGGGCCGGAGAACCTGAATAAAAATCAGATCCTCCGATAACGACCAAAAGCCCCCAATCGTACTTTATCGCATCCCTCGGCTTTTCTTTGAAAATATCTTTCAATATCTCTTTTTTAACTTCGATCATCTTTTAAAAAATTTTTTGACCTTTGCTGCGGGGCCTGGATTCGAACCAGGATTAGATGCTCCAGAGGCATCTGTCCTACCTTTAGACGACCCCGCATCAAAATTTTAAATATTTTCTGATGGCCAAAAGGCTAGAATTCACTCCGATTAAAATTCCAAGGGCAATTTGGATTAAAAGCAAAATTAAAATTTTTGACTTAAAATATAAAAGGAGGTTAAATTCTGGAAAGAAAAATTTTATTTTTGGGTCTAAAAAATAGGATACCAAACCGAAGATTAAAAAGCAAATTATTCCAGCCAAAAATCCAGAAATTATTCCTTGGACAAAAAAGGGACCCCTGATAAACCAATTCGATGCTCCAACCAATTTTTGAATTTTAATTTCTTCCTTTTGCTTGATTATCGATAACCTGATTGTGTTAAAGGTAATGAGCAAAGCTAAAGAACTCATCAATGCAAAAAAAATCAAACCAACTTTATTGATGTTTGAAGTTAAAGAAAATATTTTTTCGATCAACGGCTTTTTTTCATAGTAATCGATCTTTGCTATCGAATCTTTAAGATGAGAATTTTCAAAAAATTTTAAAATTGCCTCGTATTGAGATGCTTCCCCAGCTTTGATCGTTAAAGAGGCAAAAAACGGATTTTTCCCTACTTCCCTCAAGGCTTCCATCAAACTCGGATTTTGACCATGCTTTTGAATAAAATTTTGGAGAGCCTCTTCTTTGGAAATGTATTTGACTTGTCTCACTTCGGGAAGTTTTGAGATTTCTTCTTTCAAGTACAAAATTTCTTCCTCCTTTGCATCCTCTTTGAAATAGACAGAAAAATCGGCCTTCTCTTGTAAACTAAAAATTAAAGCTCTCTTTGCCTCTTTTAAAATTAAAAGCGAAGATAAAAGAGCAACCGGAATCAAAATTATAAAAATGGTGGCCAAAGAAGGGCCTCCATCCCTTATAAAATTTCTCCAACCGGCCAAAATAATCCTTTTTAAAGTTAAAAACATGTTAAAAAATGAAATGACCCTTTTTATCGTCTCTAATTATTTTACCATTTTCTAAAGTAATCACCCTCTTTTTAATCATTTCGATAACTCCTTTGTTGTGAGTGGCTAAAATAATTGTCGTGCCCATCTCGTTTATTTTCAAAAAAAGCTTAACAATCTCTGAAGTATTATAGGGATCCAAATTCCCTGTCGGTTCGTCGGCTAAAATTATTTCTGGTCGATGAATCAAAGCCCTTGCTATTGCCGCCCTTTGTTTTTCGCCGGCCGAAAGTTCATCGGGAAAATTTTTCGCCTTTTTCTCAAGGCCAACGATTTCCAAAACTATCGGCACATCCCTTTTTATTTCTTTATCCGAAGCCCCAGTTACTTCCATCGCATAAGCAATGTTTTCGAAAGTATTTTTCGAACTCAAAAGCTTATAATCTTGAAAAACAACGCCAATTTTTCTCCTAAACAAAGGTATTTCCGAAGGTTTTAAGTTGGTTATTTCGATTCCCTGAAAAAAAATTTTGCCAGAGGTTGGTTTTTCTTCGAGAGAAATCAGTTTCAAAAGTGTAGTTTTTCCAGCCCCAGACCTTCCAACGATGCAAACGAATTCTCCCTTTTCAACTTCAAAACTGATGCTGTCTAAAGCGACGGTTTCTTTTCCTCCAGAAAGGCTTTTGTAAATTTTAGTTACGTTTTCTAACTTTAACATTTTAATCTGATAATTTCATTTCGGCTTCGATGAATTCATCCAAATTCCCGTCTAAAACTTCTTCAACATTCTCTGTTTGAACGTTTGTCCTCAAATCTTTAACTAACTTATAAGGATACAAAACGTAAGAACGAATCTGATTTCCCCAGGAAGGCGAAACTTTTTTCCCTTTTATTTTTAAAAGCTCTTCTTTCTTCTTTTCTTCAAAAAACTGGAAAAGACGTGAATAAAGTAATTCCATTGCTTTCTCCTTGTTTTTAGCCTGCGATCTTTCAGTCTGGCAAGAAGCTTGAATTCCGGTTGGCAAATGAGTAATCCTCACTGCTGTCTCTTTTTTGTTAACGTATTGACCGCCAGGACCGGAAGCCCTAAAAAATTCAATTTTTAAATCTTCCTTTCTTATTTTCAAGCTTTCTTTTTCGATTTTTGGAATTTTTGGCAAAACTTCGACTAAAGCAAAAGAAGTGTGTCTCAAACCTTTAGCTGAAAAGGGAGAAATCCTTACTAACCTATGAACACCTTTTTCTCTTTTTAAAAGGCCGAAAGCAAATTTTCCTTTTATTTCCATCGAAACTGACTTTGTCCCAATCCTTCCTTCTGGTCCTGGTTCACCAAAGGATTGATGCAAAATTTGAGTTTTGAAACCCTTTCTTTGGCAAAACCTTTGATACATCCTTAAAAGCATAGTTGCCCAATCTTGGCTATCTTTTCCTCCAGCCCCGGCCATTATTTGCAAAATGGCATCGGCTTTATCGTATTTTCCTTTCAAATAAAGATTCATTTCAAAAGATCTTATTTCCTTTTCCAAACCTTCTAGCCTCTCTTTAATTTCCTCTTTTAATTTTTCGTCACCCAATTCTAAAATTTCTTTTAAATCCTTTATTTCCCTTTCCAACTTTAAAAATTCGGCTCTTTCTTTTTGGCCAATTTTTTCTTTTATTCTTTCAAAGACAGTCGGCTAATTTTAAAATTTTCTCCTCAATTTTCATGAGCCGTCCGTCGGATTTGCACCGACAACCTATCGCTTACGAAGCGATTGCTCTGCTAGTTGAGCTAGGACGGCAATTTTAGCGAGTGAGGGGAATCGAACCCCCGCTTCGACCTTGGGAAGGTCGCGTACTGCCTTTATACTACACTCGCCTTTATTTGCCAATTTTTAATTCCTCTTTTAACCAATCTAAAAAATTTTCAAAAAGGCCTTTCTTTTTTTCTTTTTCGACAGTTTTCTCTTCAGCTGGCAAAATCACAACTTGTTTTTCTCCCGGCCTTTGATAACCTTGTTCCCTGGCTACTTCCTCCCAATAATCTTCATTTTTCGATTTTGAAATTTGAGTTTTCAAAAATTGATTTTTATTCTCCAAAACTTCGAACTCTCTTTTATACTCTGAAATTTTCTTTTTTAATCCTTCTCTTTTTTCGCTTATCCTCAGGCTTGAAATCGTCAAAAAAGAGGATAAAATTGAAAGAAAGATTAGAACAAAAACTAAAAATAATTTTCCCTTTTTCTTTTTTCTTTTAACCATTTATGTCAAAAAAAATTACAAAAATACTAAAAATTTTGATTGTCTCCCTGATAATTCTTTCAACGATCTTCTTTTTGATCAAGCCTCTACTTTAATTTTAACAAAAAAGGCCTGGGCAGACAATAAGCCGAATTCTGTTTTTAGGCAATCATTTGTCTAGGCCTTCAATCACTTGAAGGCTCAAGCTCCCCCCAGATGGATATCTGGGGGGATTGCTCCCCGCCGGAATTTAGCCGTTTCACCCTTGCCTCACAAAAGTTTGGCAAGGCTGGTCCCAGGAAAAATCCTGAAACCCCTTCTGAGTTACCCCAGAAGGCGTCTCTGTTCGCATCCCTCACCTTACGGTGGCCGGGTATTACCCGGGGCGTTGTCCCGTTTGGGACAGGAGTTCGGACTTTCCTCCCCCCAAAATTTGGGAGGCGATTGCCTTGTCTACCCAGGCCTAAAAATAATTTTATCAATTTAAAAAAATAAGTCAAGCTAAAAGAGCTTTTTAGAAAATTTTTGATCTAATGTTTCGTTTACCAAATTATCCGCTTCTTTATTTTTTTCTCTAGAAATGAGCTTAAAATTAACCTTTTTAAAATCCAATTTTAAATTCCAGGCCTTCAAAAAAAGAGGCTGAATTTTCGAATCCAAAATTTTATATTCTCCTTTTAATTGTTTGATCAAAAGTTCAGAATCAGATCTAATCTCAATTTCAGAACTTTTTGCCAGCTTTTTCCCAAAAATTTGCTTAAATTTTTGCAAAGCCAAAATCAAGGCTAAATATTCGGCTTCGTTGTTGGTCAAGTTTTCCCCTAAATATTCAGAAAACTTTTTTAAAACTTCTCCTTTTTGATTACAAAACAAAAAACCAGCCGCAGCCGGTCCTGGATTTCCCCTCGATCCGCCATCGATATAAATTATTATTTTTTTCATTTTAGATTCTCATTCAAACACTTTTTAAACTTTTCTAAATTTTCGTTTTTTATTCGAAAGCCAGAAGCTTGAGGATGGCCGCCAAAAGTTAAAAGATATTTTTTGCACCTTGACATTAGGGCAACGCTGTTGATTTTTGGTGGCGACCTCACAGTTCCAACGCTTTCTTTTTCCAATTTTTTGAAAATGAAAACTGGCTTTTTATACTTTTTAACCAAATGAGAAGCAACGCTTCCCAAAGTTGAAAAATCCCAATTTTCGCTTCCTTCAAAAATCAATTTTTCATTCTTTAATTTTTTTTCAATTTCTTCCAAAATTTCCTTTACTTTCTTTTTTCTTTCCTCTTTCTTTTCCAACAAACTTTCGATCAAAGCCTTTCCTTCCTCGATCGAACTTGAAGTAAAAAGCTTGAAAGAATGGGGAATCGACTTTTCGCTCTCCCTGACGTTTAAAATTGAAACAAATTTTGAAATTTTTTGATCCAAATCAAGCTTTTCAAAATCTTCAATCTCAAAAAAAGCTCTGATCCCTGGCCTAAAGGAATTTTGGATTGATTCAATCCCCTCTTTGATGAAAATTTCGTTTTCTTCCTCTTGAGGCATAAAATCAGCGATCGTTCCCAAAGCCACCAATTCCAAAAAGCTTTTCCTCAATTCCTGGCTCATTCTCTCTTTCAACAAAATTTCCGAAAGCTTAAAAACAATGCCAACGGTTGCCAAATCTTTAAAAGGATATTCATCTCCCTTCTGTTTTGGATCGACGACGATATCAGCTTTTGGAACCTTGCCCAAAATTTCGTGATGATCAATGATAATTATTTCAAAGCCAGATTTTTTTGCCAATTCGACTTCTTCAAAATTTCCAATTCCCAAATCCAAAACGATCAAAAGAGCTGGGGAGAATTTTTTTAAAAAAGAAATGGCATTTTTGTTCAAGCCGTAACCATCTTTTTCCCTGTCAGGAAAATAAACAGTCAAAATTTTCCCTCCCAAATTTTTTATCGTTTCTTTTAAAATTACGGCCGAAGTCACTCCATCCAAATCGGCGTCAGCATAAATTATAATTTTTTCCTCATTCTCGATCGCCTTTTCAATTCTTTCTTTTGCCTTTTTCAAATTCTTTATTTGCTCCATTTTACTTTAGGGCTTCAATTCCAGGCAATTTTTTCCCGGCTAAAAATTCAAGCATCGCATTCCCGCCTGTTGAAAGATGGGAAAATTTTTTTTCCAATTTTAGATCAAAAATGAAATCGATCGTCTCTCCGCCGCCAACGACCGAAAAGGCTTTGCTTTTGGCTATGGCTTTGGCAATTTCTTTTGTCCCTCTTTGAAACCTTTTCTCCTCTATTTTTCCAAGGGGACCAGACCAAAATATAGTTTTTGCCTCTGAAATTTTTTCTTTTAAAATTTCGATTGTTTTTTGCCCCAAATCTTCGCTATCTAATTCATCGATCGGCCTCAACACCTTCTCTGGAAAAGAAAGAGAAAATTTTTCTTTTTCCATCTGCCGGCTTATTAACCCACCTAAAAAAACCCAATCGGCCTTTTTTAAAATTTCATTTATTGCTGAGAAATCGGCTTCCTTTCCACCAAAAATTGCTAAAAGAGGCCTTTTCGGTTTTTTAACAATTTTATTCAAGCTTTTGATTTCCTTTTCTAATAAAAAACCAGCTGCCGAAGGCAAAATTTTTGGCAAAAGAGAGATTGAGCTATGAGGACGGTGACAACAAGCGAAAGCATCTTGGATAAAAATTTCGAATGGCTTTGCCAGTTTTTTAGCAAACTCAAAATTTCCTTCTTCCTCTTCTCTATAGAACCTCAAATTTTCTAATAACAAAATCTCTCCCCTTTTTAAATTAGAAACTGTTTTTTCAACTTCCTTCCCAAGGCAATCTGAAAAAAATTTAACTTTCTTTTTTAAAATTCTTTCTAATCTTTTTGCCACTGGTTTTAAACTATATTCTTTTTCCCTATCCTTTGGTCTACCTAAATGAGAAATTAAAGTAATTTTAGCCCCTTTTTTGATCAAATATTTTAAAGTCGGAACTTCGCTTTTTATTCTAAAATCGTCCAAAATTCTTCCCTCTTTGATCGGAACGTTGAAATCTACTCTGACCAAGACCTTTTTTTCTTTTAAATTTAAATTTTTAACTTTTTTCATTTTTTTTCTCCAACGCTTTTTCTATGGCTTTTCTTATTTCCTCAACCTTTATTTCCTTTTTCGTTTTTGGTTTTGGTTTTGAAGAAAAGGAAATCGGAACTGTTTTTAGTGCTTCTTTTAAAGTTATTGTTTTTTGCTTTTTCTCTTCAGGACCTTTTGACCATCTGGCTATTTTTTCTTCAACAATTTTTCTTGGGACGCCGTATCTTTCTCTGGAAACGCGAATTATTTTTTCTTTGTTCGATTTCATCGGCTTGGGAAATGGAGGCAAAGTTTCGGCTGAAAATGGCCTTCCAGTGACGCCGTTGATCATCAACTTTATATAAACATTGTATTTTGCCAAATTGACCAAATCTTGAGCCGTGAATTCTGGCAAGAATTCTTTTTCTAAAAATTCGGCATCCTCAGCCCCAACTCTAAAGCAAATTATCGTCCCAACGTTTCCAAAGATTGCATCCCTGACTTTTGTGCTTTTGCCAATGGGCGTCATTTCTTCCAATTGTGCGATGTATTGGTTAGCCAAGACAAGAGACAACCTGTACTTTCTGGCTTCGGATAAAATATTGACGAAAGCCTCGGTGGCAAAATTTTGGAATTCATCGACGTACAAATAAAAATCTGACCTTTTCTCTTCTGGAATCTCAACCCTCGACATTGCCGCCAAATAAAGCTTAGTGATCAAAAGAGCTCCCAACAACCTCGAATTGTCCTCTCCGATCTTGCCCTTCGATAAATTGGCGATCAAAATTTTCTTTTCGTCCATTATTTGACGCATATCGATCCTTGAGGTCACTTGGCCGATGATATTTCTGATCAAAGGGTTTGAAATGAATTGGCCGACCTTATTTTGAATTGCTGCCGTGGCCTCGACTTCGTATCTCTGAGTATATCTGGCGAATTCATTAACCCAAAAAGATTTGACCACCGGATCTGTAATCCTTTCGACGACTTTCTTTCTGTATTCTGGATCGGCCAGCATTCTGTTTATGCCGAGCAAAGTTGAATTTGGATATTCCAAAAGGGCCAAGATTGTGTTGTTCAAAATGTATTCCATCCTGGCTGACCAAACATCGGGCCAGATTTTTTTAAAAACTCCCATCAAGCCAGATGAAATTAAATGCCTTTGCTCGACTCCAACTTTTTCCATGGCATTAAAAGGAATTGGATATTCAATATCGGCCGGGTTAAAATAGACAACATCGTTAATCCTCCTTGATGGAATATAATCCAAAAGATCTTCAGCCGCCTCACCGTGAGGATCGATAAAACCCAAGCCATTTCCTCTTTGAATGTCTTGGATTGCCATGTTTTTTAAAAGTTCTGTTTTTCCCATTCCAGTCTTCCCAACAATATAAACATGCCGACGCCTATCATCGGCTTTTATTCCAAACCTTTTTCTTTCGTTGCGAAAAGTTGTATAGCCTAAAAAAGTGATGTCTTCTTCCATATTTTATTCTCCAGAAGGAATTTCCTTTTTTTCCGGAGGCTTTTTTTCTACGGGCAATTCCGGAGGAGGTCCTCCTCTTTTTGCCTCAACCCTCGGAACTTCTGGCGGCAAAGGAGCAGCAGTAATTGGAAAATGAAAAATTGTTGCCAGTTCCTCAACGTTTAAAACCATCCAACATTTTCCTTTTGCTGGCCCAAAAGGAAATAAAGGCCTTCCTGAAAGACGGGGGAAAAGAGATGGCATCCTTTCGATATAATTTTTAAAAAGTTTTCTTTTTCTTAGATATAATCTAGGTGCTCGAAACCAATAGTGAATTCTAGCTCTGGTTGGTCCCCAATATTTGAAACCGTTAAGATCGGCATCAGCAAAATGGCCAAGATAACTTCGACAGATTTTATAATTTGAATAGGTATGAGGTTCGTCTTTTTTATAAATATAAATTGTTCTTATCCAAACCTTATAAGCATATTTTGCAATTTTATTTTCAATGGCTGTTAACACTCTTTTTTCACCTGGAGTTAATTTCATCTCGGGGGGAATGATTTCCGCTTCAGTCGGTTTTTTCTCTGGTTCGGGAACTTTTCCATAAATTAAAACATCAGCAATTTCTTGCAAAATTGGTTTTCTGGCTGGAGGTTTTGCTGTTGGTCGCCTAGCAATTTTGTCTGCTATTTTCCTCCCTTCTGAAATGAACGGAACATCAGCTTCAGTAATGGGAACACAAACTATTTGAATCCAAACCTGTTCGCCAGACTGAAGCTTCGCCATCCATTCCAAAAGAGAATTCATTGGATCAATCCTTTTCTCTTCTTTTAATATCTCCGGCCTTTCTTCAAAAAAGAGAGAGTAAGTTTTGATTGGATAAGGATCGGGTTTCATTAAATAAAAATCCTCTCCGTAAAGATCCCAATCTTGATTTGGAATATCATGGGGGACTTTTTTCGTATAATCTTCAGCTTCTGTAATTTCAATCTCAGGAAATTGAGAATAAAGAGCTGTTTCAAAAGTTGTTTTCCATCCTTCTTCTATTCTTAAATAAAAATGGACTTCTCCGCCTATACTTACAATTTCAACCGAAAACCAAGCTGGGCTTAAAAGCATTCCCTCGCACCATCTTTCTCTCCAATTAGGATGATCATAAACATACCAAAGAGCCAAAAACACGTCCTCCATTGCCTTAAAAGGCTTCAAAACCTCTCTGGGCGGTTTAATTTCCAATAGAATCCATCTTTTCCTAGCATTCCAAACATCCCAGTTTATCCACCAAAGGTACAAAAAAGTAACTGGGTAATAAAGAATGAGAGGGGCAATCACCCACCACCAATTCTTTATTATCAAAAAGATTGTTTGGGCTAAAGTCATGGCTTAATAGTCGGCAATAAATCCAAAATAAATTTGAAAAGAAAAGAAAAGAAAGCCAAAATTAAAGAGGTGATAAAAAAGATCCTAAAAGTAACAAAAAAAGAAACGAACATCGCTCTCAACGGATCCCTTTTTTCAGGAGGTGCGCCAGCCCTGATATGTCCCGGAGCAGTCCAAATGTTAGCCAAATACCAAAAGATGGCAAAAAAAATTGAGCAAAAAAAAATTAAAATTTTCATTCCGAAATCAAAGATCATTTAAATTAGGCCTGGCTTTAAACGGTATTTTCCTTGAGAGTCTCTTTCAAAATATTTTCTGTTGCTCAAATTAAGCAAAACAGTATTTTCTTTGACCATCCTTTGCTTTAAAACTTCTTTCAAGATTTTATCTTTTTCCAAAGGCCCTTTCTCTTTCAAAATTTTAATGATTAAATCCTTGACGAAACCAGGCTCATAACCCCATTCTCTTAAGGCATAAATTCCCCTTCCGACTAAAACGAACCTCTCATCTTTGATCAATTCGTTGTGAACAGTTTGCAAATGGGCGCCTTCGATCAGTTTGGCAATCTCTGTAAAGTGAAGCGGCTTTTTAACTTTCTTTAAGGCCAAATAAGCCTTATCCTTCACTCCCCGAGGGCTAATTTCTGGCCATTCCTTCAAACCGTAAAGGCCATCTTCATTTTTCTGGATCAACTTTGTAATTTCCAAAAGGGAAATCAAATAGGGCTTTGGCAAAGAGAGAAAATTGATTTCCTTAAAAGAGACCGGCTTTTTAATTTCCCTTAATTTCTGACACAAAAGCTCAATGTTTTTCTTTGCCCTCTCGACAAAATCTCCTTTCAAAGCCCAGAAAGCAAAATATTCCTTTTTTTCAGGATATCTTTCAAACTTTTTATCTAAAGATAGCAAGAAATAAATTTCTTTCTCCCATTTTTTCTCGCCCAAATCTTCAAAAAGAATTTTTTCCCTTTTCAAGCCACCGAATTTCAAAAAATATCTTTCAAAAAATTTATAAAGGTCTTTGTACTTTTTCCTTTTCTCCTCCATTCTTGAAAAGGCATCTTCCTGGATTTGACGAACTCTTTCCCTTGTAATTTGAAATTTTTGGCCAATTTCCTCTAAGGTTTGTCTTTCTTTGAATTCGCCAAACCCGAAGCGCCTCAAAATTACCTCCTTTTGCCTGTCTGGTAAAACAGAAATCAAATCTTGACAGACTTTAGAAAGGTTTAATTTTTCCATGTCATTTCTTTTATAATATTTTTTCAATTTATTGTCAATAAGCTAAATCAAACCTTTTTTAGCCAGCAAGAGTAAAATGCCAAAAATTGCCAAATCGACCTTTGTCTTTTTCGGAGGTTTGAATAAAAAATTGAGAAAATTCTTCAAAGGAATTTTTATTACCTCGATTTCTTCAACATCCTCAGATTTTTTCTTGCCAACGTATTCAACATCAGGAGCAAAAAAGAGAGAAAGTTGAGTTTTTTCTAAGCTAGGGTTAAAAGGAAAGGATTTTACGAAAATCATTTTTTTGGCTAAATATCCTGTTTCTTCGAGCAATTCCCTTTTTGCTGCCTCCTTTTTGCTTTCCCCTTTTTTATCCAGCATTCCAGCCGGGAGTTCCAAAGAAAAAGATTTCAAAGGAACCCGATAGATTTTTTCTAAAATGACTTCCTTTTTCTTCGTTAAGGCAAAAATCATTACCCCATCCTTTCTTTTTATCATTTCCCAATTTCCCCTTTTTCCTCCTTTTGTCAAAAATTTTCTCTTTAAAACTTCGATGAACTTTCCTTTATAAATTCTTTTTTCAGCCAAAATTTTCATTGAATTTTAATTTTAGAAATTGTGTTTATTACTGTTAACTCAATGTTTTTTAGCAATTTTTTGAACATTCTATTAGCTTCGGCCTTGTATTCCAAAAGGGGGTCCCTTTGGCCATAAACTCTCAATTGAACTGTTTCCCTCAAATATTCCATGTTCTCTAAATGTTCAACCCAAAAGGCATCGATCGCTCTTAAAAAAATAAATTTTAAAATTTGGTAGAATTTTTCTTTTCCCAATTTCCTTTCTTTTTCTTTAAAATCCTCTTTTGAAAAGCCATATTTTAAAATTAAATTTTCAACCTTTTTTATCAATTCATCTGGTAAAGAAGCCAAAACTTCCTTTCTTTCTTTGTAAATTCTCTCTCGGTGAAGGTTCATAACGTTGTCGTATTCTAACAAATTTTTTCTCAAATCGAAATTTAAACCTTCGATCTTAGATTGGGCTTCGTCTATTGCCTTTGAAACCAAAGATGATTCGATGGGTTCTTCTTCTGGAAATTTTAAAACTTCCATCAAAGATTTTATTTTCTCACCACCAAAAATTCTGATTAAATCGTCTTCCAAAGAAAGAAAAAATTGCGAAGACCCTGGGTCTCCCTGCCTTCCCGCCCTTCCCCTCAGCTGATTATCTATCCTCCTTGCCTCGTGCCTTTCTGTCCCGATGACATGCAGTCCTCCCAATTTTTTTACCCTTTCGTATTCCAATTTGTTTTGAGGGTTTCCTCCTAAAATTATGTCCACTCCCCTTCCAGCCATGTTTGTGGCAATTGTCACTGCGCCCAATTTTCCTGCCTGGGCAATGATTTGGCCTTCTCTTTCATGATGCTTGGCGTTCAAAACTTGATGAGGGATGCCTTCTTTTTCTAAAAGTTTTGATAAGTGTTCATTTTTTTCTATCGACCTTGTCCCGATTAAGATCGGCTGGCCCAGGGCATGTCTTTTCTTTACTTCCTCAACGATCGCTTTAAATTTTGCTCTCTCTGTCTTAAAAACCTTATCTGGCAAATCCTTTCTGATCATCGGCCTGTTCGTTGGAATGACGACGACTTCCAAACCATAAACTTTTTCAAATTCCTCGGCAGAAGTAGCAGCAGTTCCGGTCATCCCAGAAAGTTTTTTATACTTTTTAAACAAATTTTGGAAAGAAATAGTAGCCAAAGTTACTGATTCTGTTAAAACTTTGACTTCTGGATGGCCCCTAACGTGCTCTTTTGCTTCGACTGCCTGATGAATTCCTTCTGACCATCTCCTTCCTGGAAGAAGCCTTCCAGTGAATTCATCGACGATTATTATTTTTCCATCCTTGATCACGTAATCTCGATCTAAAATAAAAAATTCTTTGGCCTTGATCGCATTTTCCAACCTGTGAATCGTTTTGACATCGACTTCTGCCCAAGGATCTCTGTCTAAAATTTTAATCACCTTTTTTATCCCTTCTCCGGTCCACTCGATGGCCCTCCTTTTCTCATCTATTAAATAATCCCTTTCTTTTTCCAACCTTTCGGCACTCCTAGCAAACCTATAATACTGTTCTGAAAGATCTTCGGCTGGAGCAGAAATTATCAAGGGAGTTCTGGCTTCATCTATCAAAATGGAATCGACTTCGTCGATTATCGCAAAATTAAATCCCCTTTGGACGCAATCTGCCAAATCATAAACCATGTTATCTCTCAAATAATCGAAACCGAATTCGTTGTTAGTTCCGTAAGTAATGTCAGCCAAATAGGCCTCCTTCCTCTTACAAGGTCTCAAAAAATCCTCGACAACATAAAAAGAACCTAATTCATCCCTCAATTTTTCTTTTTCCTCAGGTGGCTTCTTGTAATCTGGGTCATATAAAAAAGATTGCTCATGGTTTAAGCATCCAACAGATAAACCCAAAAGATGATAGATTTGACCCATCCAGACAGTATCTCGTCTGGCTAAATAATCGTTGACAGTTACCAAGTGGGCTCCTTTTCCTTCCAAAGCATTCAAATAAAGGGGCATTGTGGCAGTCAAAGTTTTTCCCTCTCCGGTTTTCATTTCGACAACCTTCCCTTCATGCAAAGCGATCGCTCCCATTATTTGGACATCGAAATGCCTTTGTCCCAAAGTTCTTTTGGCAGCTTCCCTGACTAAGGCATAGGCCTCTGGCAAAATATCGTCTAAAGTTTCTCCCCTTTTCAACCTTTCTTTAAATTCAAAAGTCTTTTCCTTTAATTTTTGATCAGGAATTTTCTCAAAATCTTTTTCCAAAGAGTTAATTTTTTCAACGATGGGCTTTATTTTCTTTAAATACTTTTCGTTTGGGTCGCCAAAAATCTTTTTTAAAATTGACATTTTAAATTAAATTGGCTTTTTTTATTGCTCTGGCCAATCTAACGATGTTTATTCCAAGTTCTTTTAAATCTTTCTTTTGCCAAGTACCAATTCCTTTTTCGTTAAAAAATGGGGTGGCAAAAGGAGGGATAATGCAACCCATTTCGTTGAAAACAGAAATCAAATAATGAGATACTTCATCTCCGCCAGATTCTTGGGCAACAGAAATCGCAGCAAAAATTTTTTCTTCGAGCAAAAAGCCATTATTTTCAAGAGAGGTTAACCTATCGATGAAATTCTTTACCAAACCAGAAACTGAAAACCAATAAGATGGGCAACCCAAAACAATTCCGTCTGCTTTTAACAAAACAGGATAAATTTTTTCCATATCGTCTTTTTGCTTGCAGGGAAAAGTGCATTTTTTTGGTGAGGTCGAATAGCAGCCAAGGCAGGGCAAAATTTTAAAATCGATCAAATGCAAAAGCTCAGTTTTTGCTCCTTCCTTTTTTGACCAGTTCATTGCTTCTTTCAAATACTTAACCGTCCTTCCATTCTTCCTTGGGGATCCATTGATAAAGAGAATGAATGGCTTCATATTTTTGAGCAAAAATGAATTTTTGGAGAGTAATAATTTGTCTTTAGTTTCAGCCTTTTAAACTTTCTTTCGATATTTTCAAAAGAAATCTCATTAAAATCTATCTTCTTTGAAACCAAAGAAAACGTATGCTCATCCATCGGAAAGCAACCAACAAAAGCCTTTCTAATTTCAAGAAAGGGAAACACCTTTTTTAAATCTCTCCTTGCCTTTTTAGCAAAAAGTTCTTTCAAATAACCGGATTGAAAGGAAGCCATTCCATCTTCTTTTAAGGCCAAAAAAATATTTCTGTAAAATTTAATGTTCCAACAAAATTTTGCCACTGGAGAAGGATCTGTTAAATCTTCAATTATTACGTCAAAAAAATTTTTGTATCTTTTGATAAATTTAGAAGCATCTTCAATAAAAATTTTTAACCTCTTATCATCAAAAGCTCCCTTTGAAACCGATGGTAAATATTTTTTTGAAACTTCGATCACTTTTTTGTCGATATCAACCAAATAAATTTCTCTCGCAGGGTATTTGACAACTTCCCTCAAAGCTCCCCCATCTCCTCCGCCAATTATTAAAACATTTTTTGGGTTTTTGTGGCAAATCATTGCCGGATGGACGAGCATTTCATGGTAGACAAATTCATCCTTTGTCGAAAGTTGGACAAAACCATCCAAGACCAAAATTTTACCGAATTCTTTTGCCCGAAAAATTTCAATCTTTTGAAATTCGCTTTTCCCAGAGAAAATTTCTTTTTCAATCAAAAAACCCCAAGTCGAATTTTTTGGCTCCCCGGGTAAAAAATCTTCGAAAAACCATTTTTTGCCTAAAAAAATTTTTTTCACTTTAGCTTTCCCCTTTCGATCATTAAAACTTCAACCTTTTTTGGCCTCAAAACCTTTTTAAGGTATTTTAGCGCTCTTTGAGGCATTGCTTTTTTTCCGCAAGTGAAAATGTCGATGGCCAAATAATTAAATTCTGGCCAAGAATGCCAGGAAATATGAGATTCTGCCAACAATAAAACCCCAGTTATACCCTGGGGATTGAATTTATGAATTGAAGTTTTCAAAGGGGTGCTTCCAGCTTTTATTGCTGCCTCAATCAAAATCTTCTCCAATTTTTTTGGATCCTCTACTTTCTTTCCAAACCAAAAATCGGCAATGAGATGCATTCCTAAGGATTTTTGTTTTTTTGATTTTCTTATGGCCCATGAGGACCTCTTTGTTTTTTTCATGTTTTTTGGTTAATCGCTTACACCCAGGGAATTTTGCCTGGTAGCTTTCCTCTTTTAGAGGAAAAACAAAGAGTAAAAAAAGCGATTAACCTTTTAAATTATTCTCTTAAAACTCTTTCTCTTTCTTTAAATCTTGCTGCCTCAGCAAACCTCAATTTTCTCTTCAACTTTCTCTGCGCCCTTTTAAATTTTGCAAAAAACTTTTCTTTGTATTCTTTTATTTCCCTTTGCAATTCATCTTTCACTTCGTATATAGCAGATTTCAAATCTTTTTTCAACGATTCAGACCTTATCAACTTTTTTGGAAAACTCAAATTGCACTCAACATAATAAAATCCTTTTTCTTTTCCTTTTATTTCAACTTTCGCCTCTGCTCTTGGCTTTCCCTTTCCAAAAAATCCATCGTAATAATTTTCGCCAAAAGTTCCTTTTGCAAACTTTTCTAAAGAATTGATTTGTTTCTCAACAAATTCTTTTATTTTTGGACTCAGTTTTATTTTCGTTGCCTTGATTGTAATCTTCATCAATCTTATTTTATTTTTACATCGCAAAAACTAATGTCAAGGTTTTAAAACTAAACGGGCCGGGAGGGTTTTTACCCCAATTCTAAGTCTTTTGTGGGTGCCAGCTCCCGGCCCATTTTGATTATAAAAAAATTTCAAAAAAAGACAACAGGCCTTGCTCGAGTAAGGCCTGCTGTCCGCTTAGAATTGGGTTATCCCGCTAATAGCGGGAGACACCCACATTAAAATGTTAGCAAATTTAAATCTCCTTGTCAAGCCCCCCACCACTTTAAGCGGATTTTTAAATCGTTTATAATTTTGTATTTAAATTAGGTTTGTAAAATTTGTTTTTGAAGTCCATATAAAGTGGTGGGGGGTCAAGCCCCTTCTAAAATTGGCTTCAAATCTTTTTCCCAATCTGGATTTATCCTTATTGCTTCTTCAAGTTTTTCTTTTGCCAAATCTTTTTTCCCAGCCATTTTAGCAACGAGGATCAAAATTTGATGGGATCTCTCCAAATTCGGCTCCAAATCGACTGCTTTTTGAGCCAAATAAATCGCTTCATCAAAATTTCCTTGATAGAGCATGTTTTGGGCCAACTGCCAATAGCCCTGCTGATTTTTTGGCGAAAGTTCGATTGCCTTTTTCAAAATATCTTCTGCCTCCTTAATCTTTGTATTATCAAACTGAGAATAAAGGTTTAAGACCTGGCCCAATTTCAAATAAGACCTAAAATTGATTGGGCATTCGGCAATGCTCTTTTTCAATTCTTGAGCCAAGAAATCTAATTCTTTAAATGCGTTCTCATTAAGAGTTGTAGTTGAATAAAAAGAATCTATGGTCACTTCGGTAAAAAATTCTCTGATTTGGAATTTTCCCAAATGAGAAAAAGAAAGAGATTTTTGATAAAGAGAAATTCTTTTTTCAGAAAAAGGCGGGGCTCTAATAGCAGAAATGACCAAAACATCGGTCATCGTCGGCAAAATGATAAATTCTGTAAAGGAAATTAAAAAGCAAATCAATATCAAAGCCAAAATAATCTTTTTTGGTTCACTGATTTCTCCGATTTCTCTTTCTTTTTCAAAAGAGGCAATGAAAGCCAGGGATAAGAAAAAGACCATGTAAGAAGAAACCATATCAAAGACAGTCAGGTTTTGGACAAAATAGGCAATGAACAAAGAAGTGAAAATTCCAGCTGGCCAAAAATCTATTTTCTTTTTCAAAAAGTTTTTCCACAAAATGTAAAAAGATGTAGCAAAAATTAACAAATAAGAAACCATTCCTAAAATTCCAGTCGAAATTAAATTGTCGAAAATTATGTTGTGGGCCCGGTCATACCAAACTTCTCCACCGCAGCGAGAAGTTGGCATACAAGGATCGTAATATTTTGTAAAAGAAAACTCAAAGTTTTCAGGTCCCCAACCAAGCCATTTCCTTTCTAAAAATCCTTTTTTTGCTCCCTGCCAAACAATAAACCTTCCGCCAAAGGTTCCAATCTCTTTTTCAACAAATTTTCTAACAAAACTTCCTGGTTGAAAGGCAGAAAATATAAGATAGCCAGCCAAAATAAAAGAAGAAATTAAAAGGAAAAGGCCGAGAATTTTTAATCCCTTTTTCTGAGAAGAAATTAACCAAAAGAAAAAGAATAAAACCAAACCTCCTAAAAAAGAAAGTTTAGCCGCCCTGGCTCCAGCCCCGTACAAAATGGCCGAAATTTTTTTAGAAAAAGAAAGGTTCTCTAAGTTAACACCGATTAAAAAAATTGAAAGGGTTAAAATTAAAAAACCCGTCAAAGAAAGTTTCCTCGATAAATCTTGAGTTTTAAAAACTAAATAGAGAGCAAAAAAGAGATTGAATATCAAATAGGTACCCAAAAATGATTCGTTTCCGATAGTTCCTCCTCCCCTCATTGTAGGATTTTTTAAATTAGCTAAGGCAATCAAAGAAGCTAAAATGGCAACGAAAACTGAAAAGCCAAAAATTTTTTTGAAATCATCTTCCTTAAAAACAGAACTCAAAACTAAGAAAAATCCAAACAAATGCAATTGCATCAAAATCCCGGTCATCCTTTCATACTTTGACCAAAAACTGTATGAAGGGTTTACACCGAGAATGGAAGCCAAAATGAAAATGAAAAGATAAATGATTAATGATAGCAACAAAAAGTTAAATTTTGGACGATAGTTTGAATCGATTAAAATCAAAATCAACCAAGAAAAGAAAACGATTTCTACCAATCCCATGAAAAACAAACTTTTAGGCCCAACGAAAGGAAAGAAAAAATTTGAACTTAAAATCAAAGGGGTAAACAAAATTAAATAAGACAAAGAACGAATGATTTCCAAACAAATTACTCCGATTTTATTTTTTTTCGGTCTTTTTGCCATTTTAGAGGTTTTTTTGCGGCGAATAAGAAGGAATTAAACCTTTAAATATTTTGACTATTTCATTTTTATCGCCTTTTTGAACAGCCATCTTCAATTCCTCCAAACCCTTTTTTAATTTTTCTTCTTCTGGCTCTTTCAATTTAGCAATCAAAATTTTTTGATATTTTGTGGCTAAAGTTCCCTCTTCTGCGCTCAACACTTCTTCAAAAAGTTTTTCTCCGGGTCTCGGACCGATAAAAGTGATTGGAATTTCTTTGTCTGGCTCAAACCCTGCCAATTTTATCATTTCTTTTGCCAAATCCAAAATTTTAATTGGCTTTCCCATATCCAAGACAAAAACTTCCCCTCCTTTTCCAATCGCTCCTGCTTCCATCACCAAAAGGCAGGCTTCTGAATTGAGCATAAAATATCTTTTCATTTCAGGATGGGTAACAGTTACTGGTCCTCCAGATTTTATTTGTTCTTTAAAAATTGGAATGACGCTTCCCCTTGAATCTAAAACATTTCCAAACCTAACCGAAATAAACTTTGTTTTTCCTTTTTTGTTTAAAACCTGACAAATCATTTCCCCAATTCTCTTCGTTGCTCCCATAATTGAGGTTGGGTTCACTGCTTTGTCCGTACTTATAAAAATGAATTTCTCACAATTGCTTTCTAAAGATGCCTTAGCTACAATTTCTGTTCCAAAAATGTTGTTCTTTACTGCCTCATCTGGATGTTCCTCCATTAGTGGGACATGCTTGTAAGCAGCTGCATGAAAAACAATCTTAGGTTTAAATTCTTGAAAAACTTTTTTCACCTTCTCTTCATCTCGAATATCGCAAATTATAGATTTGATTTCTTGTTTTGGAAATTTTTCTTTTAATTCGTTAAAAAGGTTGAAAATCCCAGTTTCATCTTGATCTAAAATTAAAAGTAAAGAAGGTGAAAAAGAAGCGACCTGTTTTGAAAGTTCAGAGCCAATCGATCCTGCTGCTCCGGTAATTAAAACAACTTTTTCTTTTATAAAATTAGCAATTAATTTTCTATCTAGCTCTATCGGTTCTCTACCCAATAAATCTTCAACATCGATTTCTTTTAACCTAGCCAAGGGCACTTCGCCAGAAATCAAATCGCCAATCGAAGGTAAAATTTTGATCTTTTTTATCTTTGCTTTTCTCCCAAGTTTGACTGCTTCTCTGATTTCTTTTGAACCATAAGGTAGAGCAATTATCATTTCTTCGATTAAATTTTCTTTTGCAATTTTTGGAATGTCTTTTATTTTTCCCAAAACCTTCAAGCCATGAATCAAAACTCCTTGTTTTGCTGGGTCATTATCGACAAAACCAACAGGAAAATATCGACTTTTTGGTGAAGATTTAATCGCTCTCAAAATCTGTTCTCCCAAATCCCCTGCTCCAACTATCAAAACGTTTACCTTTTCTTCTCTTTTTCCTTTTGGAAAAATTTGGAGATAAATTCTTTTAGCAAACCTCAACCCTCCGCAAAGGATGAAAATGAAAAAATAAGTGATAAAAAGAGTGGACCTTGGAAAACCAGAAAAAAGTCGATGGTCTCTCAAGACAAAATAGGTCGCGGTCAAGAGCAAAAAACTTAAGACAGTCGCTTTTATTAAAGAAATCAATTCCTCTGTGCTAACATAAGCCCATGAGAAAAAATAGAGCTTGAAAAAATAAAAAATTGGAATTGTAAAAAGAATTGAAAAGAAAATCAAGCCCTTGATGTTCAAAAAATATCTCTGAGGTATCGGCCCTTCAAACCTCACAACAAAAGCCAAAAGGACGGAAAGAAAAATTAAAAAAACATCTGAAATCAGAAAAAAAATCAATTTAAAGAAATTCCTTTTTTTATTCAAAATTTCTTTGATCATTTTGAATAAAACTTTTTGATGCAATCTATCACATAATCAATCTGCCAATTTTTTAACTCTGGGTAAATAGGTAAAGAAATTATTTCTTTAGCAAATTTTTCAGTGTTTGGCAATTTAAATTTCTCAAGCCCTAAACCTTTTTGCCAATGGTTCGGAATCGGATCTTTGATCAAGGTTTCAATACCTTTTTTTGCTAAATACTCTTTCAACTCATCTCTTTTTTTTGCCCTAATCACATAGTTTTGATAGATATCGAAATGAATTTTGTCAGAATCAGGAGCCGGAGGACAAATCACTTCAGGAATTTCTTTTAGGCCTTGGTCATAAATTTTGGCAATTTCCTTTCTCCTTTTTATCCACTTTTTCAAATATTTAAATTTCAAATCCAAAATCGCTGCCTGAAGATTGTCCAAACGAGAATTGAACCCATAACAAACTATTTTTGTCTTTGTTTTTTGGCCGTGGTCTCTCAATAAACGAATTTTCTCAGCAATTTTTTTATTATTCGTCACTACTGCTCCCCCATCGCCAAAAGCACCTAAAATTTTTGCCGGATAAAAACTAAAACAACCTGTTAAGCCAAAAGAGCCAGCCATCTTTCCTTTATATTTTGCGCCCAAGGCTTGGGCTGCGTCTTCGATCACTATTAAATTATATTTTTTAGCAATTTTCATTATCTTATCCATTTGACAAACTCTTCCGTTTAAATGAACAGGAATTATTGCTTTTGTTTTCCTTGAAATTGCTTTTTCTATTTGATCTGGATCGATTAAAAAATCTTCTTTCACATCAACTAAAACTGGTTTTGCTTGGCAATGAACAATAACTGAAATCGTAGCGACGAAAGTATGGGAAACAGTGATCACTTCGTCTCCTTTTTTAATTCCAGCTGCTTTCAAAGATAAAAAAAGGGCATCGGTTCCAGAATTCAATCCAACAGCATATTTTGTTCCGACAAAATTTGCCAATCTTTTTTCGAAATTTTCAACATCCTTTCTTAAAATCAAATCTCCATTTTTTAAAACCCTATCAATTTCTTTTATTATTTCCTTTTTTAAATTTTTGTATTGAACTTTATAATTGACAAAAGGAACTTTCCATTCCATATTAGAGCCTAATATAATCTGGACCTTTTCTTTTAAGAGTTTTTAAAACAACTTTTTCGACATCTTTTGGTGTCCTTGGGGTATAAATTTTAATGTTTGGCAAATGCTTTAAAATTTTAATGTCTTCATCTTTATCAATGTTGTGAGTGAAACCTAAGAACCGATAATACTGAAAACCTCCAACTCCAATTATTTTAACATCGAGATTGTGGTAGCAAACATCGTCTCTTAATTGTTCATAGCATCTCATAATAGCAAAAGGAATTATTCCATAAACATAAACTTTCTTTCCCATTTTTGCTAAACCAGCAGCCATCCCCATGATTGTTTGCTCAGTGATTCCACAATTGATATATCTTCCAGGGAATCTTTTTCCAAACTCCTCTAATAAATTAAAACCCGTATCATCGTTCAAAAGCATGATATTTTCATTTTTCTCTGCCAACTTTATTAATTTTTCAACGAAGGTCTCTCTTAGCTTTCTCATAGAGTTCTGGAGTTAGATTAAAATAGTGCCATTCTAATTTTCCTTCCGCAAATGAAATTCCTTTCCCTTTTACTGTGTGGCAAATAATTATGTGGGGCCGACCTTTCTTTAATGTCGCTTTTTTAAAAGCCAACAAAATTTTTTTAAAATTATGACCATCGATTTCTTGTACATCCCAATTAAAATCTTTCCATTTTTTTGCTAAAGGTTCCAAATTTAAAACTTCGTTTGTTTTTCCAAAGGCCTGAAGTTTATTATAATCGACAAAAACAAAAAGATTGTCCAATTTGTGATGGGCAGCAATTAAAGCCGATTCCCAAGTTGTCCCACAATCCATTTCTCCATCTGAAACCAAGCAAAAAATTCTTCCTTTTTTCTTATCTAATTTCAAAGCATAAGCCATTCCGCAAGCAACCGGTAAACCATGGCCAGCAGATCCTAACGAATGTTCAATTCCGGGCACATTATGATGGACCAATCCCCAGTATTTCGAACCCGGCTCATAATAATTTTTCAACAAATCTTCCCAATCGATGATCTTTTTATCAGCCAGAATCGAATACAAAGCCGCTGCCTTCCAGCCGGGAGAAAGCAAAAATTTATCCCTTTTTTTCATAATCTTGTAATAAAGAGAAACTAAAATTTCAATTGCTGACATGCAAGAGCCCAAATGAGCAGCCTTGTGCCTGTATAAAAGTTCAATCACTTTCCTTCTTATTTCTTTTGCCTTTTTTTCTAATTTTTTCATTTAATTAGGCGAATCAAAGTTTTAAAGATTATCTTTAAATCTAACAAAAAAGAGCGATTTTTTACATACTCTAATTGAAGCTGAACTTTCTTTGGCCTTATTTTTTCCATATAAGTTTTTTCTGGGTCTTCGCTTCCTTTCAAAACCTCTTCTTCATGAAAATCCCACAAAGAAGCGAGATCGGTCATTCCAGGTCGTACTGAGAGTATCTTTTCTTTTTCCTCAGGTTTTAGCATATCAACATATATTTTCACTTCTGGCCTCGGCCCAACCAAACTCATTTCCCCTTTCAAAACATTGATTAATTGAGGCAATTCATCCAATTTATATTTCCTCAAAATCTTCCCAACCTTGGTTAACCTCGGGTCATCAGCCGAAGTCGAAGGTCCTCCTAACTTCTCAGCATTTTTTACCATCGTCCTAAATTTAAAAATTCTAAATGGCTTTCCATCTTTTCCAACTCTTTCTCCTCGATAAAAAACAGGTCCCTCAGAATCAAGTTTAATCAAAATTGCAATTATCAAAAACAAAGGAGAAAGAATTATCAACCCAAAAAGAGAAACCAAAAAATCAAAGATCCTCTTTATCATCTTTAAAAAATTTTACTCTATTTTAGAAGTTTAATCAATCCCAAAATCGAACCTAAACCATAACCAAAATGGCGGCAGAAAAATGCAATTGGCATCAAAAAAAATAATCTAAAATCTTTTTCTCGGAAGGCAATTTGGACAGAAAAAATCAAAGAAAGCAAAATATAAGGCCAAATGCTAATTGGCAAAGTCAAAACAAAAAACAAAGGAATATAATGGCGCAATTTTAAGGGAGTTTTTGCTAATTTGAAAGGTAAAATTGCCCAAACTCCGTCTTGAAAATTGTGCAAGAAAAAATTTTTAAAATTCGATTGAGGATAATAATAAGCAACAATATCTGGGAATAAAAGAATTTTTCCGCCTACCCTTTTTAATCTTAAATTAAATTCCATATCTTGGCTCCTCAAGAGATTTTCATTGAAAAGTCCAATTTTTTCAAAAACTTCCCTTTTATAACAACCACCAAAAACCGTATCAACTTCTCTCGGTTCTTTTGCGCCAATTCTGAAATAGGAAGTTCCTGCCCCAAAAGGACGAGAAAGAGAGATGGCAATAGCTTTTCCTATTAAAGTATTTTCTGCAGGAATAGTTTTTAACACTCCTCCAACACAATCAGCATCATATTTTTTCAAATACTTCACGCATTTTGAAACATAATCTTTCTCATAAATAGCGTGAGCACCAGCTAACATTATGATTTCTCCTTTTGCTTCTCTAATCCCAATATTAAATGCAAAATTAGTAAATTTTCTCGGATTATCAATCAACTTAATTTTCAAATTTGCATTCTTCAATCTAAAATCCTCAATTATCTCTCTCGTTCTATCTTCCGACATTCCATCCACAACCAAAACCTCCATTTTCTCTTTCGGATAATCTTGATTCAAAACCGACTCTAAACACTTTTTAATAAACTTTTCCTCATTCCGACAAGGAATGATTATGGAAACGAGGGGTAACATAAGCTTATTTAGGAGTTTTAGTTTTTATTACTTTGGCTGGCACTCCTACTGCAATGCTATTTTCTGGAATCTCTGTATCTTCCAGCACTACTGCTCCTGCTCCAATAGTTGAATTGTTTCCAATTTTTGCTCCCGGCAAAATTATTGCATGAGAACCTATCTCAACATTATCGCCAATTATTACCGGTTTCTTAACGATTTTTTCTTTTTTACTCCCCACAATAGTAGAAACTGAAAGAATCACTACCCCATAACCAATTTTGACATTTTTCCCAATTATTACATTACCGCCATAATCGATTACGCTAAAAGCTCCAATTTGAGCAGGTTTTCCAATAAGCTTTCCATCAGGGAAATCGGATTTATAAATAACATTTTCTGGTATTCCTAAAATCTTTCGTAAAATATTTCGAATTTTATTTAAAAATTTATTCATGCTTCTTTTATTATTTTTTTAATGACAGAAATAACCCGAAATATATCTTCTTTGCTCATTTTTGGATATAAAGGTAACGAAACTTCTCTCTCATAAACCCACTCTGAGTTAGGGAAATCTCCTTTTTTGAATCCAAATTTTTTTCTATAAAAAGGATGTAAATGCAAAGGAATAAAATGAACGCTGCATTGGATTCTATTTTTTGCCATTTTTTCAATAAATTTATCCCTATCGTAATTCTCTAATAAAATGGGGTATAAATAATAAACATGTTTTACATTTGGCATTTCATAGGGCGTGATTATACCTTTAATTTTACTCAATTCTCTATTATAAATCTGAACATATTTTCTCCTGATCTCAATAAATTTATCTAACTTTTTTAATTGAACTATACCCATTGCTGCCTGAATATCGGTCATATTATATTTCCAACCGCATTCTTCAATTTCATAATACCAACTTCCCTTTTTAGAATATCTTTTCCAAGCATCTCTACTCATTCCGTGAAGTCTCAAAATTGCAATTTTTTCTGCCAATTTTTTGTTATTAGTAGTTATGGCTCCTCCTTCTCCAGTAGTCATAT